>ERZ1740072.385-NODE-385-length-18212-cov-6.099686_pt1 | contig 18212 bp, 18 predicted proteins | sample MGYA00581733_ERZ1740072 | MGnify/ENA primary metagenome ERZ1740072 (study PRJEB43018, sample SAMN04849741) | marine metagenome | isolation source: floating plastic debris | place: Pacific Ocean | collected 2008-08-30 | study: EMG produced TPA metagenomics assembly...
CCCCGACAACCCGGCGGCCCTCAAGCGTTGGGCTGATGCGGGGGCAGATATTGACGGTGACCGCGTGCGCATCCCGCGTGGTCTGGCCCGCCAGCTGTGTGCCACGGCTCCAAGCAGTTACACCCAGTTTGCGCGCAACCCTGAACGCAGTGTTGTGGTGGGCGGCAATAACCTTGTACTTGCGCCTGTCTATGGCCCGCCCTTCGTGCGCGATGCTGCTGGCGGCCGCCGCTATGCCACGATGGAGGATTTCCGCAACTTCGTGAAGCTGGGGTATATGTCGAAGTGGCTGCACCATTCCGGGGGCACCGTGTGTGAGCCCACAGATGTCGCCGTGAACAAGCGTCATTTGGACATGCTGCACGCTCATATGACCTTGTCGGACAAGCCCTATATGGGCTCGGTCACAGAACCCAGCCGCGCGCGGGATTCGGTTGAGATGTCCGAAATCCTTTTTGGTAAGGAGTTTGTTGCTGAAAATGCGGTGATGACGTCGCTGATCAATATCAATTCGCCCATGACGTTTGACGATGTGATGATGGGTGCGCTGGAGGTTTATGCGCAGGCCGGGCAGGGCTGTATCATCTCGCCGTTTATCGTGGGGGGCGCGATGGCCCCGGTGTCCGTTGCTGGCACTTTGACGCAAGTGCTGGCCGAAGTGCTGGCGGGCATCGCCTATTCCCAACTGTGCAAGCCGGGTGCACCCGTGATCTTTGGGGCCTTTGTCACTTCGATCGACATGAATTCGGGTGCGCCCACCTTTGGCACACCGGAGGCCGCGCATATCACCTATGGCGCCGGACAACTGGCACGCCGCTTGGGGCTGCCCTTCCGCTCGGCGGGATCGTTCTGTGGCTCAAAACTGCCTGACGCGCAGGCAGCCTATGAGACTGCCAATTCCCTTAACATGGGGTTGCTGGCTGGCGTGAACTTCATGCTGCATTCCTGTGGTTGGCTTGAGGGCGGGTTGGTCAGTTCCTACGAGAAATTCGTGATGGACGCCGACCAGCTGGGGACGTTGCATCATCTGGCGGCGGGCGTGCAAATGGACGAGAACGCCCAAGCCATGGACGCAATCCGGGAAGTTGGCCCGGGCGGGCACTATCTGGGATGTGCCCATACGCAGGAGAATTTCAAAACAGCCTTCTGGAAGTCCGACGTGTTGGACTACAAACCGTTTGAAACATGGGCCGATGAGGGCGCGCGCGACACCCAAGCCCTTGCCACAGCGCGCGTTGCAAAACTGTTGAGCGATTATCAGCAACCCGCAATGGAACCCGCCACGCGCGAGGCGCTGGACGCCTATGTCGCGCAAAAGAAAGAGGCGGAGCCCGACAGCTTTATGTAGCTGCGTCAGGCGGCGGGGACATCAATTTGCGCTGCGCGCAGGATGCGGCCCTCGCCAACGATGGCGATCAGCACGTCGATGTGGCGCAACAGGCTGTAAGACGAATCTTCCCCGAGGCGGAGTGTGTTCAACTCCCCCTCGATCTCCATGAGGCGCATCAGCGCGTTGCCGTGGCGCGGCAATTGCCCATAGCCCAGCAGGCGCGGCAAATGGGCGGCGCGGCGGTAGTCTTCTGCTCCGATTCGGGCGGCGCGGATCAGCAAACGCGGTCGGTGCAGGGCGTTCAGCATGGACAGGATATCTTGCATTTTCCAGTACTCCTTGAGTGTCTGCCCGCCTGATCCCCATCACGCTGGCAAGTGCACCATGACACAACCTAAACGGGTGTTGCGTGGGGCCGAGCGTGTCCGCGCGTTCGTTTAGCAACTGTTTATCTTTTGGAAACAATGCTTCCGATACCGACGGATATTAACGAACGAGTAACCAATGCACTTATAGGTTGTGTGGATAAATGTGTGGACAACCCCGGCATCAAGACCGCGCCACGCAGACACTGAGGACGGAAAACAACGGATGAGATTGAACGAAGGATCACCCCCCGTGCTTGCGGGATTGCCGACCTGGGTGCCGGACGCTGCTCTGCACTATCTGGCTCATACCGAGGCGGGGTTGCCGATCCGGGAACTGGCCCGCAAATCGGGCTGTCACCCCTCCACCGTCTTGCGTCAGATCCGTCGGTACGAAACGCGCCGCGATGACCCACTCATCGACGCGGTGCTGCGTAAACTGGGTGCGCGGGTGACGAAAAAGTCTCCCACAGCTGCCCTCAAGCATAAAAAGGATGTGGATCCGATGAGACTTGCGATCAAGGATCAAGGCCCCGATGCAACCACGCTGACGCGGGACGCGCGCCGTATCCTGCGCCGCCTGTGTGAAACGGGCGCCGTATTGGCCGTCGCGGTGGATATGGAAAAAGCAGTCGTGGTGCGCGATGGGGTCACAGGCTCAAGCACACGCACCGCCGTTGTGGACAGAAAAGTGGCCGAGGCGATGGCCTTGCAGGAATGGATCAGTGCAGATGTCTCCGGGCGCATCACCCGCTACAAGATCACTGCCGCGGGGCGCACAGCGCTGGCTGAAATGATGGAGGGCGAAGACCAAGAAGCGACTGGTATGGCCGAAGCTCCGGCGGAGTTCGCCGACCAGCACCGGGTCTGGGGCGAGCGCACGGTGCGCGACAATGAAACCGGCCAGCCGCGCAAAGTGCGATATAACCTTGCCGAGTCTCCGCTGACTGCCTTGGCCCGTCGGCGCGACAAAGATGGGGCGGTGTTTCTGACCGACGACCTTGTCAGCGCAGGCGAACGTCTGCGCGAGGATTTCGAACTGGCCCAGATGGGGCCGCGCGTCGCGCAAAACTGGGATCGGTTTCTGACCGCGGGCGGGCGCGGCAGCTTTGCCATGGACAGCGGCATTGGTAACGGCCCGGAGCGTGCGCGGGGGCGTGTGGCTCATGCGCTCAAGGATCTGGGACCGGGCCTTTCAGATGTGGTGCTGCGCTGCTGTTGCTACCTTGAAGGGCTTGAGGCAGCAGAGAAAAAACTGGGTTGGTCTGCGCGTTCGGGCAAGATCGTTCTGCGCATCGCGTTGATGCGGCTCAAACAACACTACGACGAAACCACAGGACCGGGGGGCGGACTGATCGGCTGATCAGCTTTTCGGTCTGACGGAAATGGCGCTGCGATCCCTCCCTCGCAGCGCCATTTTCTTGTCTGACGCGATTCCCCTTGCCGGACTTGGACGCTGCCCTTGAGCCGTTGGTATGTGTCGTCAAAAGAAACACACCGGTTTTTTTGGCCGGGCGCGCCTTGCATAGCGGCCTTGCGCCGCGTGGTGTTCATTCGCAGCGTGCCTATGTTAGGATGTGAAAAACACCAATCCACAAGGCACAGCCCATGCGCGATCTGAAAATTCCCGAGCAGCGCCACCCTGAAAAAGCGCGCCGACCCGACAACCCGCAGCCAAAGAAACCTGACTGGATCAGGGTGAAGGCTCCGGGCGGGGAAGGCTATGCTGAAACCGCCAAAATCATGCGCGACAACAAACTGGTGACAGTGTGCGAAGAGGCCGGGTGCCCGAATGTGGGCGAGTGCTGGTCGCAGGGCCACGCCACCATGATGATCATGGGCGAGGTGTGCACGCGAGCCTGCACATTCTGCAACATCGCCACGGGCAAGCCGCCAGAGGATCTGGACGCGTTCGAGCCGGGCCGCGTGGCCCATGCCGTCGAAAAGCTGGGGCTGAACCATGTGGTCATCACATCTGTAGACCGCGACGATATCGAAGATGGGGGCGCGGACCACTTTGCCCAGACTATCCGCGCCATACGGCACCGCAGCCCGGGCACGACGATTGAAATCCTGACGCCCGATTTTATCCGCTGCGACCCGGCCGTTCTGGAAGTGGTGGTCGAGGCGCGCCCGGATGTGTTCAATCACAATCTCGAAACTGTTCCTGGCCTCTATCCTGAGGTGCGCCCCGGTGCGCGCTATTTCCATTCGCTGCGCCTGCTGCAGCGGATCAAGGAACTGGACCCGAGCATGTTTACCAAATCCGGCATCATGGTCGGCCTTGGCGAAGACCGCCAATCCGTCATTCAGGTGATGGAAGACATGCGCGCCGCCGATATCGATTTCCTGACCATCGGCCAGTACCTTCAGCCGACACCCAAACACCACCGCGTGGACCGGTTTGTGCATCCGGATGAATTTGCGTCCTACGAAAAGGCGGCCTATGGCAAAGGGTTCCTGATGGTCTCGGCCACGCCTTTGACCCGCTCGTCTTATCACGCGGGCGATGATTTTGCGCGGTTGCGCGCGGCCCGGCAAGCGAAGCTGGCCTGACCGTTCAGGGGATTGCTTGCAGGCCGATGACGTAAGCAGCGATCGCTTGCCGGTCTTCTTCGGGCAGGCGACTGAGGTTTTCGACAACTTCGGCCATTTTGCCCCCTGCGCTGTCATATTCCGGGGTGAAACCAGAGTTGAAATACTCGACCAGGTCGCCTTCGCTCCAATCGAGCGCTTCGGGCGTAATGTTTGGGATCGTGCCCTTGCCTGATGGATTGGGCGCTCCGGCCATCCAGCGGTTGCGGTCAAGGCCGCCCAAAGCATTGCGCGGTGTGTGACACTCGGCGCAGTGCCCCAGCCCCTCGACCAGATAGCGCCCACGCTCAAGTGTCTCCGTGTCGGCAGCCATCACATAGTCGTCAGGGATAAATGCGACTTTCCACAGACCCAGCCCGCGTCGGATGTTGAAGGGAAAGCCCACGTCATGCGCGCGCGATGGTGTCGCATCGTCTGGAAGGGTTTGCATATATGCGAACAGATTGGCGACGTCCTGTTCTGTCATGTGCTGATAGGCGGCATAGGGGAATGCGGGGTAATAGTGTTGGCCTTTTGGCGACACCCCAAGCGTGACAGCGCGGGCAAACTCATCAAGGCTCCATCCCCCAATGCCAGTTGTCGAATCGGAAGAGATGTTCGGGGCGTAAAATGTGCCAAAATCGCTGGCAAACGCCTGACCGCCGGCCAGCACCGGCGGCCCGTCCGCGTCGTCTTCGGGCGATGTATGGCACGACGCACAACCAGCGGCAGCAAATGCCAGTGCACCAGCCTCCGTATCCGCCGGACTGTCCGAAGCAAACCCGTCGGGAAGAGAGCGTGGTTGCGTCAGGTAAAGCCCAAAAGCCACACCCACAACAATCAACGCAATGATGATGCGACGCATCGTCGGCTCAGTTGCGTGGGCCGCGATAGGCCTTGTGGCAATCTCCGCAAGTTCCGCCAAGCGCCTGCATCTGACCGCGCAGAGCGTCCAGATCGGTGCCTGCTGCCGTCACCATCGCTGCTGCGGCTGTTTCAAGTGCGACGGCTTTTTCCTCAAACCCCGTTGGATCTGACCAAATCTCGGCCTTGGCGCGAGAGCCAGGCACTGCCCCTTGTTCAGACCCTTCCAGATAGAGTGCAATTCGAGACATCGATGCAGCGGCCAGCAGGTTTTCCGCAGCGGCTGTTGCAAGCGCTGCATCATAGGGCGCATCGCCTTTGGCCATGTTGCCCAAGATGCCAATATTGTAGCCAACAAGGCTCATGCTGGCGCCGCGCGCCTTCGCAGCTGCTTCAAGAGCTGCGCTGGAATGCCCGTCTGACATGACGGGGGCAGCGAAAGTCGCGGCAACGAGGATAAGAATGGAACGGCTGATTGGGCGCATTTTGCGATACTCCTGACTGGCGGTGTGACAAACTGTAGCGCGTTTGCGCCTCAAACCCACGTCACAATTTCATGAAGCGCGTCTTATGCGCTGTGTCAGGTGAACCGTACCTTACCGATATAAGGCAGGTTTCGGTTCCGCTGGGCAAAGTCGATGCCATAGCCCACGACAAATTCATCCGGAATCTCAAAGCCGATCCAGTCGGAACTGACTTCGACCTCGCGGCGGCTGGGTTTGTCCAGCAGCGCAATGCTGCGCAGCTTGGCCGGCTTGCGCCCTTTCAGCAGGCGGATAACGTGGCTCATCGTATAGCCAGTGTCCACGATGTCCTCGACCACCAGAACGTCGCGGCTTTCAATTGTGCCGCGCAAGTCCTTGAGAATCCGCACTTCCCGGCTGCTTTCCATACCATCGCCGTAGGAGGACGTTTCAAGAAAATCGACTTCGATGGGCAGGTCCAATTCGCGCACAAGATCGGCGATAAACACAAACGAACCGCGCAAAAGGCCGACCACAACTAGCTTGTCGGTGCCCGAGAACTCGGTCTCGATTTCCTGACACAACGCTTCGATCCGTGCGGCAATCGCCTTGGCCGAGATCATCTTGTCTATGACATAAGGCCGCTCTGTCATGGTCATCCCCTTGATTTCATGCCGCAACCGAGACACATCGGTCGAACCAAATTCTTTCGAGGTCTTGTGTAACCTGATGCCGACGCATTCCGAAACCCGGCTTTTGCCCTACACTCCAGAACAAATGTATGCGCTGGTGGCAGATGTGCCCTCATATCCCGAATTCCTGCCATGGTGTTCGGCGGCGCGCGTGCGCAAGGTGACGCCGGTTGGGGACAGCGAAGTGATGGAGGCCGATCTGGTGATCAGCTTCAAAGTGTTCCGCGAACGGTTTGGCAGTCGCGTTGTACTGTGGCCCGACGCGCACAAGATCGACACCGAATACCTCGACGGCCCGTTCCGTTACATGAAGTCGAACTGGGCGTTTTCCCCTGCTGAAGGGGGCTGCGAAGTGCATTTTTTTGTCGATTTCGAGTTCAAGAACGCGATTCTGCAGGGCATCATCGGTGTCGTTTTCAACGAAGCGATGCAGCGGATCGTGCGGGCGTTCGAGCGACGGGCGGCGGCGCTTTATGGCTAAATGCGCCGTTGTTGGCTGATCAGCCTTTCTACGAGGACTATTCGAGATCAGAGAAGAGGGACGGCGACAGTCTGTGCGTCAGAGCCCCTTGAGCCGCTTTAGAAGAAGCTCAAGCGCATGATCTCGCGCGGCGCGGCGTACAGCTTCGCGCCCGAGCGCACCGAATTCGACGGTTTCAGTGACAACGCCTTGTGCATCGGCAACCCCGAAACATACGCGCCCCTCGGGCTTGTGCTCCGACCCGCCGGGGCCAGCGATGCCCGTAATCGACACGGTCAGGTCTACCGGCGCGTGGGTCAGGGCGCCTGATGCCATTTCGCGCGCGACCTCTTCGCTCACCGCGCCATATGCGTCTAGCGTCACTTCAGAGACCCCTAGCATCTCGATCTTGGCGCGGTTGGTGTAGGTGACAAAGCCGCGTTCTACCACCGCTGATGACCCGGGAATATCCGTCAATGCAGCGGCCACCATGCCCCCGGTGCAGCTTTCTGCGGTTGCGATCATCACGCCGCATTGTTTTGATACATCAAGAATTTGCGTGGCAAGGTTCATCTCAATACCAGTTCGTGGACAAGTACAGCAAGCACCAGAACGCCAATGGCCGCAAACACACCCGCGATCACGTCATCCAGCATTACCCCCAGCGCATCGCCGCGCCGGTCTGCGCGGCCGACCCAGAGCGGTTTCCAGATGTCAAACAGGCGAAACAGCGCAAAGGCCGCGATCCATCCGGGCCACATCACCAGAATGTCCATCCCCCGGTCCCACGCCGCATAGCTGAGCGGGGCAAGGGCGATCCACTGGCCGACCACTTCGTCGATCACGATCTCGGACGGGTCGTGATCTGTGCTGCCTGCCGTCATCTGGACTGTCGCCCACCAGCCAAGCGCAAAAGCCGCCAACCCTACGACCAGTAGCAAGGGAAACCCGCCCAGAACATGCAGAACCCACCCCAACGGCAGCGCAACGAGCGACCCCCACGTGCCGGGGGCAGGGCGCAGATAACCAGCGCCTCCTACAGTCCCGATGAGCTGCGCAATCATGGGCGCACCAGTGCAGCAGTGGCGATGCAGGCGATACCTTCGCCACGTCCGGTAAAGCCGAGACGCTCGGACGTTGTGGCTTTGACGGAAACGCGTGTCTCGTCCAACCCCATGATGTCGGCCATCACCGCACGCATGCGGGCCGCATGTGGGCCGATCTTGGGGAATTCGCAGATCAGTGTGCAGTCGATGTTGGAAACCTCGAACCCCATTTCCTGCGCCAGATTGACCGCATGTTTCAGGAAAATATGACTCTCGGCGCCTTTCCACTGCGGATCAGACGGCGGGAAATGCTGACCAATGTCACCTTGCGCCAGCGCGCCATAGATGGCGTCGGTAACTGTATGCATGCCCACATCCGCGTCCGAATGGCCAATCAGCCCGGCTTCGTGGGGGATATTGACGCCGCAGAGCGTGACGTGATCGCCCGGACCAAAGGCATGCACGTCAAATCCGTTGCCCAGTCTAATGTCCATCGCGTCCTCGCATGATTTGCTCTGCCCGTGCAAAGTCTTCTGCATGGGTGATTTTTATGTTTTCCTCATCGCCCGGCACGATTGAAACGTCCAGCCCGTAGGCGCGGGCGACTTCGACATCGTCGGCGGCCCCGCCGGGATGGGCGGCATGTGCGTCGGTTATGGACTTTAGATCAAAGCCTTGGGGCGTTTGCGCGCGGTAGAGGCCGGTGCGATCCATCGTGCCTGTGACCTGACCTGCGGATCCGGTCCACAAGGCATCTGTGACGGCCAGAGCGGGGGCCGCGCCGCTTTGGCCGGCAAGCGCATCAATAACCCGTGTGATCAGCCGGTGTGTCACCAGCGGGCGGGCGACATCGTGAATAAGCACGAACGACGCGTCAGTGACTGCATCCAGCCCATGTTTTGCGGACGTGGCGCGGTCACTGCCACCTGTGACCGCGATTGTCTGCGCATCCAGGTACGGATCGGCGCGCCCGGCGTCGTCTTCATGCAGAACCAGTACAATCTGCGCGATATCAGGATGGTTTTGAAATGCGGCCAAGGTGTGGGCCAGCACCGGTCTGCCGCGCAGGGTTTGCCACTGCTTTGGCTCCGTTCCGCCAGCGCGCACGCCGCGGCCCGCAGCCACGATCACTGCTGCCGCCTTGCTCATCTGAGGCTCATCCCACTCATGGCGAAATCTCTAGGTCCTCTCACAAGTGCTGTCCATGCCCTGCGTAAATGCCTAAATAATGTGCAGGTGCGCTAAGTGTTAGCAGCGAATGGCTTTGCTCGCATTGAGAATGGGCGGGTGCTGCTGTAGCCCAAGTTGACCGCACAAGGATTAGGCAATGCCCACGGCCCTTGGCCCCCTAGATATGACGCCCCCGGTGATGCTGGCCCCAATGGCCGGGATCACAGACCTTCCGTTTCGCGCCCTCGTGGCGCGGTTCGGGGCTGGCATGGTTGTGTCTGAAATGGTGGCCAGCCACGACATGCTGAACGCGCGCCCCGGCAGTCGGGAAAAGGCAGAGCTGGGGATCGGTGTCGGCAGTACGGCGGTGCAGCTGGCAGGACGCGAAGCGGCACCAATGGCCGAAGCGGCCAAAATGGTCGCCGGGCAAGGCGCGCAGGTGATCGACATCAACATGGGTTGCCCTGCCAAAAAGGTGACCCAAGGCTATTCCGGTTCGGCGCTGATGCGCGATCCCGATCACGCGTTGACGTTGATCGAGGCCGTTGTTCGGTCGGTGGACATCCCCGTGACGTTGAAAACGCGGCTGGGCTGGGACGATGCCATGATGAACGCACCGGACATTGCAGCGCGGGCCGAAGCCGCGGGGATCAAACAAATCGTGATCCACGGGCGCACGCGGTGCCAGTTTTACAAAGGACGCGCAGATTGGGCTGCGATCCGCGCGGTGAAAGAGGCCGTGCGTATCCCGGTCATCGCGAACGGCGATATTGTGGACGCTGAAACGGCTCAGACGGCCTTGCGCCAGTCGGGCTGCGACGGCGTGATGATCGGACGCGGTGCGCAGGGGCGGCCTTGGCTGCTCGCTGAAGTGGCCCATGCGCTTTATGGCACGCCTGCGCCGGTGGTTCCGAAGGGGTCTGATTTTGTGGACCTTGTGGTGGATCATTACGAAGCCATGCTGGCGTTTTATGGCGAGGTGTTGGGCCTGCGCGTCGCCCGTAAGCATCTGGGCTGGTTTATGGACGCCGCAAAAACGGATGCGGAGTCGCGCCGGGCCGTATTGACGGCCAAGTCGCCCAAAGATGTGATCAGGTTGTTGCCGTCCGCACTGATGGCAGATGCCGGGCCGGTGGCGGCATGACCGGGGTGGGGGATCTGTGGGCCTCGTTGCCCGTGCCGACCATCGTGATTGGTCCAAACGATAACATCGTGGATATCAATTCCGCCGCTGAAGGGTTCTTTAATGCGTCCGTCAAAACGATGCGGGGCGCACCACTTTGGGACCAGCTTGCCGTCGATGCGCCGCTGGAGGAAAGCCTTGCACGGGCGCGCAAGAACGGCACGCCACTGTTTGTGAATGACGTTGATGTGGGCAACGGCCAGCGTGCGCCGCTGCAATGTGCGTTGCAGATTGCGCCGCTTGTCGGGGCGCCGGATCACATGGTTTTGATGATTTCCCCGCGCGAGCTGGCCGGGCGCATGACGCAAAGCAATTCGGTCAAATCCGCCGCCAAATCCGCGATCGGCATGGCCGAAATGCTGGCGCATGAAATTAAAAACCCGCTGGCTGGGATCACGGGCGCCGCCCAACTTCTCAGCATGAACTTGGGTGCGGAAGATCTTGAATTAACGGACCTTATTGTAGAAGAGTCGCGACGTATCGTTAAACTCCTCGAACAGGTTGAACAATTCGGCAACCTGTCGCCGCCCGATCTGCGTCCGGTGAACATCCACGATGTCCTGGACCGTGCGCGCCGCTCTGCGCTGCTCGGATTTGGCGCGCACATGGCCATCATCGAGGATTACGACCCATCTCTGCCGCTGGCCTTTGGTGACCCGGATCAACTGCTTCAGGTGGTTCTGAACCTGCTCAAGAACGCCTCTGAGGCGGCTGCGGACAAGGGCGGAAAAATCCGCCTGCACAGCTACTTCGAACACTCATTCCGCCTGCGTCGTGCTGACGGAACGGGCCAGTCGCTGCCGCTACAGATCGAGATCATCGATAACGGCCCCGGTCTGCCAGATGGCATTGCCGCCGATATTTTTGATCCCTTTGTTTCTGGCAAGGAAAACGGCACCGGCCTCGGCCTGGCGCTTGTCTCAAAGATCATCTCGGATCACGGGGGGTGGATTTCCGTGACCTCCGTGCCCGGGCAAACCGTATTCCGACTGTCGCTGCCACGCGCGCCCAAATCCGCCACCCCCGTTGCTGAAAAAGAGGACTGACCCATGGATGGAACCGTACTTGTCGCTGATGACGATCGCACGATCCGCACTGTTCTGACGCAAGCGCTGACGCGTGCCGGGTGCAAGGTGCATGCCACGTCCTCTTTGACCACGCTGATGCGTTGGGTGGCTGAAGGCAAAGGCGATGTGGTGATTTCGGACGTGATGATGCCCGATGGCAATGGGTTGGAGATGCTGCCCAAGATTTCTCAGGACCGTCCCGGCCTTCCGGTGATCGTGATTTCGGCTCAGAACACAATCATGACGGCGATCCAGGCGGCGGAGGCCGAAGCCTACGACTACCTACCCAAACCCTTTGACCTGCCTGATCTGATGAAACGCACGGCCAAGGCGCTGGAGTTGAAGGCCCACAGCCCTGCACGAGCCTCCGAAGATGAACGCCCCGATGAGTTGCCGCTGGTGGGGCGCACAGCGATCATGCAGGCGCTTTACCGCGTTGTGGCGCGTGTCATGAACACCGATCTGCCGGTGCTGATCTGGGGCGAAAGTGGCACAGGTAAGTCATTGATTGCGCGTGCTATTCACGATTTTTCGGATCGGCGCTCGCTGCCCTTTGTGACCGCCAATGCAGCCGATCTGCAGGATCTGGAGGGACCAGCGCGCGTGCTGGCGCGGGTCAAGGGTGGCACGCTGCTCATCGACGAGATCGGCGATATCCCGGAAGAGTTACAAGCGCGCATTGTGCGCATGATGGACACGCCCGGCGAATACACACCGCGGTTTCTGGCCACCAGCCAGTCCGATCTGACCGCAGCGATGGAGGCGGGGCGCGTGCGCAAGGATCTTTATTACCGCCTGTCGGGCGCAACGCTGAATGTGCCTGCCTTGCGCGAACGGGTCGATGACATCCCTTTGCTCGCCGACCATTTCCTTGTCCGCGGGGAAAAAACCGGGCAAGCGCCCCGCGTCTTGTCCGAAGCGGCGGCGGAGATTTTTCGCACCTACAGTTGGCCCGGCAACGTGCGTCAGTTGGAAAACGCCGTGCGCCGTCTGGGCCTGACCAGTCGCGCTGTCGAAATCACCGCGCCAGAGGTCGAGCAAGTGCTGGGCAGCCAGCCCGAGCTGGAACCGATCCGCAGTGCCGGCGACACCGAAAAGCTGGGTGCGTCCGTCGCACGCCACCTCAAACGCTATTTTGACCTGCACGGCAACATGCTGCCGCCCCCCGGTTTATACCAGCGGATTCTGCGCGAAGTGGAGATTCCGCTGATCGAAATTGCGCTGGATGCGACAGGTGGAAATCAGGCCAAATGCGCCGATCTGCTTGGGATCAACCGCAATACGTTGCGCAAGAAAATCACCGACCTCGATATTGAGGTGACACGGCGTCGCAAATTGATGTAATACTGCCACACAACCCGTGGCATCTGCGCCGCAAAGGCGCAGTAGATCACTGGATTTAGCGGTTAGGCGTTCAGGCGCCACATCATCGAGGTCATGCCAAGTGGCATCCGGGACACGTAACAGTTTGTGGCTGTCGGTAAGTCGTATCTACCGCCGCAAACGCTATCGCAATGCAGCGACCCTTGGCCTTGTGGTGCTGGGTCCGGTGCTGGCGTTGGTGACTTACCTCGTTCTTGGCCCGCTTGATCAAGGCTCCAGTGCCTTGGCTTTGCGCCTCGTTCTTCTTGCCGACCTTGTCTACGTTCTGGTTGTTGCAGCCCTTGTGCTGTCTCAGATTGCACGGCTGATCGCGGCGCGGCGCGCAAAGTCAGCAGGCTCACGGCTCCATTTGCGGCTTACGGGTGTGTTTGCGGCCATGGCGCTGATCCCGACCGTCACCGTAGCCGTGTTTGCAGGCCTGACCGTGAATATTGGGCTTGAGGGCTGGTTTTCGGACCGTGTCAGCCGCGTGGTCAGCGCGTCGCTGGCCGCGGCAGAGGCCTACGAAAGCGAACAGCGCGAAGATCTGATCACCGATGCCCGTGCCCTTTCGCGTTACATCGATACAGTACGCGGCCAACAGACTGTGGGCGACCGAGAGGTTCTGAGTGAAGGGCAGGTGCAGGTTCAGCGCGGCCTGCGCGAGGCCTACATGATCGACGGCACCGGCGAGATGCGGGCACGTGGCAACCGGTCCTACCTGTTCGATTTTGAACGCCCTGCAGCGGAGGACATTGCCAGTGCCATCGAGGAAGGCGGTATTGTCATTCAGGACTGGCCCAACAACGAGTTTCGCGCGCTGGTGCCGCTGTCGAGCTACGTGGATCGCTTGCTCTATGTCAGTCGGCAGGTGGATGGGGAAATCCTGTCACTTTTGGATGAAACTCAGGAAACCGTGCGCCTTTATCAGCAGCTTGAAAGTGAGCGGGGTAAGGTGTTGTTTCAATACGGTATTCTGTACCTCGGCTTTGCTGTTATCCTGATCCTCGCGGCTATCTGGCTGGGTCTTTGGTTTGCGGAACGTTTGTCCGGTCCGGTGGGTCGCCTGACCGGAGCGGCGCAGCGGGTTGGTGCGGGCGATCTGGATGTGCAGGTGCGCGAAGAGACCGGTGACGATGAAATCGCCATGCTCAGCCGGTACTTCAACCAGATGACCAAACAGCTGAAAGGCCAGCGCAAGACACTGCTCGACAACACACAGCAGATTGAGCGGCGCGAGCGACTGTTTGACTCTGTGCTTGGGTCGGTGACGTCGGGCGTTGTCGGCCTTGATCCGAAGGGGCGCGTGACATTTGTAAACCGGTCAGGTGCGCGATTGTTGGGCTGGCGCGATGACCGCGAGAGCGAGCCACTGGCCGTTGCGGTGCCGGAGTTTGCAGCCCTGTTCGCGCTGGTGCGCGCCAGCAAGCAGGAAGTGGCACAGGGCGAGGTCAAAGTGACACGCGGCGGGCGGCAGGAAAACCTGCTGGTACGGATCGCTAAACGTCGACGCGATGACGGCCGACTCGAAGGTTACGTTGTCGCTTTTGATGACGTGACCGACTTGCTCAGCGCGCAGCGTATGGCCGCATGGGGCGACGTTGCCCGTCGCATCGCGCATGAGATCAAAAATCCGCTGACCCCGATCCAGTTGAGCGCCGAGCGGATCAAACGCAAATTCTCTCCCAAACTGGGCGAGGACAGCGATGCTCTGGAGCAGATGACAGACGTGATCGTGCGTCAGACGGGTGATTTGCGCCGGATCGTGGTTGAATTTTCGAAATTCGCCCGGATGCCGGAACCTGATCGTCAGGTCCATGATCTGGTATCTATCGTACGCGATGCTGTTGTTCTGCAGCAGTCCGGGCAACCGGGGGTCAAGATCACAGCGGACCTGCCGGCCGAGCAGATGCGCGCCGAAGTTGACGCGACGATGCTGTCTCAGGCACTGACAAACTTGATCAAGAACGCTGGCGAAGCGATTGAAACCTTGTATGAAAAAGGCAAAGCACCTGAGGAGCATAGCCGTCAGATTGAGGTTGCAATGTCTCTGGGCGCGTTGGGTGCAGAAATCACGATTTCCGACAATGGGATCGGGTTGCCTGCTGACCGCGCGCGCCTGTTTGAGCCTTACGTAACGACCCGAGATGAGGGCACTGGCCTTGGCCTGCCCATCGTCAAGAAGATCATAGAAGAACACGGGGGCACTTTGACCCTCGATGATGCGCCCCTTTTTGAGGGCCAAACCCATTCCGGGGCCATGGCGGTGGTGACACTGCCAATCAATGCCTCGGCACATTTTGAGCAGGAGCAGGTGGTATGAGCGATATTCTGATCGTGGATGATGAACGCGACATTCGGGAACTGATCTCGGATATTCTCAAGGATGAGGGGTATGCGACGCGACTGGCTGGCAATTCGGATGATGCGATGGCCGAGGTCAATGCAGAGCAGCCCGCACTCATGATCCTCGATATCTGGCTGAAGGACAGCCAGATGGACGGGATCGATATTCTAAAGGCGGTCAAGCGGGACAACCCGGATGTGCCGGTGGTCATCATTTCGGGCCACGGCAACATCGAAATCGCGGTCGCCGCGATCAAGCAGGGGGCTTATGACTTTATCGAAAAGCCCTTCAATATCGACCAGTTGCTGGTCGTGATCCGGCGGGCGATGGAAACCGCGCGACTGCGGCGCGAAAATTCGAGCCTGCGCCGCCCTGAGGCCTCTCAGTCGACAATGGTTGGTGCGTCGGCCAGCTTTCGCGGTCTGATTTCGCAACTGGACAAGGTCACCAAATCCAACGGACGCGTGATGCTGTCTGGTCCGGCGGGTTCAGGCAAAGAACTGGCGGCCCGCTACATCCACGCCAAATCCGGACGTGCGCAAGCTCCGTTTGTGACTGTGAATTGCGCCGGGGTTGAACCAGAGAACATGGAAGACGTGTTGTTTGGTCGTGAATCGGCCGAGCGTGGTTTGGAAAAGGGTTTGCTGGAACAGGCGCACGGTGGTGTCATCTATTTTGATGAAGTGGCAGACATGCCGATCGGCACCCAGTCCAAAATCCTGCGCGTGCTTGTCGATCAGCAGTTTCAGCGCGTTGGCGGCACAGACAAGGTGCGCGTCGACTTGCGCGTGATTTCATCGACAAATCGCGATCTGGAACAGGCGATTGCGGCGGGCACCTTCCGGCAAGAGTTGTATCACCGTTTGAACGTGGTGCCGATTGCCGTGCCAAGCCTCGAAGAGCGGCGCGAAGACATCCCGCTCCTGGCCGCCCATTTCATTGAGGAATGCAACAGCGCACAAGGCCTGCCCAAGCGAGATCTGAGCGACGATGCTGCGGCGCTTTTGCAAACAATGGTCTGGCCTGGCAACGTGCGTCAACTCAAAAACATGGTCGAACGGGTGCTGATCCTTGGGGACGGAACCGGGCCCATTGATGCGCGCGAATTGCCGGGCTCCGAAGAGCCTGCGGGCGAAGAGGGCCGGGTGGTCCTTTCCGGCGCCTTGGCGACGTTGCCCTTGCGGGAGGCGCGTGAGGCGTTCGAGCGCGAATACCTTCTCACTCAGATCAACCGCTTTGGCGGCAACATCAGTCGGACGGCGAACTTTGTCGGGATGGAGCGGTCGGCGCTTCACCGCAAGCTCAAGTCACTGGGCGTCGTCACATCCTCAAAAGCAGGCGCGCGGGTGGCGCATCTGGATGAGGAAGAGCAGAGCGCCGAAGCCAGCTGAGCCGGAAAACGACACGGTGTCCGGCCCGATGTCTATACCGGTAAACGCCCTTTAGCGGGCGCGCACCGCAAGCTGTGCCAACACGTCCAACCCCTGCATGTTTAGGAAATGCAGCATGTCGATAAAAATCCAGTTTTCGGCCAGTTTGTCCCCGTCGCGGCGGTAAATATCGACCACACGCATGTCGGCCATCTTGCCTGACGGCGGCAAGCCCATATACGGCCCCGAGCACTCCATCGTCAGGTTGGCCCAGCCAAAAAAGCCTCCATAGGTCCCTTCGGCCATCCGACATATGTGCCCGTTGTACTGGCGCGCACCAAGTTGCGTGCGAAACGGTTGCTGGTGCTGTTCGATATAGCGGTCGATTGTGTAGGTCGCTCCAATCCCTGTTGGGCCCCACCAAACCATGTCATCCAGCCAGTCTTGGCCCAGTTCTTCCTGTGGAGAGGGCGGGTTTTCGGCCTTGTTGGCATGATCAATCGAACCGATCATTCGTTCGATCAGGGCGAGGGTTTTCGCGCTTTCGGCTGGTTCCTGTGCGCCGCGCAACAGACCATCATGGGTCATGGGGCCGGGCTGTACCAATTGCGCGGCTGTCATGTCGGGCAGGGGGTATTGCCCGACCTGCGCCATCAGATGCAGCAGGTCAACAAACAGCGCCTGCTCGACGATTGCATCGTTTTCAACGCGCGAAAATTCGGCATAGCGCACCATGACGATCTTGCCTGTGGGCTGGATGCCGAGAAAAGGCGCATCAAAAAGAGCCATGAAGTGACCCATTGAGGCCACCCATCTGCCGCCGGCCTCGAGATGGTTGTCTCCGGCGAAAAATACATCCTCACGCCGCTGCACCCGTGACATGGCGCGCAGGAAAGGGGCCCAGAACACCTCTGCCACCGCGTCTGGTCCGGTTTGAACGTGGAACGGGTGCATACCGCGCCATGTCGCGTCCGGGGTCATGTGCTGGCCCAAAACTGTCGCCGCCGTTTCAGGGGTGGCAGCGGCCATGGCTGCGTGATGGGCCTGCACGCAGGCCTTGGCGCGGGAAAAGTCGGTCATTGATTATCCTTGGGTCACGATCCGCAGGCCACCATCTGTTTTGATGGCACAGCTGTTGGGGTTCAGGCGTGGTAAAACGGGGGACGGGCCGGGTGGTGCGGCCGCGGCCACGCCGCGCGGGCAGATCGGCAGTTCGACCGGGGCATAGCCGCGATCGTTCATGCAAAGCCCTTTGACGCGGGCGCGCAAACTGGCGTTCACGTCGACGGTGTAGATTTCACCCGGGACCCAGTATCCGCCACTGGTGTAGCAGTTGCCGGCGGCGTTACAGACTCGGCGCGGGATGTAGCGGGGTGCGGACTGGCGCGTCTGGTTGGCCACCGGGGCATCGCGCAGGGCCTGCACGTCGCAGGCGGTGTCGTCGCGCGCAAATTTGGCGGCACTGACCCCTTCGGCATAATAGGTCGAGACCGGCAGACATCCGGACAGAAAAACACAAGCCATGGCAACCAACGAAGCACGCATGCAATCGACACTGGCCCAACAATTGCGCGTTTACAATCATGATTCGGTGATTTTTGCACACGTTTGCAACCGTTGACCGCCAACGCCCTCTCTGTCATGCAAATAGCATGAAAAGGGCCACAGGCAGGCCTGAACGCTGAGGGCATCTATGAAGGTCATTATCTGCGGGGCAGGTCAGGTGGGCTGGCAGATTGCGCGTCATTTGTCAGGCGAGCGCAACGACGTCACCGTGGTGGACAGTGACCCTGACCTTGTGCGCCGCGCGACTGATACGCTCGATGTGCAAGGGATTGCAGGCTACGCCAGCTACCCCAATGTGCTGGACCGCGCAGGGGCGCGGGATGCGGACATGATCATCGCCGCCACCCATTCG
>ERZ1740072.388-NODE-388-length-18087-cov-4.518190_pt1 | contig 18087 bp, 11 predicted proteins | sample MGYA00581733_ERZ1740072 | MGnify/ENA primary metagenome ERZ1740072 (study PRJEB43018, sample SAMN04849741) | marine metagenome | isolation source: floating plastic debris | place: Pacific Ocean | collected 2008-08-30 | study: EMG produced TPA metagenomics assembly...
ATTTGGCGCTGGACGGGAATTCTGTTTCCGAGAATGATGCTGGCGCGACCGTTGGCACTTTATCATCCTTCGACCCGGATGCCGGAGATTCCGTAACTTACACCGTTTCCGATGATCGCTTTAAAGTGATCGATGGCGAAGTGCGCCTTGTCGATGGCGTGAGCCTGGATCACGAAGAAGCGGCCTCGATTGATCTCACCGTCACCGCGACGGATAGTTCAGGCCTGAGCACAGAGGAGACGTTCAGCATTGATGTGTCGGATGTGAATGAAGGCCCCAGTGATCTGGCGCTGGACGGTAATTCGGTCGCCGAGAATAATGCCGGCGCGGTTGTCGGAACGCTATCTTCTTTCGATCCGGATGCCGGCGACACGATCACCTACACCGTCTCTGATGACCGCTTCGAAGTGGTCGATGGTGAGCTTCAGCTCGCCGATGGTGTCAGCTTGAATCATGAGGAAGCCGCCTCCATCGAAGTCACCGTCACGGCGACGGACAGTGCTGGGCTCAGCACGGAAGAAACGTTCACGATTGATGTGGCAGACGTCAACGAAGCGCCGAGCAATATTCAGGTCACGCCGCAATCCGGTGTGTTGAGCCTGAATCAGGATGGCGGCCTCGATGACAATGCCATCTCTGCGAATATGACGGACTTCCCAACGGACGCGATCACGGTTGAAGTGACGTTCTCCTCCGATACGCCGTCTGATGGCAGCGGCACGCCGCTCTTCTCTTACGCCGCAGGGGGCGGCGGCGGAAATGACGTCTTGCTGTGGGCTGAGAATTCCAGCGGCAAGCTCAGCGTTTTCCTGGATGGCAAGAAATTCCAGACCGATATCGACAATGCGGATCTGTTTGATGGCGAAGAACATACTGTTGCCTTTACCTGGGACCAGGATACTGGAGAACTGATCGTCTATGTCGACGGTGTGGAAGAGTATTCTCAATCTGTCAGTGTCTCGGATCTGAATTCTGATGGCACGGTTACGCTTGGCCAGGAACAAGACAGTATCGGCGGGAATTACGACTCAGGTCAGGTGTTCCAGGGCGAGTTTGGCGACGTTCGGATTTATGATGAAGCGTTGTCCGACGCGCAAATCGCGGACAATGCCAACGGCGCTATTGAGCAGGATGGTTTGGTCACGCATTGGCAAATGGATCAAGCGACCGGCGGCGTGATCGCCGATCTGGCCGGCAATAATGATCTGGTGCTGGAGAATGGTGCGGAGATCATCAATTATGGTGAGCCAGGCGTGCTCTCAGTGACTGAAAACACACCTGGCGCCGTGATCGGGACGCTTTCCTCGACGGATCCGGATGCTGGTGACTCTGTCACTTATTCCGTGTCCGATGATCGATTTGAAATTGTTGATGGCGAGCTTCGCCTGGCCGACGGCGTGAGCCTCGATCATGAAGATGCCGGTTCGATTGATGTCACCATCACGGCGACGGATAGCGCCGGTTTGAGCAGCGAAGAGACCTTCACGATCACCGTCAACAATGTCGAGGAAGCCCCGAGCGATCTAACACTGGACAATAGCACGGTCGCTGAGAATGATGCCGGCGCAACGGTCGGGACCTTGTCCTCGTTCGATCCGGATGGCGGAGACGCGATCACATATGCCGTGTCGGACGATCGTTTTGAAGTCGTCGACGGAGAGCTCCGTCTCGCAGACGGTGTCAGCCGCGATCATGAAGACGCCGCTTCCATCGAAGTAACCGTCACGGCCACAGACGAAAGCGGCTTGAGCACGGAAGAGACCTTCTCGATCGATGTCACCGACGTGAATGAAGCGCCGAGCGGGATTGAGCTCACCACGAGATCCGATGCGTTCCTCGAGCAGGGCGGACTCCTTGTCATCGAAGCTGAGAATTATGACAGCGCGAGCGCGGGCTCAGGCGGACATGCCTGGGGGGACAGCGATTCAGCTGGCATGGTACATGTCGATGATGGTGGGAACGCTTATGATATGTGGCGCAGCGAGAGTTCCGTTGAAAACGACTCGCCTGAACTGACTTATAGCGTTCAGATCGATACGCCCGGAACCTATTACGTCCACATTCGCGGCGATGCGGAAGACGGTCCAACCGGAAATTCGGACAGCGTTCATATCGGCATTGATGGCGAGCGCATCACGGGTGATGGCGGCCTTACCGGCTTTGGTCGCGGAGATGATTGGGGCAGCACGGACACTTATACGGGGCAAGTCGTTGCGATCACGTTTGATGAGCCAGGGACTTATGATCTCAATCTGTGGGCGCGCGAAGACGGCGTGTCAGTTGATCAGATTGTCCTGACCCAGGATCCAAACTTCGACCCGGCGTCCGAGACACTGACCGAGAGTCCCCGCGGAAACGGCGATGGCATTCTCGAAAATGAGGCCGGCGCGACTGTGGGGACACTTTCAGCGTTCGATCCGGATGCCGGCGACACGATCACCTACACGGTCTCTGATGACCGCTTTGAAGTGGTCGATGGTGAGTTGAAATTGGTCGACGGTGTGTCGCTCGATTATGAGGACGCGAGCTCGATTGAGATCGTGGTCACGGCCACGGACAGCGAAGGTCTGACAAGCGAGGAAAGCTTCACGCTTGATGTCGCGGACGTCAATGAGGCGCCGACCGGACTGACCGTAACGTCCGAGGGTGATAACCTGATTACCGGAGGCAGCTTCGAGGAGCAGGATGTCAGAAGCGGTGGCTGGCGCGGCTTTAGCGAAGATGCCAGCGGCAATTGGGACTCTGCGAACGGAATTGAGGTTTGGGACAATCTCGGCGGCATTGGCGCATCGGACGGCAATCAGTTCCTCGAACTCGATTACACGAATGCTGCTGACGCGATTTCGCAAACAGTGAGCACGGATGCGGGCCAGACCTATATCGTGTCCTTCGATATGCGAGCGCGCGGCGCATCCACCACGGATACGATTGAAGTCTACTGGAACGGCGAACTCGTCGGGGTTTACGATCCTGCATCGACCAATTGGGAAGAGGTCAGTTTCGAAGTGACGGGAACGGGCGCAGGCGATGTGCTTGAATTCCGCGAAGCCGATGGCGAGAGCGACAGTCTTGGTGCCCATCTCGACAACATTAGCCTGATCGAAGTGCCGCTGACCCTGGTAGAGAATGATGCAGGGGCCGAGGTCGGCACCGTATCCGTATTTGATGCGGACGCCGGCGATAGCATTATCTATTCGGTGTCCGATGACCGTTTCGAAGTGGTCGATGGCGCCTTGCGTCTGAAAGACGGCGTCAGTCTCGATTATGAAGCCGAGCAGTCGGTCGATGTCACGGTGACCGCAACGGATGAGGGCGGCCTGGAGACATCGGAAACGATTTCAATCGATGTTCTGGACGTGGCCGAAGATGTGCAACTCGCCGATGGGGGCGACACCTATACCGAAACCGGCAAGGCAGAAGCATCTGTCACCGGCGGGGATGGTGACGACACCATGATCGGCGGTACAGGCGATGACAATTTCGCGGGTGGCGATGGAAATGACGTCTTTATCTATGGCGAAGATGGTGGATCCGATTCCTTCGATGGCGGCGCGGGCTGGACCGACTCCATCGACTTGTCGGGTGCGCTTGGCGATGACGCCGTCTACGGAGAAGACTGGACAATTACCGTCACCGAGGGCGAAATCGTCAGCGAAGACGCCAATTCGATCGAACTGTCTGATGATGCGAGTGGGTTCATTACGCTCGACAATGGCGAGACAATCGACTTCACCAATGTCGAGCAAATTGGCTTCTAGCCTTCCGCAGGCGCCAGTTGATCAACAAGGGCAAGCAGACCATAGCGCGCCCGGCGATAGTCGAATTCGGCTTGTGACAGTGTAATCCGGGCAAAGACCAGATCGCGCTGTCCGTCCAGAACGTCCTGGATGCCTGTGCGTCCGGCGCTGTATTCGGCTTGTTGCCCTTCGACCACGATTTCGCTGGCATCGACCGCGGCTTCAGCAGCCGAGATGGCCGCCGCCGCAGATTCGAGCGTTTTCCAGTTGGCGGTCACCGCTTCCTCAACCGCCAGGCGGGCATCACGCCGCGCGGCATTCTCTCGCGCCAGTCGCGCGCGGGCGGATTTCAGGCCGGAATAATTCTGGCCTTGCTGGAAGATCGGGACGCGCAGCCGCGCCACAAGCTGGAACTCATTCGCTTCCTGCCGAACCCCCGGCGTCATCGCTGAGGAATCGAGCTCATAGGCATTGTACTGTCCGTCCAGGGACAGGGTTGGCGCCAATCTGCCTCGGGCTGAATTGCGTCCATGACGGGCCGCCGAGACCAGATCATCCCGCGCAAGCAGGCCGGGATTGGATTGTAGAGCCTGGGCGATGGCATCCGCCAGACTGATCATTTCATCGTCGATCCGCTTTGTATCCGGGACCATAACCGCGCCTGGGACTTCGCCAGTCTGCCGGGTATAATTAGCTTCGGAGACAGACCGGCTGGCTTCCGCCCGGACCAGTTCAGCGCGTTCCTGCTCCATGCGCGAGCGGGCCTGTGAAACAGCGATCAGGCTCTCTGCCCCGGCTTCCCGCCGGCTATCCGTGACCGTGACCTGCTGCATCAGCAAATCGAGACTCCTGGTGCGGTGACTGACAATTTCCCGATCCAGAAACAGCGCGGCATGGGCGATGGCGGCGGACTCGGCCACCGTTTGCCGGTTCTCGCGCTCGAGCAGTCTTTGCGCTTGCGTCGACGCGCGCGCGTCTTTCAGCCCGAAATAGGCCGAACCACCTTGAAAAACCGGTTGCGAGAATTCTAAGGAATAGGTCACGCCGTCTTCCGCACGCAGCCGTTCCAGTTCGTCGCTGCGCCAACGTTCTTCGCCGGCCGTAATGGTCGCGGAAACCGAAGGCAGCAGCTCCCCGAGCGCGCCAAACTGGTCGGCTTTGGCCGCTTCCGTATCCGCTTCGCCGATCGCGATTTGGGGGCTGTAACGCAAGGCTGCCTGTATCGCATCCTCAACTGTTTGCGCAGAGGCCGGCAGGTTCGCAGTCGCGAAAAGGCAGAATCCCAGCAATATCCGTCGTATAGTCATGCTTTTCGTATGCGGATCTTTGGTTAATTATCTATTTCTGGTTGAATTACTGGCGGTATCAATCGCGGTGAATATTTGGCGCAATCTGCCTGTCTCATTCTCTTGGATGAGCCGGTTCGCTGCTGTGAAACACGGATCACGAGAATTAGGATGACACTTGAGCCTAAGAGTGCTCAAAAGCCCGAAAGAGCGAACAGAGCGAAAATAACCCATGCAGCATCTATCTTTGACCGTCGCACTTGTGCTTTCGGCACTCCTGGTCGGATGTTCGGCGGAGACGACCGCGCCGGACGAGCCGGTTGCGGCGCGACCCGCCAAGCTCGCGATTGCGACTCAGGCGACCTCGCAGCGAAACTTGTCGTTCCCGGCGGTTATTCGCGCGATTGAATCGGCGGACCTGACCTTTCAGGTGGCTGGCGAAATTCGTGAGTTGAACGTCCTTGAAGGACAAATCGTCGAACGCGGCGATGTGATCGCGCGGCTGGATGATCGCAACAATCAGAACCAGGTCGCGCAAGCGCAGGCTGAGTTTGATAATGCGACCGCGGAATATGAACGGGCCGAACGCCTGGTCGCCGAAGACGCAATTTCGCGCAGCGTGCTCGAAACCCGCCGAACCACACGCGATGTCGCGGCCGCGGCGCTCGATAATGCGCGCAAGAGCTTTAGCGATACGGTGCTGCGGGCGCCGTTCAGTGGAGCAGTATCGCAGGTTGCTGCGCGCCGGTTTCAGAATGTGCAGGCCAAGGAATCGATTGCCACGATTCAGACGCAGGAAGTCGAAGCGGTTGTGAACATGCCCGGCACCATCATTGCGCGCATTCCGCAATTGATCCCGGTGGGCGTCAATGTCCGCCTCGACTCGGTGCCGGATCGACCGATTCAGGCGGAATTTCGCGAGGCGGCCGGTACGGCTGATCCGGAAACGCAGACCTATGAAGTCAGCTTCTCCTTCACGCCCCCGGAGGAGCTGTTCACATTGCCTGGGATGACCGCGACGGTTGAGACCACGCTGGACTTCAGCGCCGCATCGGATCTGTTCCCCCAGGGCATTGCCGTGCCTTTGTCTGCGATTCTGGCGGAAGGAAATCAGACCTTTGTCTGGACCGTTGATCCGGACAGTTTCAAAATCACCAAACAGCGCGTCATTGTCAGTGCCGAAGGTGATGAAAACGTCACCGTGGTCGACGGGCTTGAGGGCGGAGAAACCGTCATCGCGGCCGGCGTGACCTTCTTCAATGAAGGCATGACCGTGCGCCCCTGGCAGCCGCGCTAGGAGGCGAGCATGAATATCGCCGAATGGTCCATTCGAAATCCGATGCTGTGCAGCATTGCGATGATTATCGCCCTGGTTGGCGGCTGGATGGCCTTCAACAATATGGCGCGGTTCGAGGATCCGGAATTCACCATCCGCGTTGCGAAAGTCATCACCCAATATCCTGGCGCGTCGCCAGAAGAAGTGATGAATGAGGTTACCGAACCGCTCGAAACGGCGTTGCAGCAATTGCCGGAAGTGAAATCGGTAAGTTCGATCTCGTCAGCGGGATTGTCGGATATCAGTGTGGAAATCCGTTACGAGTCCTCGACCTCCAAATCCGATTTGCAAGTGGTGTGGACCAAAGTTCGCAACAAGATTGCTGATTCCGAGCGTGAATTGCCACCGGGGGCCAGTACGCCGATCGTCAATGATGATTTTGGCGATGTTTACGGCATCTATTACATGCTGACAGGTGAGGGCTATTCGCCGACGGATTTGCTCGACTATGCCAAGGAGCTGCGACGGGACCTCCTCCTCGTCGATGGGGTCGCAAAAGTCGGCATTGTCGGCGATCAGGAAGAGGTCATCTATGTTGAGGTCGCGCGTGATCGCGCCGCCTCCCTCGGGGTCTCTCTCAATCAAGTCTACGATACGCTGTCGCAACAGAACACAGTCGCCAGCGCGGGGGATGTCTTGATCGGTGATGAACGGCTGGACGTCCACCCGACCGGTGAAATCACATCTGTCGATGCGATCAACGCCTTGTATATTGGCGACCAGAGGACGGGCGGGATTGCCCGACTTGGCGATATTGCAGATGTAACGCGCGGCTATCGGGACCCCGTGCCGCTCTATCTTCGTTATGATGGTCAGCCCGCACTGGGTATCGGCATTTCCAACCTGTCGGGGGTGAATGTCGTCAAAATGGGCGAGGCCGTCGATGCCAAGCTCCTACAGCTTCAGCCGCTCCGACCCGGTGGCATGGTGCTGCATGAATATTATCATCAGGGCAAAGTCGTAGATGAGTCGATCGCCGCCTTTGCCTGGAATGTTGTCACGGCGCTGGCCATCGTCTTTGTCACGCTCTTGATTTTCATGGGCTTCCGATCAGGTCTGGTCATGGGGGCGACCGTGCTACTGACCATGGCAGCGACGCTGTTGATCATGTGGGTGGCGGGCATTCCGATGCACCGTATTTCTCTGGGGGCGCTGGTCATCTCGCTGGGCATGCTTGTGGATAATGGCGTCGTGATCACGGATGGTATTCTTGTTGGCATCCAGAAAGGGCGCAAGAAAATCGATGTCGCCATCGAAGTCACACGCAAGAATCTGAAACCGCTCCTTGGAGGAACACTGGTCGGGATCATCGCCTTTGCGCCGATCGGTTTTGCGCCGGGGGACACGGCGGAGTTCACCAATTCCTTGTTCTGGGTCGTCCTGATCGCACTTGGTCTGAGTTGGGTCCTGGCCTTCACGATCACGCCTCTATTCTGTTACTGGGCCTTCCCGGAATCGACCCAGACCGCGACGATGGAAGACGCACCAGACGGGCGGTTCATGAGCTGGTATAAAAGCCTGATCCGTGCGGTGCTGGCGCAGAAGGCGCTTTCCCTGCTGGCGACGGTCGCCGTCTTTGTATTGGCGATCTGGGGCTTTCGCTTCGTTCAGTCGGGCTTCTTCCCGGCCTCTACGTCACCGCAAATCGTGGTCGATTACTTCCTGCCGGAAGGCACGGATATTGAGCGCACGCGCGCGGACATGCTGGCATTGGAAGAGCATATGCGCGGCGTCGATGGTGTTGAGCATATTCACACCAGCGTTGGCGGTGGCACGCTGCGATACATGCTGACCTATGAGGTCGGCTCGGACAATCCGGCCTATGGCCAGCTGCTTATGAAGACATCCGATTACCGGTTGAATGATGCGTTGATTGCGGAGATCCAGGCCTATGCCGATGCCAATTTCCCGGATGCTCAGGCCAAGGTCTGGAAGTTCAGGCTTGGCCCCGGCGGCGGCTCCAAAATCGAGGCAACCTTTGCCGGGCCGGACCCTGCCATCCTCAGGGATCTGGTCAACCAGGCCAAACGGATCATGGCAGCGGATCCGAAAGCCGTCCTGATCAAGGATGACTGGCGCCGGCCCGTGCCCGTCTTCCAACCCGTTTATTCGCAGAATAAAGGCGAGCGCGTTGGCATTACGCGCAAGGATATGGCCGATGCCCTGGCGGAGAATTTCAGCGGCTTGCAGCGCGGCGTTTATCGCGAAGGTGATACGCTGATCCCGATCATTTCCCGTGCCCCGGCGGATGAACGGACCAGCACCTGGGATCTGGTCTCGATCCAGATCTTGAGCCCGACGACCCAGCAGCCGGTGCCCATGGCGCAGGTCATTGATGATGGCGACCTGATCTGGCGCGATGCACGGCTGCTGCGCACTGATCGCGTCCTGTCCATCAAGGCGCAGGCCGCCCCGGCGGTCGGAGAGTTGGCGGACGCTTTGTTCTCGCGCCTGCGTCCGCAGATTGAGAGCATCGAACTCCCTCCCGGCTATACGTTGGAGTGGGATGGCGAGTTTGGATCGTCGACTGAGGCGCAGTCTAATCTGGCAAGCACCATTCCGCTTGGGCTTTTGGCCATGGTCCTGGTCGTCGTAGTACTCTTCAATGCCGTCCGCCAACCAATTGTGATCTGGTCTATCGTCCCTCTGGCCATTGTCGGCGTCGTGGTCGGGCTTGCGATCACGCAGACGCCGCTCGAGTTCATGGGGATTTTGGGTTTGCTCTCTCTATCTGGACTGCTGATTCAGAACTCGCTGGTTCTGGTCGACTCGACCGATGAATTGATCGCGTCCGGCATGCCAAGATTTGATGCCCTGGTTGAATCGGCGGCAAGTCGGTTACGACCCGTGACAATGGGGGCGTTCACGACGGTGCTCGGCAGTCTGCCGCGCTATTTTGACGCCTTCTTCAAATCGATGACTGTGGTGCTGGCCTTTGGCCTGTCTTTCGCGACCCTCATCACCTTGCTGGTCACGCCCGTGCTTTATGCGCTTCTATTTGGTATTCATCGCGATGAATCGGCGCTTCCGCCGCCCATGCCCGAGCCGGAGCCAGAAGAGGAGCTCGCCCCCGCATGATGAAGCCTATTCTCCTGAGCGGCGCGCTGATGTCGCTTGTTGCTTGTGCGAACATAACCGCGCCTGATGTTGCTGGACAGGTCGCACGCGATGGATTGCCCGATGCGCCGAACGCCTGGGCCGAGGCTGGCGAGCGTATCGGTCCTGTTCAGTCGGGCTGGATTGCAAGGCTAGAAGACCCCGTATTGGACGCCCTTGTTGAAGAAGCGTTGGCGAACAATCGCAACCTGCAGTCGGCGGCGGCGAATGTGCAGCGGTCCTGGGCGCTGGCCGGGCAAGCCGGCGCGGCGCTGTCGCCGTCCGTCAGCCTGTCTTCCGGGGCAACACGCAGCGGCAATATCGAAGATACCGGTGCCGATAGCTATTCCCTGACCGGACAAGCCAGTTGGGAGCTGGATCTCTGGGGCCGCATTCGTGCCGGCAATCAGGCCGCAGTGCTGAGCGCAGAAGCGGCTGAAGCAGATTATGTCTACAGTCAGTATTCGCTCGCAGCGGCCGTGGCCCGGGGCTATTTCCTGGCGATCGAAGCGGGTCGACAGGCCGAGACCGTGCGCAACACCCTGGATGCCTTGAACGAGACGGACCGTATTGTCGGTGTCCAGTTTGAATTTGGTCTGGCCACGTCACAGGATGTGGCGCTGTCCCGCTCCGATCTGGCTAGGACGAAAGACTCCTTGATCGCGGCCCAGGGGTCGCAACGCGATGCCTTGCGATCCCTGGAAGTTCTGCTTGGGCGCTACCCGGCCGCAGACCTGGAACTACGTCGTGACTTGCCGGATGTGCCCGCACCACCCCCGCCCGGCGTGCCATCTGAAATCCTCGAGCGTCGCCCCGATGTCATCGCGGCCGAGCGCCGGGTTGCGTCGGCGTTTAACAGTCTGGATCAGGCGAAAGCGGCGCGGATGCCATCTATCAGCCTGACCGGCAGCCTGGGTGGTTCATCTGGTGATCTGACCAATCTGATCAATCCGACAAATGTTGCCTGGCAAGCGGCCACCAGCCTCGTAGCGCCCCTGATCGATGGCGGGTTGCGCGAGTCTCAAGTGGAGCAGGCGAACGCGGAACAGACTCAAGCCATTGCTAGCTATGCCGATACGGTTTTGACAGCCTTTCAGGAAGTCGAAGGCTCGCTTGATCAGACCGTGGTTCTGAAAGATCGCGCCGTGCAACTTGAAGAAGCCGCATCCGAAGCCCGCAACGCATTGCGCATCGTCAATTTGCGCTATGAGGAAGGCGAAACCGACTTGCTCGACGTTCTCACCATCCAGCAGCGTGTCCTGTCGAATGAAGGCGATGTGGTCAGCATTGAGCGCGCTCAGCTGGATGAATGGGTCGGTCTGAACCTGGCGCTGGGTGGCAGCTGGGAAGAGGGCGGGTGAAACACCGACACGTGGTTTTTTCGGGTGTCCGCATGCCTCCGAAACGAGTCCATGGAAGGATGTAAGTCGGCCTGAACCAAAGGTGCAGTCATTTATGCACCAATTTGAAAATCATCTCGCGCGAGGTCGCGCGGTCGAAAGCCGAGCCGTCCCAGTCACCCATAATTTCCGTGACCGTTAGTCCAGCCGAATTGGCGAAGTTCAGGATCTCGGCGTCGGATGCGAAGCGAAGTGTGCTGTCCGACGTCAGTATCTCATCTGCAAAATGATAGTCCCAGGCGAAGCTCAAATAGTCGGGTGCGCGCGATGAGTCTGTCATTCGGCGCGTCGCCCGAACGGCCCCCTGCAGTGTTTCCATCGTATATGCTCTTGCCCAGACCGAGTCCCAGTCCAGGCCTGGATTTCTCGTCTCGAATACCGCAGCGCCTTCAGGCTTGAGATGCTGCGCCATGGTCTGCAATGTGTGCAGGATTTGGTGATCCGATAGCAGCACCTGAAACGCATGTCCGGTCATGATAATGAGGTCGAACATGCGATCCGATCGATAAGCCTCCGACGTCGATTCCACCCATTCTATATTTGCCGGTTGGGGCGATCGTTTTGCGACATCAAGCATGGCACTGGCTGGATCCACACCGACCACGCGATGACCCCGCTCGGCAAAGGTTTTGCTCAACAAACCTGTACCGCAACCGAGATCAAGCACGTCCTTGTGTGCCCCTTCTGCAAGGCTGAGATAAAAGTCGCGATCCTCCGATCCGGCATTTCCGAGGTCATACAGATCCGCCAATCTGGGATCAGAAAACTGGCGATCGGGCATCAACGCACCACAATAGTATGATTGGCTTCGACAAGGTCCAGAGATCCACCCTCAAAGGCAAATGCAGCGCGTATTTTCATGCTCTCCTCCCCTGGGCAGACCTATCTCTGTTCTGCGCGCATATATCAGACCTAGCCGCATGCAAGGGAAGAGATTTCTTGAGGGCGGCCCTTAGCTGAGCATGTCCTGCGGCGCGCGTGTCTCAATCCCGAGCGCGTCGCCAACCGCTTGATAGGTCAGATGGCCCTGGCAGACATTTAAGCCTTTCAGCAAATGCGGGTCGCGGGACAGGGCTGTTTTCCAGCCGAGACGCGCGATGCGTTTGGCATGCACGAGCGTCGCGGCGTTCAGCGCATAGGTCGAAGTGCGCGCGACCGCGCCCGGCATATTGGCGACGCAATAATGGATCACGCCATCGACTTCATAAGTCGGGTCATCGTGCGTGGTCGGGCGAGAGGTTTCGAAACACCCGCCCTGGTCAATCGCAACGTCTACAAGAACGCTGCCCTTCTGCATGATCGAAAGCATCTCTCGCGTGATCAGCTTAGGCGCTGCGGCGCCTGGGATCAGCACCGCGCCGACAACCATGTCAGCGGTTTCGAGCAAGGCGTTTAACAGAGCAGGGGTCGAGCGAATGACCCGGGCTGATGCGCCGAACTGTGCCGAAAGCCGCTCCATGACACCATTGTCGCGTTCGAGAATGGTGACATCCGCCTGCATACCGACCGCCATCAATGCGGCATTGTACCCGACATCCCCGCCGCCAATGACGATTACTTTTGCAGGCGCCACACCCGGAACGCCGCCTAGCAGCACGCCGCGTCCGCCGGCATTTTTCTGCAGGGCTGCGGCGCCGACTTGAATGGCCAGACGTCCGGCAACCTGGCTCATCGGTTTCAGGAGCGGCAGGTCGCCATCATCGCTGGTCACCGTCTCATAGGCGATGCACACGGCGCCGGATTGGATCAGGTCTCTAGTCTGTTCCGGATCGGGGGCGAGATGCAGATAGGTATACAGGATCTGATCCTGGCGCAGCATGGCGCGCTCGGCGGCCTGGGGTTCCTTGACCTTTATGATCATCTCGGCCCGATCGAACACGTCCTTCGCAGTCGAGACGATTTCGGCGCCATGCTGGCGATAGATTTCATCGCTGGCGCCAATGCCCTGGCCGGCTGAAGATTCGACCAGTACCTCATTGCCATCGGCAACCAGCTCCGCGACGCTTTCGGGGGTTAGTCCAACCCGGTATTCGTGATTCTTGATCTCTTTCGGGACGCCAATCCGCATTTCATCCTCCAGCTCAGTTCTGGCGGCAGTCTATCTCAATGGCTGCGAAAAGGGTTTGCTAAAAATCGAAGAAAATAGGGCGTAGCAGGAAAATCTTCGACAAAATGTGATTCTGACGATAAAAATTCTTCCTATGGATAAGATAGACCGGAAAATACTGGCTGCCGTGCAAGAGAATTGCCGGCGCCCAATCGCCGAGATCGCAGACCAGGTCGGCATGTCCCTCTCTGCCTGCGCGCGTCGGATCACTCTGCTCGAGGAGAATGGGTTTATCGAAGGCTATGGCGCCCGCCTGAGCGGCGCGAAGCTGGACCTGGGCATGACCTTCTTTGTCGAGGTCTCGCTTGATAGCCAGAAGGACGCGGCGCTCGCGACGTTTGAAAAGGCGGCCAGTCGCCGGCCCGAAGTTCTTGAATGTCATTTAATGACCGGGACCGCGGATTACCTGATCAAGGTCGCGGCCAAGGATACGCGTGACTATGAGACGATCTATCGGAAGGTCATTGCCGCGCTGCCGCATGTCAGCCGAATTCAAAGCGCTCTTGTCATGAAAACCGTAAAGCCCTGGCTGGGATATCCGGTATCCGCCAAAGCTTGATCGCCCTGAAAACCCCATCGACAGGTCGCCGCGATCATCTATGGTCCGGGCGGTCACCTGAATCTGGAGGGGTATGAATGAAGCGTATGATCTTGAGTGGCTTCGGCCTCTTGCTTGCGGCCTGCTCAGCGCCCAATGAGCCTGTTGCAGCGCCGGTTGATCAGGTATCGGAGCGACCTGACCCACAAACGCTTGAGGATCGATTTGCCGTTCTGGCCCTGGATTGCGTGCACCGCCAATACCCGAACAAGATCAGCCATGTCTTGCAGTCGGATCAGGACGCCCGGACGCCGCGCGAATTGACCCCGGTTTTCTATGGCTGCTTTGATTGGCACTCATCGGTGCATGGGCACTGGCTGCTGACACGGATACTCACCACCAATCCGGACAGCGTCCTGGCCGACGAGATCCGAACCGCACTCGCGACAAGTTTCACGGCCGAGAATTTCGCAGGCGAACTGGCCTATTATTCGGGCGAAGGGCGCAACGCGTTTGAGCGGCCTTATGGGATCGCCTGGTATTTGCAGCTCGTGGCGGAACTTGAGCAAAGCGATGATGCCGAGCTGTCAGCGATGCGCGAGCTGCTGCGCCCCCTGGAGGATGCGATCGTTGCCAAGACGCGCGCCTGGCTACCGAATCTGTCGTATCCGGTGCGGCTGGGCACCCACAATCAAACGGCGTTCGCGTTCGGCTTGATGATCGATTATGCACAAGCTGTTGGTGACGCGGATTTCGAACGCGATCTGACGGACAAGATCCGGACGTTTCATCTGAACGATGTCAATTGTCCGTTGGCTTATGAACCTTCTGGCGAAGACTTTCTGTCCCCTTGCCTGATGGAAGCGGATCTCATGCGGCGTGTTTTGTCAGAGGTGGAGTTCTCAGCCTGGCTGGGGGCTTTCCTGCCTCAGATCCCGAATGATGGACGTGCCGACTGGCTGGCGCCGGGTATTGTGCTCGACGCATCGGATGGCAAGCTGGTTCACCTTGACGGCGTAAATCTGTCCCGGGCCTGGGCGCTTGAGGGCATTGCCCGCGCGTTGCCAGAGGGTGATCCGCGCATTGCCAGTCTGATGGCGTCGTCAGACTTGCATCGTGAGGTCGGCATCGCAGCGGTCTCGGACGAGCACTATTCGGGCAGCCACTGGCTCGCAAGCTTCGCAACCTATTTGACGACGCAGCGCGGGATTCAATAAGTAGGACAATTGAATGACGCGAAAGTTCGGACCTGGCATTCTGGTGGCCGCCGCCTTTATTGGGCCCGGCACAGTGACAGCCTGTACGCTGGCGGGCGCAAATTTTGGCTATGCGCTGATCTGGGCGTTGGTCTTCGCCACCCTTGCGACGATTGTTCTGCAGGACATGGCGGTGCGCCTCGGCACAGGCGCGCAACTCGGTCTTGGTGAGGCTTTGATGCAATCGGCGCCAGTGCCCGCGATCAAATGGTTGGTGGGGGCGCTGGTTTTCGCCGCCTTGCTCATCGGAAACTGCGCGTATGAAGGGGGCAACCTCACAGGCGGGGCACTTGGCATAGATGCGCTCTTGCTGGAGGCTTCTCCTGGACAAGGACCTTTGGTTGCAGGGCTGGCGCTGGTCGCGGCATCTGTGGTGCTGATCGGTCGGTATCAGCTTCTCGAACGGCTCCTGATCGGGCTGGTACTGTTGATGAGCGTCGCCTTTCTCTTGAGCGTTGTGCTGGTTCCACCGGATTTCGGGCAACTTTTCGTAGGACTTATTCCGCGCATTCCGGATGGCGGCACGCTTACTGCTATCGCGCTGATCGGGACCACGATTGTACCTTATAATCTGTTTCTTCACGCCGCCGCTGCGCGCAAGAAATGGGAGGACCAGACTGGCACGAAGGAGGCGCGTACGGAATCCGCACTCTCGATTGGCCTGGGCGGATTAGTCTCAATCCTTATTCTTTCCACGGCTGCGGGCAGTCTGTTCAAAAGCGGACTGGACGTGACCAGTGCGGCAGACATGGCGCGTGCGATTGAGCCGGCTTTCGGAGATGCTGCGCGCTACCTGATCGGGATTGGCCTGTTTGCCGCCGGACTGACCTCCGCGATTACGGCGCCCATGGCGACGGCCTTTGCGCTCAGCGAGATTATCGGCGGAGATGAGGCGCAGAGATCGAGACTGTACCGCGGCACGGCTTTGCTCGTGGTTATTGTCGGGGCCGCGATCAGTCTGACCGGCATTCAGCCCATCTCCCTGATCCTGATCGCGCAATATGCCAACGGTCTGCTTCTGCCGATTGTTGCTGGCTTCCTGCTATACATCATGAACCGCAAGGATCTGTTAGGGGCGCACGTCAATTCGGCCTTTGCCAATGCCGCGGGCGTCGTGATTGTTTTGATAACGCTGGGACTTGGATTAAGATCGATCCTGCGCGCGGCAGGAGTGATGTAATGAAACGGCGGATGGATCTGAATGCGGATCTCGGCGAAGGGTGTGCCTTCGATGCCGAACTCATGTCTGTCGTCACCAGTTGCAATATTGCCTGTGGCGGGCATGCCGGCGACGTGGCCTCCATGCGCACGGCGCTGCGGCTGGCCAAGGATCACGATGTTGCGGCTGGTGCGCATCCATCCTTCCCAGACCGAGAAAATTTTGGTCGAACCCAGTCGCCTTTGCAGGGAGGTGAGCTTGAAGCGCACCTCTCCGAACAGGTAGCAGAATTGAAAGACCTCGCCGCTGAATTGGACATTCGGCTAAGTCATTTGAAGCCACATGGCGCCTTGTACAACATGGCGGCGAAAGATGCCGGCTTGGCTGAGAGCATTGTGTCTGTGCTTCGCGCGCTGATCCCGGACGCGGCCCTATTCGGACCGCCGAACTCGCACCTCGAAGCGGTTGCCGAGGAGCATGGGATTTCCTTCATCGCGGAAGGCTTTGCGGATAGGGCGTATGAGCAAGATGGCAGCCTGCGCGATAGAATAGCGCCGGGCGCGGTGATCCATGATGCCAACCTTCAGACCCGGCAAGCGCTTCAAATCGCCATAGAAGGGGAGGTGGACACCTATGACAGGGCGCGGATCACGCTGCCCGTGCAAACCCTATGTGTGCATGGCGATACGCCTGGCGCCTTTGCCGCGGCAAAGGCGATCCGCCAGTCGTTGGAACAGAATGGAATTCAATTATGTCCGCCCAACGCTTAGCGCGGCGCATCGCGGACGATGTCTTTGAGTACAGGGTCGAGACGCCGCAAGACGCGCAGGCTCTGGCGTCGCAGCTTCGCGCGCTGGACTTGGCAGAGGATGTGGTGGCGGGGCTGGACACGGTTAGCGTTCGGTTCGATCCGGAAAACCTGACCGCGGTTGAAGCGGCACTGGCGACGTTCGAGCCAGATGCGGCCGGATTTCAGTTGGAGTCGGAGACGATCGAACTGTCTATTCAATATGGCGGTGAGTTCGGTCCGGATCTCAAGGCGGTCTGCGACCAAACCGGACTATCGGAATCCGCGTTCATCGCAGTGCATACAGAACGGACGCATACCGTTGAAATGATCGGCTTTACGCCTGGGTTTTCGTATATTTCGGGTCTGCCTGACGGCTTCGCTGTGCCCCGCTTGAGTCAGCCCCGATCCCGGGTCCCCGTAGGGTCTGTCGGCGTGAGTTCAGATTTTACCGGCGTCTATGCCTTGGCCGGGCCTGGGGGCTGGCCCTTGATCGGGCGGATCCAAGATCTGTTATTTGATCCGGAGTCGGCCTCACCATTTCGTTTGTCGCCGGGACACCGGGTCAAGTTCAAGGCGGTCTAGATGTTTCAGATCGTTGAAGCCGGCTTGCAAACAACGCTGCAAGGGGCGCCTCGACTAGGCTATCGACACTTGGGCATTCCCTATGCCGGTCCCGCGGACGCTCTTTCCATGGCTCTGGCCAACCGCCTCGTCGACAATTCGACAGATGCGACCTGCCTCGAGATCACTTATGGCGGGTTTGAAGCAGAGACCGATACCGCCTGCGCGATTGCTATTACCGGCGCCGGGGGCGAGGTCTTATTGTCGGGTGCTCCGGCGCCGATGCATGAAACCCTGCATGTCCCAGCCGGTGCAAGACTTAAACTCAAACCCGCGCGATATGGCGCGCGGGCGTACTTGGCGATCCATTCCGGTTTTCGCGCTCGCGCGCAGTTCGGCGCCACGTCGACTTATCTGCCGGCTCAATTGGGCGGGCATGAAGGCCGGGCCCTTAGGGCTGGGGATGTGCTGTCCGTGACTGCGCAAGCGCAGGTCAGACAGACCTGGCAAACCCCGGATGCGCTTCGCCCACTTTTTGACGGCAAGTTTGCATTGCGGGCGACGATTTCTGCTGAAACTGAGCTTTTGGACGACGTCATGCGTGAGGCTCTGTTTTCAAACACTTTTATTGTCGGGCGCCAGGCAACGCGTATGGGGATTAGTCTTGAGGGCCATCCGCTCTTTCCGGCCAGCGATGGCATGATGAAGAGCGCGCCTGTCTTTCCTGGCACGATTCAGTGCCCGCCCTCGGGCATTCCAATTGCGCTTTTGTGCGACGCGCAGACCACAGGGGGCTATCCGCGCATTGCCAGCATTGCCCG
>ERZ1740072.389-NODE-389-length-18059-cov-15.758720_pt1 | contig 18059 bp, 19 predicted proteins | sample MGYA00581733_ERZ1740072 | MGnify/ENA primary metagenome ERZ1740072 (study PRJEB43018, sample SAMN04849741) | marine metagenome | isolation source: floating plastic debris | place: Pacific Ocean | collected 2008-08-30 | study: EMG produced TPA metagenomics...
ACCCCATAAAGAGGTTTTCTAATGGTAACCCCTTCTAATATTGTTTACTCCGCTGCGGCTCTACGTCGCATGTGTGGACTCCTCTATCGTCGTGTGACTGAGCTACAGGTCCGTGAGTGGTGGAGTGTTGTTTGGGTCTGGATACCTGGCTATCGGCCTTCATTTGCTCCTAAGCGGGCGTTTAAGCGTCACTTTGTCCAGTGGCGGCGGCAGATGGCTAAGGCTTTGCGGGTGGTGCTGTGGGCCACTGATGCCCAGCGTTACACCGTCCATAACGAGGCCAAGGGTAGTTCCTATGTGGTGGAAGTGTCACCCACAGCTGTTACCTGCACCTGTGAAGACTATCAAAACCAAATCAAGTTCTGGGGTAAAGGGTGTTGCAAGCATGGCTATGCAGTGCTCGGTCACCTCGGGTTTAGTTCCTTAAATGACTATCTCAATGACGGTCCACAGTCCCCACCTGTGCCCGTTCCGTTAGCGGCTTAGGTCAGTTTTACCCTGCCCTTGCGGGGCTTTATTTAGTCATTTTAGGAGTGTTAACCATGCGTGTATGTGAACCCGTTGAGCTGGCCTATTTGAGAGACCAGGAGAGCCGAGAACAACAACAAGATCAACAGGCTGAAGAATGGGGCGTTGATCAAAGCGAATTAGAGCAAATGCTGAGACGGTGGGGCAGTCGTCAAATGTTGAAAGCCCTGGCCGAGATTCATCAACAGGTTGTCAATGATGGCTCAAAAGTAGAGTGGCGTATCCTCAGCCACGCTTACTTGATTGGTGGCTATGACGACCCCAACCCCTGCAGCTGCGACGAAATCTTTTAGCACCTGAAGCACCTACGCGGGAGTGGTGCCCCGCATTCGCTACACCTAACCTGAGAATAACCATGTTTCAAAAAGCGACGAAGACACAATCACGGCTTAGATTTGCCGTAGCCGGTCCCAGCGGTTCGGGGAAAACCTACAGTGCCTTGAAAATTGGCCAGCACCTAGGCGGCTCCATTGCCCTGATCGACACCGAACACGGCAGCGCTAGCAAGTACGCCGACCTATTTGATTTTGATACCGCACCTCTCACCAACCATCACCCCAGCCACTACATAGAGCTAATCAAGACCGCTGGCCGTAGTGACTACGATGTGATTATCATCGATAGCCTTAGCCATGCCTGGTTTTGGGAGTTAAATGAAACGGGTCGAGCTGAGAATACGTTTCGGGCCTGGGGCAATGTGCGACCGCTAGAACGTGCCCTGATCGATGCCATGCTATCGAGTCCGGCTCACATCATCGCCACCATGCGAACCAAGACAGAATGGGTAGTGGAAGAAACCACCAATCGCAAGGGTAAGACCGTAGCCGCTCCTCGCAAGGTGGGGACCGCTCCAATCCAGGCTAGCGGTATTGAGTATGAGTTTGACGTATCGGGAGAGCTGGACTTAAACCATCTGCTCACCATTTCTAAGTCCCGATGCCCAGAGCTATCAAATACCACCCACCTCAACCCAGGGGAAGAACTAGCAGATACGCTGCTGAGCTGGCTGTCAGACGGTGCCCCTATGCCGGAGTCTGCCGAAAGCAAGTGTCAGCGGGTAATGGAGGCACGGCAGTTAGTGGGATTGGAGACGGGGGCAGTAAAGACCATCATTCAGGCTGAGTTTGACGGCTGTACGAGCCCGAGCCAGTTATCTACCCAGGACTGTGATCGCCTGGTGGCCATGATTGAGAGCCTTAGAGAAAGCGCTTAGACAACAAAAATTTAGCCCTTGATAGCACCGCCATTGTCAGCGGTGCAGGGCTTCCCCTGTCCTTTTTTAGAAAACCAATGACTATCGGCATTTATTTGATCACCCATAAGGTGACGGGTGATCGCTATGTGGGCTTGTCCAAAAACATCGAGCAGCGCTGGAAAAGCCATCTCAGAGAACTAGAAAAAGGTGAGCATACATCCAAAGCAATGCAGGCTTTAGCGAATGAACATAGCTTAGATTCATTCACCTTTGAGATTCTGGAAGAATGTGAGCCTGAACCGAGTAGACGGATTACGGCTACGCTGGGTGATGCTGAGCGGAAATGGATGGAGCAGCTTAAGCCAGAACTGAATCTAAAGGGTACTGAGAGAGTATCAGAGTTTTATAGCAAACAGTGGACACCGGAACGCAAGAAGCAGCACGGCATAAAGATTCGAGCAGCTTGGGCAAAGATTCGGCAACAGCGGAATCAAAACAAGAAATGATCCTTAAAAAATATCTCCTGTTTAATCATCGATCTTTCGACCATCTGGATTACTGTTGAAAAGGTCTTCCAGCCTTATCAAGGCTATGGCATAGAGCAAGAATATTAATTCTCTCCAAATCATTATCTTTATTCTGAACTGGGAAACGCCCCTTAATCTTGCTCTGTTAGATAGATCAAGCATTAAAAACTGCACGTCCTCAGGCAGGCAGTTTATCACAATAATGTTGAAGATAATACCGTTTGAGAAGTGTTTGCTTTTAGTATTCCTAATTGACTCAGCAATCTCTTTTTGTGTGAGTAGATGAACGTCTTGGACTAAAAGACCTTCAACCTCTTTTAATTCTCCTGAATCGAAGAGTTCTTGCAGCCTCTGAAGCGCTTCCTCAGAGCCACCTAGCGTTAATTTCACGCTGCCTTCCTCTATATCCAAAATCTCGATCTCTGCATCTCCGCCGAGCTTTCGAAGCAACGCGACTATGACATCTAATTTTTGTTTGTCAATTTCTTCAATGCTACCTGCGATCGCAAAACTCAAACGCTTATCATAGGTTTTAGGTGGCGCATCATCCTTAGAATCAAAATCCGCAATCGACTCCCAATCCTCAATTCCAGCAGCTTCGCAGATGGCCTGAAATGCCGATGTTTGAATCTTAAGGCCACCCCAAAACCGTCTCAAAGTTGCTTTAGAGGTGGTAGCAAGATCCGCCCATACTTGCTCGGTTTTGGCCCACCCTTTCTTACATCGGGCCTTATCAACTTGATCTAACCCTTCATTGGATGCTCGAACCGTTGCGGCCATTGTAGTAGGTATGGTCTGACTCATAGGGGCAGTTTCCGTCCGTTGTGGCCATGTTAATAGACAAGACCTGACTCATAGGAACACTTTTCGTTCAGTTTAGGTTCACTTTGCAATGAACCGGATAGTGGAGCAAATCTGACGCTTGAACGATGAATCAGGCGGCCATGATGTACTCACTGAGTTGATACAACATTATGGACCCAATCACCGAAATCATCATTCTTGCTGCTGCACTGGTCAGTCTTGGAACGGAAATCATTAAGCTTCTACAGGAACAGCGCAAGGATAAGAAATCATAGAGTACGGCCTTCTGACCGACCAACGAGCGAAGGCCCGCGCAGAGATACGGCTAACTCTGCTGATCAATCAATTCACCGTTGCCAAGATTGAAGCCCGAGGGGAGACAGCCCGACAACTTGCGATCGCAGCCTAAGCGACCAGGCCCACCCGTGGGCCACATCTCCCCCAAAACATAACGCAGCCTTGACAACCGCCCAAGGCTGCGCCATAAAGAACCCTTACCCCTTCTCTCTTTTCTCTCTCTTCAGAACTTCCCCTCTAATATTTTTGGTCCCATATCTTGAAAAAGCGCGTTCCTGTAACGCCCTTTACTAAACTCTCCACTAAAGAACGAAAGCCTTTGCAGTGGAAGGAATGCGCTACGCTACGCCAAGGACCAAAAATATGAAACTTTTAACGTTCCGGTGGTACTCCACGGGAACAACAACAAATCATCCAGCAAGTTAAACAGCGATTAGGTAGCATTCGGTGGAACTCCACGGAATGCGGATTTGGATAGAGTGATTCCCACCATCTGGAGGAAGCGCTAAACGCGCACTGTTTCGCCTGTGTTCGTCCCTCACTCCGTCTAGTAAGCCTCGCCTTGCTCCGCATATGGCTCCCCACCCCCTAGCCCCCGAGTGGGGAATTAAAGAACCGAGACCATTTATCCGTGAGCCAAACCCATGACTGAAGACTCCCCCAAGTATCCAGGCTGGATTGACCAAGGCTACCCAGTACCCGATCCAACCTGGGACTATTACCAGATCTACGAAGTTGCGATCGCACTTGACCGAGAATCAACCCGACTATTCAGCCAAATCTCAAACGAGGAAACCAGGACAGCCGAAGCAGACCAACGCATCAGAGACCGGCTAAAGGAAGTCAGCTTACAGTGCAACGAATTACTCAGACTGCTTGGCTAAATCAAGAACGTGATGTATAACGATAGTCATCTAAATAGGCCACGCCCATGGAACTTTCAGAAATGCTGCAGGAGCGCTTAAAGCAGCGTGACTTGACCAAGTATGCCTTAGCAAAAATCCTTGCTGAGATGGATGGCAGCGGAAAACCGCCCAGTCAGTATACGAGTCGCCTTGCCAAGGTTTTTGACGATCCTAGAGGGCGAATCTTCGGTAATTTGGAAGAAGTCATTCAAGCACTAGGAGGTGAAATCATTATTCGGTGGACCGATACCACCGATCAGGCTGTGCGCTAGTTACGTACATCCACGTATCGCAGAATACACAGAAATAGCAAAAAACCCAGAGCTGGCAGGCTCCGGGTCTAATTTCGAAAACAAAATTTGTTGAGTTAATTATGACACATAAATCCCACCTTCGGCTAACCCCAGCCGAGGTAAAGGTGCATTGGGAAAAAGGTGACTACACCCCTAAAGGATACCTGCATCATTTGATATTGGCGCACAGAAAACCGGGATGGGCCTGGCGCATCGATAACGTTTCTCAGTTTTGCCGTGACTGGGAAATCCCCCGCAGCACTTTCTACAAAGCGAAAGCGGCCCTGGTTGCGGATGGATCGATTGAAGAAAAAATCATTGGCTCAGTTGAGCTAACAGCCATTAGTACAAATGAATGTACACAGCCAGAGACAGGTGTCTCTGATGAGAGACAGTCAGTCTCGGATCTGAGACAGTCAGTCTCGGATCTGAGACAGTCAGTCTCGGATCTGAGACAGTCGCAGCCTGAAACAGTTGATAACAAAGAGGTCTGTGACCCTACATCTTTAAACAACTTTTTTACAACTACCTACACAGGCTCAGCAGGTCAGGAAAGTGTAGGTGGTGGTGAGTCTGAGCATGGAGAAGATCGGACTACGCTTCATGATCAAAATTCAGGTCATCCCAACGAAGCAAGTAACCCAGTAAAAGACGACTTTACGCCGCCAATTCTCCAGTCAGCGGAAAAATTTGGAGTGAATGTGAATGACCGGAAGCTGCGGCAAGTCGTAGAGCAATGGCCCGATCGCGTGGAGACCGCGATCGCTTGCTTGGAGGAAAAACAGTTAACCGTTAAGCATCCCACCCGGTATCTAACCCGTGCCATCGAGGACGACTGGAGACCTGTTAATCAAGTCACTTGTAGCGACTGGCGGGAATGGTACGACGAAGCCTATAAACGTGGCCTGGTGAAGGCATCGCAGCGTCAGGATAAGACGATTATGGTTCTGACGATTGATGAGCATTGGATTCCGTTTGAGCAGCTGCGGCGACAAAGGTGGGAGGAGTTAGAGGCCCAGCTGCAGCCGATCACGGTCCAGGCTGAGCACCCTATAGAGGCAATTGAAACGACAGCTGTTCCCCTGCTGGAGAGCTAAATCATGCCCATGGATAGGAGTCTGTATCCCAGTGATTGGGATGAGATCGCATTGGCGATCAAGAACGATGCGGACTGGCAGTGTAAAGCCTGTGGCCGACCCTGCCGACGACCAGAGGAAACCTTTGATGAGCTATACCAGCGCTTGCCCAGCTACTGGGAGCCCTACTGGTGGAGCTGGGAAGAGTCCGACTATGAACGGGTGAAGATAGCCAGACCGCACCGGTTCAAATTGACCGTGGCTCACCTCGACCATAACCCGCAGAATTGCGATCGCAACAATCTTCGTGCCTGGTGTACCCCCTGTCATGCCCGGTATGACCTCAAGCAAATGGGGCTGAAACGAGCACTCAAAGCAGAACGAGCAGGCCAGCTCAGGATTGAGGGCTTGTAATGCGATATTCCGGCACCCAACTATCAGCCCTGGCCCAGGTCGAACCCTATGAAATTAATCGACCCTGTTCTGGGGGAGACCAACCCTCACCTATAGAGCCATCGGCAGCTGCGGACAACACTAAACCTAGAGTCCGTAAGCACCGCCCGAAAGGAAGCGCTAGCGGGTGGTTAGAGACAAGAACCGGAAATAAGAAACGGAAGAAGCCCAGCGTTAGCTATATCTACAAATGGGATAGCCCAAAGGGGCGAGTTAGTGAGTACGTAAAGACTTCAAAGGTTTCGGGTGTAAATAGAATGCTGACCGAAAACCGCCCAGCGCTGGAGATCCTTGAGTTTGTAATTGAGGGTAAAAAGAAACCCTCTAAATTGGCTCAAACGTTATTAGCTAATAGCAATTCTGTTCCTATTCAGATGAGTCTATAAGATTTCCCCCAGAACAAACCCATCAGCATACTGATAGATTGCTGATGGGTTTGTTGAATCTGACAATGGACATACTAACTTCTATTGTTTCTGGTAAGTTAGCCAAATCTTTACCCGAAGACCAGAAAAACCCCGTAAAAATTTTTTTTCTGTGTCTTCCATAATATGGGAGCTGCAAATAAAAAAATATTTCTCATGACCGACCAGAAATCTACCGTTGAACAGCAGATTCGCCCGAATATCCTGCAGGACCAATTAGGTATTAAAAAGGATGCTTATTACTCTTACCTAAAGCACTTGGGAATCAAGGCTGAGAAGGATTCTGATGGTAAAGCGTTTCTCACAGAAGGTCAGGCAAATTCTATTCGGTTACTACGTCAGCACGTAGTTGATGGGGGCAAGATTGAGGAATTTGATATTCATAAGGCGATTGAGTCAGCGCTGGCGGTATCGGATGGTGGTGAGCTGAGCCAGGTGGAACCGGAGCCGGTGAATGTGGACCCAGCCGAGGATTTAGATATGGAAATGCTGTATCTGAAGGCTTCTAAGATGGCTGTGCAGCGGCTGACGGCAGGTGAGCAGGTAGTAGCAGCTATGGCCAGTCAGATGACCTATGAGGATTTGCACCCCACGGTACGGGCTGAGGTGGACCGAGTGCGGGAGGCGTCTGTCCCAAAGTTCAATCCTCAGGAGGTTGCTGCAAACCTTCTGAACCAGTGTCGCCAGCAGATGGCCGAGGTGGCAGCGTAGCCCCTAATCAGTCAGAGGGGTTTAAGCGTGTGTGCGCTGCTATCGAGTCGGGTAGCAGCGTTTTAGTTATTGCTGAGCTTGGCATGGTGGGGACGATGCCCCAGGACCTGGTGAAGCGTTACGGGTCTGAGTTTGCCATTGCAACCGCCATTTACAAAGGCAGTGGTAAAAAGTTCTTCGTCTCCATTGCTGAGCAGTTGGATATCCCAACGACTGAGCCTAAGTACAACAAAGATGGTGAGCCAGTCGGTGAAAAGGCGTTAACCATGGATGCGCTCAAGGATGAGATCGCGGAGAACATGAGAGCTGACACTCTGCTTATCTTCCCTGAAGCTAAGCGGCTGACAACAGGGGTGAGGTATTGGTTAGAGGATGCGATCGCAAACGGCGTAAAGGTAGTTTGCTTTGCAGCGGCTAACCCTCAGCGGGATATTTTCTTGGAAATGCTAGAGGTGGAGTTAGAGCTACCCACTGACCGAGCGATTAGAGAAACGATGCAGGCCGAAGCAGATCGGCTAGGGTTGAAGTTGGACCGTTCGCGACTGGCAGAGCTGCAGCCGTTGGCGGGGCGTAACCCGATGTTGGCTAAGAAAGTGATTAGGAATGAGCGGTTAGGACTGAACCAGGAAGCAAGTCCCCAACATACTCAATACGTGGTGATAATGCCGATTTTGATCGCCTGTCTGATGGCGTTTGGAGTAGTGCGATTTATTGGGATGGGTACGCGGAATAAGAGCCTGTATATCTTTGGTGGTGTGGCGTTGATTGCGGGGATGACGTTGAAGCAGGTAGGGCAAGTGCGAGGGGCGCGGAAACGTTTAGGGCAATGAACTTTGACAGATTAGAAGTGTAAGGCAGAGTGATAGTCTGAAGAGAAATCTTCTAGATTAATGCGCTGATATCTTCTCCACATTCGTCCGCTAAGAAGCATAGAGCCCTGAACCGTAATCCCACTACCTCATCGTAAAGGGGATTAAGCTTACACATTGGTGGTATGTGAGCTACTGTGCGGCCAAATAACACAACGTCGCGTTCGAAAGGACATTGTGATGGAATAAATTTGGCAATACGACGTGCAATTGTAGGATTCTTGACTTCTAGACTGTCAATCCAAAAACGTATTGGCCGTAAAGGTCTGAATTGCACATAGTTAACACTGCCAGGAAAGACTAGTCCAAATACTAGAGAAATAATTAGTGCAATGGGATATATGACAACTACTAAAACAAGATTGATAATAACTACCAAAATAAAATTAATAAGTTGTATGCAAGCCTGTACTTGTAATGCAGATGCTTTTGATTGGGCAATTTTATCAAGACCTTGTTTTCGGAGTCTGCGCAATGCCATATCTTTCTCATGTTCATGAGAAAGATGGTCTTTAGTGGAATGATTTCCAAAGACAATATCGTTAATAACATCAATGACAATACTCAAGTGTTTGTCATTGCTAGCTAATAAAAGGAGCGCATCAAGATGATTTTCTTCTGTTTTAGATATTGGATTTTGTGCCGTTAGCAATGAATAGTACTGCTGAGCTAATTCATTTGAGTTTTCATCGGGGATAGGTTGAGGTAGTTCTTCTCGCTCCTCAAGGCCAACTGCTTTAAGCTGTTTAAGAGCTTCAATGTTTTCGTCTATCTCATTGAAGTGGCTGTTATCTAATAGGATTATTTCGTCTATTGCGGATAGAAGATTGCTCAAATTATTATCTGATTTGGCTATTTTAAGTATTTCTTCGAATTTATCTAGATCTTTCTCCGATAAAACTTTTTTGGTTGAAAGTGAATAATACTGAATAGATATTGAATGTAAACGAACTCTTTCTATGTATTCAGGATTATTTTCTGCATCTCTTTCAATTTTCTGACCAATTGCAGAGAAGCTTAGATTGCCTTGTAATTCAGGGAATCCAACAGTATATGTTCTTCGTAAGCTTGTTATGAAATTATCAGTACTCATGGTCGCCACCCTTTTTATTCTTAATAGAATAGAAGGCATCTTTCAATCTGCCAAAGGCGCGTTGCCCTCTTTTTCGTAAAGCAGCTAAGGAGGCTGTCTCATCTGTATTATTTTGAATATCTGTCCAAGAAAGACCGTTAACAAAACGAGAATTTATGAGTTGATTTTCCTGAGGTGTTAAATATGTTAGCGCCTGCTTTAGAATTGATTTATTTTGGTCATTAGAGAAGGCAGGTTCTGCTTCTTGATCAGGTTGAATTTCTGCAGATAGAGAAGTTTTAGCGATTCTCTCTATGCGTACTTTTTCTCTAGATAATTCTGTTCTTTTTTCAAGCACTATAAGAAAACAGGTATGTCTTAGCCAGGCTATATAATCATCTATTTTCTCGCCGTTTTCAATAGATTTTCTTGTTCGTAAATAAGCCTCTGAAAGGATTTCTTTAGCATCAAATATGTCATGTAAATTTCTCTGCTTCAGATGATAATTAATCCAAAGCAGAGGTTTAAAAGGGGCTATTGAGCCAGGGGATAACAAGCTAATGATGAGCCTGTCTAACTCTTCCAAGTGCTTTTCAATCTTAGCGTTCACGGTCTTTACGCCCCCTCATTTTCTGTATTGAGTGGTTCCGTCCGAAATCACTAGTCATGATTTTGGTTAACGTTAGTGTGTTTAACGTTGAAATGTCCCAGAGTTCTGATGAGGTCAGTTACCGCGCTGATCAAAATAGCAATCGCTAACACCATGGCAGCTGTACTGCCTCTGTATTGATTAAAGGCAGGTATATCCGTGTTTGATGTGGGATAGGACTCTTGCACGGTGAGAAGTAACTTTGATGATTGGTGTTGCATACTTTACGCGCTCAATTCACTACTGATATGAGGCAGAACCGTGAATTGTGTGACATGTAAAATTTACGAATAAGACTTGCGGAATCCTGATGCTTTGTGGCTCAGTACATTTGAATGTTTTGCTGTACTGAAAAAAGTGAGTACTGTGACGCTTTTTCAAGGTCACCTTATAAAGGTTGGGAAATTTAAGGTAGTTTGCTTAGATATGGTTAATGCTGGCTATTACCCACGCTGCGATCGCAACCGCTGGCGTCTCCCTACTCCTGGGCACTGCCGACCCATTGCCCCTAGTCCTGGCCGTCTTAGGCTCCCAGCTGCCAGACATAGACACTACCACTAGCGTAATTGGCCAAATCTGTTTCCCTGTCAGCTCATGGATTGAGGACCGTTACCCACACCGAACCGTTACCCACTCGCTGATCGCTACTTGCTGCCTGGCGGGGACTGCCCTGGGAATTGGTTTGGTTTTGGGGGAGATAAAGCCACTGATGGCATTGCCGCTGGGGCATCTCCTCTCATGTTTTAGTGATTCATTTACGTTGAAAGGAGTGCAGCTTTGGTGGCCGACTCCGGTATGGTGCATCAGTGTGTCTAACCCAAAGCGGCGACTACGCACGGGTGGACCGGGTGAGTATTGGGTATTGGCAATTGCTGTGGGCTTGCTGATGACGGGGCTATGGTTAGCCGGTGCGGGTGGAGTGCAGACCCAGGTTAACCAGGGATTGGGTTTACGAGATGGTGCGATCTCAACCTATAATCGCCATGCATCCACATCTGAAGTCTGGGCAGAAATTACGGGAGTTTGGACTGACGATAGAACCGATGCTAGCGGTAAGTATTTGATTCTCGGAAACCAGGGTTCGGAGTTTATCATCACTGATGGAAAGTCTATCTATCAGACAGGGAAAAACATTATTGTTGAGAAGCTTGTAACTAAGGCTGGAGATGCAACACAGCGAACGCTAAAGACTCTCTCGTTTAATGACCAGGACCTATCTCCAGTGCTGGGGGAGTTGTTGGCGTCTAACTCTGGGGCGAGAGTTTATTTAACCGGTTCCATCGTGGTCGATTTTCCTGAGGAGATCCGACCCGTTAGCGGTGGCCGCCAGCTGCAAACGCTGACCGTTGCCGGTGATGATGTGGAGCTGACTTATCACCCATTGGAACTTGCGATCGCGCAGCTCAACGACCAATGGGCGACCGGTACGTTGACGGCTCTGATATTAGCTGCACCGTAGTGATTTAAAAGCTTAAAACCCGACCAGGCTGAAGGTTAGTCGAGGCTAGCGGGCCATTATGTCTAACCACCATCTGAAAGTCGGGTTTTATTGACTCATGAAAGCGTTAGGTACTTTCAATCGTTATGTAGATTATAGCAGAATAACCAATTTTATGGATCAGTATATTAAGATTAGATAGCTTTATCGGACACACCCTTAAACTCTTCTAACCCATGGCTCAGTCTTCTATAAAGAGAACTTCTCGAACAAAAGAAAAAGCGGCTGAAACCCCTGTTAATAAAGAGGTTGGAAGATATACAAGTGTTAAGAGTATAAAGTTACCCAAGAAACAGCCCCGCCGTTCTTTTAATCCGGTTAAACTTCAGCAACTGACGGACTCCATTAAGAAGCATGGGGTGCTTGAGCCTTTGATTGTGCGCCCTGTGGGCAAAAACTACGAGCTGGTAGCAGGTGAGCGTCGTTTACGTGCCTCTAAGGACGCAGGATTAACCGAAGTTCCTATCGTTATCCGTGAGTTAGACGAACAGCAGGCATTCGAATTAGCCCTTTTAGAGAATTTGCAAAGGGATGATCTCAACCCCATTGATGAGACAGAGGGCATGCTAGAGCTTCTGTGTCAGTCTTTAGAGCTTGAACAAGAGGGCTTAATCAGTCTGTTAAACCAGGCTGCCAATGCAAAGCGTCGTGATCAGCCTTTGACGGATAATGTTACGCGTCAGTTGGCTATCGTAGATAACATCTTTGCCACCGTGGGGCGTCAGGGACGGGAAAGCTTTAGAACTAATCGGCTGCCGCTGTTGAACTTACCCGAGGATGTTCTAGAGATTTTACGGGGTGGTGAGCTGGAATATACCAAGGCCAAGGCCATTGCAAAGCTAGGCAGCAGCGAAGACCGAGTGGTGTTGATGGAGCAGGCAGTCGCGGAACGCTGGTCGCTAAGTGAAGTGAAGCAACAAGTAAAAGCTTTAATGCAAGACGGGCAAGCCCCTGTCAGAGATTCGAAAGACTTGCAGAAGGAATTCCGGTCGATTGCCAAGGTTAAATCCAGTGCTTGGACGGATAACGATAAACGTCAAAAGATTGAATCGCTTTTGAATGAATTGAAGTTAGTTTTAGATGACTAATTACATAAATTTTCTCTATTTTTTATGTGTTCTTAATCATGTTCTGAATTCTATCAAGATATTGAAAATGATATTTTCATTGATTGAATCGTGCTTTTTATTGGTTTTATACAAGACCTTCTTCAATATCTTTTTAAAAGCTTCTAAGTAAATCCGGATTGCATTTTTATTTAGAATCTTCACAATCTTGTTGAACAACATAGCCTAGAACCTTAAAGGTGTTTGCTAACAGAACGGGCACGCCAATAACTACCTTGTAAACGTATGTGCCATTCCATACGGAAAATACTTATCTCACATACCTAATTTAGATGTGGGCAAAACCCTTTGCCCTGCTAGAGAGTAGCCTTATTTTGGGACATATTAGTGACAAAAATTGGGACATATTAGTGACAAATCAAAAATATTCGTCTATGCTTACTGCCTTCTTCTTTGAGGCAGTTTTTTTTAGATCAAGTTAAAAAAACATTTTTTTATTATAATAGCTTCATGGTTAGTTGAGCGCTAGCGGGCCACTAAACCATGTTGTTTATCTGAAAGCGTTTATGAAACGGCTGAAACAGCTATTCAATAGGAAGCCATGGGCGTTTACCCTGGCGCTCTTGTTGTCATGTTTTGTGTTTCTTTTGGAGCTGATTGGAACGGTTGTCCCCGGATTCGTATCGAGTCTGGCGGTCGAATTTTTCTGTATCGCCTTGCTATGTAAGCTGAGCTAGGTCTACTTAAGGATCGATCTCACTTAACGGTTGGGGAATCTCTTAGTTCCTTGGCGAAAATTTTTGATGCCTTGCTGTACGGGACTTTTGTAGGGTAAGGAGATAAGCCCTGTCTGCTTTTTTGCGATAGGTCTCTAAGGGAGACTGTTTTGCGTTCTTAAGCAGGCAACAGTTTGTGCTGCTTAATTCTCTGATAGTTTATTTGAACTACTTAGTGTGACGAATAACGTTACTCGTCAAAGGATGAGTTGCTCCTAACTAAACGTAAGACCGCTTGTATGTTTGCACTGCATTCATACCGGAATACCGTAGATTCGTTAGGTTAGTAGGTGATGCTTAATTTAATTCTTGGACGGATAATGATAAACGTCAAAAGATTGAGTCGCTACTGAGTGAATTGAATTTGATTTTGGGTGTATGAGTTTTAGACATGTGTCACTATCATCTGTTGCTTTATGTTCTATAAAGATGCTTCTAAGTTGAGATGAAGATGATAAGTACATTAATACAAAGGAGATCAATTGATTTCAAGTTTCTGGAATTGATTATGGCTTCTCAAGCTCAAGTTTTTATCTGGGCTTAGTTATGACTTTTCAGACTCCAACTCTTACATAAACGATAAACGTAAAAACATTGATTGAAGATTCTTACTAGCATAAAAAAGGGGAGTTAAACATGAGAAAAACAACGCTTATTGATTGTGTTATCGGATTTTCAATTTTTATTTTTGATCTATAAAAACGTTTATTGACTATAATATCTTCATGGTTAGTTGAGCGCTAGCGGGCCGCTAAACCATGTTGTTTACCCCTGAAAGTCTATGAAACGACTGCAACGCCTATTCAACAGGAAGCCACGGCTATTCGTCATGGCGCTATTGTCGTCATGTTTTGTGTTTCTTCTGGAGCTGGGCGGGATGTTTGTCCCCGGATTCGTGTCGAGTCTGGCGGTCGAATTTTTCTGTATCGCCTTGCTATGTAAGCTGAGCTAGATCTACTTAAAGATCGATCTCGCTTAACGGTTAGGGAATCTCTTAGTTCCTTGTCGAAAATTTGTGGTGCCTTGCTGTACGGGACTTCCGTAGGGTGAGGATATAAGTCCTGTCTGCTGATTTTGCCGCGATAGGTCTCTAGAGGAGACTTTTTTCGCTACTAAGCAGGCAGCAATTTGTGCTGCTTAATTTCTGAACAGTGGGGCATTTCGGGCATTCTTCAAATGATGAATGTAATACCTATCCTTGAAAGGTCTAATCCCCTATGCGTTGGCCTTCGTTGCCGTAGGCGGTGTAGCCGTTGCCCAGCAAGCCTATGACCAACCCTCTCCCCCAAAACAAATGGAACTGCCAGCAGAGAGCGAAGGTCCCAGGCGTCTAACCATTAGCGTCTCAGTCAGTGACCCGGCAGACTTGAAGGTCAAGGAAGGGGACCGGGTTAAACCGGGACAGCTGCTGGCTGATCGGGGTCGGGAGCGTAGGCGATTAGAGGCCCAGGCGAAGCAATTGAATTTAGTAATGCATCGGTTGGAGTTATCGACCATTACGCCACCGTTGCCACCGGCCACACCCCCAGCCCTGATATCACCCACTTATCTAGAACAGAATGCAGCCATTGACCAGGCTAAAACCTCGGTAGAGCAAGCAGAATCAGCGATTCAGGCCAAGCATCAGGAGATGGATTACTTAGCCCAGCTGCCCAACCTTGACCCGCTGATTCTTGACCATGAATCAGTCAAACTGAACCAGCTCCAGTTGGAACACACAGCCGCAGTTAGGGACTATCAGTTAGCCCTAGGCCAACGGTCAACCGCAGAGTATGAGCATTCCCGAACTATGGCTATCGATGTGAGTACTCGAAACCGGGACCAGCTTAGCTATCAAAGTCAGTGGGCACAGTATGAACAGCGTTTAAGGGACCGTGATTATCAGCTATCTCAAACGCAGCTGAAGTTAGATGAAATTCAAAATGAGATCGCAACTCTATCCGTCGTCCGTAGTCCCTACGCAGGGCGTATCCGTCGCGTTAAGTGGCTGGGGCAAGGGACTGATGGCCTGCTTAGTGCTGAGATTAGTCTTATGGTCCGCGCCAGCGCTGGCACTCCCGTGTCTGGACAGCTCAATGGATTGCCTGACGCAGATTACCCAGATGGCAATCGACCAGTCATCAGAGATTGAGGCTATTAATCAGCAATTGGAGCTGACCGACGACCGGCAGGAATATGCGCGAAATCGTCAGTGGACTAACTATTTGACCCTGGACCCGATCAGGCTGGTGCAAAACGTCTCGGGTGGTGGCGATGTGCAGCGGGATAGACTTGCGATCGCAGACCTGGAACTCAGAGAAGCTGAGTTAATCCGACGACGTGAAAGCGAAGCTGAATTTATCGCGGGTGAAATTGTGGGCCTGGTGCTGAGCTACGAGAAACTAGGGCGAGAGGCAGAGCTGATAGAATCCCAGCTTGAAAACCATTTGCTTCAAGTCACCATTCAGGAAGCCCGATATCGCACCGGCCAGGGCAGCACACGCAATATGCTGATGCTATGGCAGCGGACGGACACCCTAGAGGCTAGATGCCAGGAACGACGAATAGGGCAAGCTCAGGACAAACGAGCATTGGAGATTCTGACGGGTGACGAAGATATGGCAGCGGCGAGGGTTTCTTCCATTGATGGTAGTGGCGGTTGCGATCGCAATCGCACCCCTGATTCTTAACCAATTCCTGTTTCAGAACGTTGATTCAATACCTTTGTCTGAGGTGGGAGCACCTTATCAGCTAGTCCCTGGTTCTATCTACGATGGTGACACCCTACGTGTTACCGACGGTTCCCAAGAAATCAAGGTGCGCCTCTGCGGCATCGATGCGCCTGAACGTGATATGCCAATGGGTGTAGAGTCTCGCGATCATCTGCGTAACATTGTTGCCCAAGGGGATGGGACGATTGTTGTTGTTCCGATTGAAACAGACCGATATGGTCGGTTGGTTGCTGATTTGTTTATCCCTATTGAGGAAGACTGGGAGCTACCGGTCAATGCCCAGATGGTGGCGGATGGGATGGCCTATCACTATGAGCAGTTTAGTAGTCGTTGTTTGCGACCTCAGCTGTTGGCGAATGTGGAAGCTGAGGCTAAGGCGAATGCGCTAGGCGTGTGGGCGGCCCCTGATGCGATGAAGCCTTGGGAGTATCGGAAGCGCTATCCGAAGGGAACGGCTGGAGTGTAGTTGTGATCGCACCGATTGGAGGGATTGAGTCGCGGGACCATTTGCGATCTCTAGTTGCTCAAGGGGATGGTTATATAGGCGTTGCCCCAGTCGAGAAAGATCGCTACGGGCGAACGGTAGCCGACTTGTTTGTAATGCTTGAGGATGATGTGGAAATCCATCTGAACTCACAAATGGTGATGGATGGCCATGCTTATCATTACGCTCAATACTCTGATAGCTGTCCGCAACCAGAGATTTTGACACGCGCCGAAGAGATTGCTAGAAAACAATCAATGGGACTGTGGTCAAACCCTGGTGCGGAGAAGCCTTGGGATTATCGAAAAAAATAATGGTAGATGTACTCTGACGCAAACTCCTTAATTTGTTTAAGGGATTTTTGCTTTACTGAGCAGGTGTTTTGCAAGCTTTCACTAATGTAGCCAAAGCCCATATCACAAATGCCAGTGAAAGATTAACCGCAACCGCGACTCCTCCTTGCACTAAAAGCACGTCAATCTGAGGCTGAGGCCAATCTGGTGGAATGTTTGCCAACTCATTTGAGTTGGTGGATGTGTTTTTAGTCATGAAACTCATCTATCTAAAGGACGGTGAGCCAGGTCCTTAATAGCAAGTTTCAGAGACAACTAAGAGAGAATTGGCAATAATCTACTGGTTGTCTATGGCTGGTATTAAAGGCGTTAGGCTCACCCGAATAGAATTTAAGTAGTATTCATCCGAGTTGACGAGGATCGCTGCTTTTCCTTTAGAGTTAGAGCCTCGTTTTTTCGACTTTGTTAAGTAATGCATAGGAATATTGAAAACAATGTTTGAAATGACTTGGTTGTTAACAAAAATCCCCTGAGGAAGCAGATTTTCAGGAAAATCTGCTTCCATTAGTTTGCTAGTAGCCCAAATTGTTAGAAAACCATTTCGATATTTTAGTTATCAATGGTCAGTATCTAATATAAGGCTGGCAATAATCTACTGGTTGTTTGGACTGAGGTTCAATCTATATCAGTGGTTAACGAGATGGTTCTGGGAATTTTTTCCAGAACCATCTCGTCTTTAAAGTGCTAGTGTCTTGCAATATTAGACTTTACGAGTCTCTGAAGTATTTGTGATTGTGAGTTACGCAAAAGCTTCTCTGTTGAGTTATTAGCTCACTGCCAATAGCTTTTTAAATTGCTTTTCCAGTGTGTTTAGCCTTCGATGCATTGCGGCCACAGCGGTTGGATCTGTTTTGCTTAGATATTGGCCCAATGCCTCTTTAACGATTTCACTACGGTTTTTACCCGTCTCCTGGCAGATTTCATCTACCTGATTGAGCCATGCGGGTGGGATGCGTCCTGCGATGAGCGGGTTTTTCATTCTCGTTAATGCTGCTAACTGGGTTAACCCATGGTGTGAATGACCTGAGCTAGTTCTTGTATGCCCCATCGTGTTAATTGGGCTAACCGTGCTAACACCCAAAGTTATTGATGAATAGCCATTGTGCCAGTTGACTCAAAAAGGGCTCTATTCTCAATAAGAATCAGTGAATACGCTGAAACCCTTGAAAACTCGTTAAAATGTGTTTGCTAATTGACGTAAAAGAGCAAATGCCGAAATCCAACCGCTATGGGAAGGCAAAAATTTGGACTGACTCAGATTTAGAGCAGGTGCTCTCAGAATTGGATGAGCGGATGCGGTGTTTGTTTTCGATTTGTCTTTACACCGGCTGTCGGATTAGTGAAGCTCGCCAGCTGCGCGCGGAAA
>ERZ1740072.390-NODE-390-length-18036-cov-4.350314_pt1 | contig 18036 bp, 20 predicted proteins | sample MGYA00581733_ERZ1740072 | MGnify/ENA primary metagenome ERZ1740072 (study PRJEB43018, sample SAMN04849741) | marine metagenome | isolation source: floating plastic debris | place: Pacific Ocean | collected 2008-08-30 | study: EMG produced TPA metagenomics assembly...
CGCACCCTGCCGCCCCTGATGGCGACCACTAAGATCTCTCAAAAGGCTGCCAAGACAGGCTTTGAGTGGGATTCCGTCGAGGGAGTGTGGGATAAATTTCACGAGGAACTGGAGGAGTTTCGGACGGCGATCGCCCAAGAACCCAAAGAAAATCAGTTGGCCGAACTCGGTGATATCTTGTTCACCCTTGTCAACATTGCCCGCTGGCACGATTTAGACGCCACCGAAGCCCTACAAACCACTAACCGGCGCTTTGTACAACGCTTTGAGCAAGTTGAGACTTTGGCCGGTCGCCCGCTCACGGACTACACGCTGGATGAATTGGAAGCTTTTTGGCAACAGGCTAAAAATAACCTGAAAGCAGAAATATCCGACGATGTCGCAACACCGCCTACCCACTAAAATCCTGACCCGAATACAGGCGATGCATAAAAACGGCTGCCGTTCCTAAGGTTTGGCAAATTCAGACGGACGGCGGAAATTTTCAACCGGGGTATCCGCCAGTGCCCGCTGCATAAAGTCGCGCCAAATCGGAGCGACATAGGTGCCTCCCGTCGCGCCGGACCCCATGGGTGAATAGTCGTCGTTACCGACCCAGATGGCTGTCGAGAGTTGCGGCACGTAGCCGACAAACCAGACATCGCGTTGAGAGTCAGTCGTGCCAGTTTTACCTGCTGCGGGGCGGCCAATTTGTGCCGCAGTGCCCGTGCCACGAGTGATCACGCCCTGCAGCACATCAGTGAGTGCCGCCGTTGCCCAAGGGTCGAGAATCAACTGCGGTTTGGGCGTGTTATCGAGCAAAATGTTGCCGTTGCTGTCGGTCACTTGAACGATAAAGGTGGGGTCAGAATGCCAGCCGTTGCTGGCAAACGAGGCGTAGGATCACGCCATATCCAAGTGGATGAGATCAAATGCTAACAGCGGCAGTGAAATGACTGGCTCCATCGGACTCTCGATACCTAAAAGGCGCGAAATCTCAACAACGCGATCAACCCCAACGCTCTGGCCCAGCTTGACAGCGGGGACATTCCGCGAGACTTCCAAAGCTTTACGAATGGGAATGTTGCCCATAAAGCTGCCGTCGTAGTTACGCGGGTTGTAGTACTCATAGCCATCAGCATAGCTAGCGGGCGTGTCTTGAATAATGGTGTCAGGGGTGTAGCGCCCCGAGGCAAACGCGGCGTAGTAGACGAATGGCTTAAAGGAAGAGCCCGGCTGCCGCTGGGCCTGTACAGCCCGGTTGAACTGGCTATCGTCATAGCTCACTCCACCGACCATCGCTTTCACAAAGTGAGTGCGCGGATCGATCGCCACCAGTGCCATCTGGTCGGCCCGCACGCCCCGCGCTCGCAAAGCGGCATGGTTGCGCTGCACCGTCTCTTCGGCCATGCGCTGCATGCCCAGCTCAACGGTCGTTTGGATGCGCATCCCCCCTTTAAGAACGGCATCATCCCCAAACGCTTCTTTTAGCTCTTGCACTACCGCTTCGGTCACATAGGGGGCTTGACTACCGCGAAACGAGGTAATTTCACCCACCAATAACGGCTGGGCTTTTGCGGCAGCCTCTTCGTCAGGCGTGATCCACCCTAATTGCCGCATGCGACCGAGCACCGTCGCCTGCCGCTGTTTGGCCAAAGGATAGTCAACAAAGGGACTGAAGCCTTCTGGTGCTTGGATCAGCCCCGCCATCATGGAGGCTTCCGCCAGCGACAGATCCTTGGCTGCTTTATTGAAATAGCTTTGGGAAGCGGTCTCAACGCCATAGGTGTTGTGCCCCCAATAGACCTGATTCAGATACATTTCCAGAATCTGGTCTTTCTCAAAAATCTGCTCTAGCCGCATCGACAATACGGCCTCGGCAACCTTGCGGCTGATGGCCTGCTCAGGAGTGAGGAACAGGTTTTTCACCAGCTGCATCGTGATAGTTGAGCCCCCTTCCACTGTGGAACCCGCCTGTACGTTGGCCAACAGAGCCCGACCCACACTACTGGGATTGATGCCTCGGTGAGAATAAAAATAGCTGTCTTCGATCGCCAGAACAGCACGTTTGAGATGGGGGGAGACCTCGTCTAAGTCCACCACCTCACGGTTAGCCTCATCGTGCAGGCTATAGAGCAGCGTCCCATTGATGTCGTAGACGTAGCTGGTTTCGCTGGGTAAGTAGTTGCGTAGCACCCGCACGTCGGGCAAATTGCGAAAGCTAATCGCTAAGCCGACCAATCCACCGGCAGCGATTGAACTCACCAGCATGGTTGAGCCCAACAGGGTCGCCACGGTGATTTGTCCAACATCTTGGACAAACTTGATGACGCCACCAGTGGCGGAGTTAGCTCGAGGGGCCGTTGCTCGTTTAGGAATCGTGTTGGTCGACACTATTACACGGGGATTTACGCAAGGGGGACTGAATCGCCTGAGGTTTTGTAATTATAGAAGCTGGGTTCTGAAACGGTGATAAATAGCCGCTGACCACAGGATAAAGTAACTAAACCAGGCTGAAGCGGTGATCGTGCCAGTTAAAAAGTTGCGAAACAATGATGTAACTCGAATACCGCATTGAGCCTCAGCAAACTGCCCATTGATATCGGAGATGATTGCATCTTTTAGCTGTTATGGCACAAATTCCAGACGAATTTCAGTGGATCTATCGAGGGGTAACGGAGGTTTTTCCGGATCAGCCTGATGCTGACAGTGAGCAGGACAACTTATTGGTGCGCCTGCAGCAGAGCGATCGCCCACTGCGTATCAAGCTCGGCATCGATCCGACTGGGGCAGAGATTCATTTGGGCCACAGCATTCCGGTGCGCAAGCTGCGCGCCTTTCAAGACGCGGGGCACACGGCAGTACTGATCATCGGCGACTTTACGGCTCGCATTGGTGACCCGACGGGCAAATCGGAAGTCCGCAAGCAGTTGACCACCGACGAGGTCAAGTCAAATGCTGCCACTTATCTTGATCAGGTGCGGTCAATTTTGGACTTTGACACGCCTGGCCGGTTAGAAATTCGTTACAACTCTGAATGGCTGTCAACGCTCGATTTGAGCCAGATTTTGGAGATCTTTGCCACGATGACGGTGGGCCAGATGCTTGCGAAGGAAGGGTTTGCTGAACGCTACGAGAAAGGCACGCCAGTCTTTTTGCATGAATTCTTTTATCCCCTCATGCAGGGCTATGACTCGGTGGCGGTGCAGGCAGATGTCGAGCTCGGTGGTACCGACCAAAAGTTCAACATTGCGGTCGGGCGCGATCTGCAGCGACATTTTGGCCTGAAACCGCAGTTTGGCATGCTGCTGCCGTTGCTCATCGGCAGCGACGGCATTCAGAAAATGTCTAAATCTTTGGATAACTATGTCGGGCTGCAGGAAGATCCGCTGACGATGTACTCCAAATTGGAGAAAACGTCTGATGCAACCATTGAGCAATATTTTGAGCTGCTCACTCGGTTGCCGTTGGATACGCTGCCAGAAAATCCGCGCGATCGCCAAAAGCTACTGGCGTTAGAGATCACTCGTCAGTTTCATGGCGAAGCGGCAGCTCAGCAAGCTCAACAAGATGCGGTCAATCTGGTTCAGGGCGGCGATGGCGGGGCAGCGGCTAGCGTACCCGAGTTTTCTCTTGGAGCAGTCAACTTTCCGGCTAAGGCGTTTTACTTGTTGGGGGCTACCCCACTTTGTGCCAGCAGCAGCGAAGCGCGCCGCCAAATTCAAGGTGGGGCGGTCAAGCTAGAGGGCGATCGCCTAGCTGATCCCAATATTGTGTTCGAACAGCCCACTGATCTATACGGCCAAGTGCTGCAAGTCGGCAAGAAAAAGTTTGTGCGCCTCGTGAAGTAACGGCAAGCAATCGGGAAGAGCGCATCGTATTCATGCTGATTTCAATCAATTCGTCGCGAGGTGATTGCCATGACCAACCGTCTTCCCGCAGACCGCATCATCGTTCCCCTTGACGTAGCGAATGCCACAGCGGCCCATCGGTTGATTGACCAAACTCCCCAAGTTACATTTTGGAAAGTGGGGTTAGAACTGTTTGTGAGTAGTGGCCCTGAAATCCTGCAATATTTGAAAAGCCAGGGAAAGCGGATCTTTCTCGACCTCAAATTTCACGACATTCCTAACACGATGGCAGGAGCTTGCCGAGCGGCGAGCCAGTATGGGGTGGATTTGCTGACGGTTCATGCCACTGCTGGCCCCGACGCGCTTAAAGCAGCCGTTGAAGCGGCCCAGGCCGGAGCTCAGACCGCTCAGCAATCGCCACCTCAACTTATTGCCGTCACGGTTTTAACCAGCATCAGTAATCGCTCATTAGCGTTAGATCTGAAGATTCCGCTAGAGCTGCCTGACTATGCGTTACAGATGGCTTTACTCTCGCAGCAGGTGGGCCTTGCTGGCAGCGTGTGCTCTCCCCATGAAGCAGAACTGCTGCGACGCTGCTGCGGTCAAGATTGGCTGCTCATCTGTCCTGGAGTCAGACCAACCTGGTCGCAAACCGGCGATCAAAAACGAGTCATGACGCCATCAGAAGCGGTGCAGGCTGGGGCTGATTTTCTGGTAATTGGTCGACCGATTACTCAATCACCTGATCCCAGTGGAGCGTTTCAACGCATCTGCGAATCACTGAGCTAAAAATCAAAAAGCAGGACTCTAGCACAATTAATTTAGCCCTAAGTCTTAAGCTTTAAAGGGCTATCCAAAATTTTCTACAACAAAATCGCCATCCCCCAAACAGCAAAGTACTAACTTTGCATCGTTAACATTCGGGCGATCGCGATCTGTTGAGTCGTCTCTGTTGCGAAACTTGCTAGCTCTGACGGCGAAAACGTCTTCTCTGACGTCGTCTAGCGACTTCTTTACGCTTGCGCTTTTCGGCAGGCGTTTCAAAATGGCGCTTTTTTTTCATGTCAGCAAAAATGCCAGCGCTCGACACTTTGCGTTTGAATCGTCTGAGAGCAGATTCCAGATGTTCGTGCTCTCCAAGTACCACTTGGGCCATGCAGTTGCCTCCTAAAAATTGCATTTAAAGAAAAAGAATGAGGACAGAGGGTACAGACCCCTTTGTCCTCCGAAGGTTTGGCAGTCTTGGTCTGGTGACTAAGCTATACCTGAGAGCGATTAGAAATCGCGGCCACCACCGCCACCATTTCCGCCACCCCAGCCGCCACGGCCACCACCGCCCGAAGGCTTGCGCTCCGTACGAGGACGAGCCTTATTGACTTTGAGTGTCCGACCCATCCATTCGGCGCCATCAAGATCTTCAATGGCAGCATTTTCTTCTGCTTCTTCAGACATCTCTACGAATGCGAAACCTCTCATACGACCGGTTTCACGATCCACAGGTACCTGAATTCTTTTGACGCTACCGTACTCTTTGAAAACTTCATTGAGATCATCTTCGGTGGCGTTGTAGGAAAGGTTCCCTACATAGACGGTCATGGCTTACCTCACAAACAAGTAGATAGACAAATCGAGATCGGAATACGGGGGAAAGCTTTCGAACCAGAGGCAAGAGAACGAAATCCCAAAAACCAGCGAACACTCAGCCACCGAAACCTAATCCAGTCTACATCATATCGTCAATCCCCTAAGTCGAGCGATCGCGGATTTTTGTTGAGTTGACAGTCTCTCTAGCTTCGATATGCTTCACAAAGTCGCGTTTTACTGACATTGGTGCATTCGGCACAGGTTGCTCTGTCTGGACGGCTCTAACCGTCATTAAGTCAGTCCTGGGAGAGCAGTATTACCACCAATTTCAAGTCAGGTCTACAGGCAATTTCAAGTCAGGTCTGCAGATCTCAAGATCAGAGAATTATCCCCTGGCATGACGCTGCAGTCGGCCACCCAATATTCCAGCCCCTGAGATACCCTCATCCTGTCTCAGGTTGAGGCTCCGGTGCTAGCCAAGTCATTATTCAGCGAGGGGTAAGTCTACATCCGCCGCGATTGCGCGATTAACGATAGTGGCTAACTGGGCTGCACTATCAGGAATTGATAATGCCGCTGCCGCCTTAGACATCTGATGTCGACGCTGCGGGTCATTGATCAGCTGCAGCACAGTATTTTGCAAAGACTCAACGGTCAAATCTGCTTGACGACAGACCATGGCCGCATTGGCCGCCGCAAAGGCTGCTGCATTGTAGGCTTGATGATCTTCGGCCGCAAAGGGGTAAGGAATCAACAAGGACGGCGTCTGGGTGAAGGCTAGCTCTGTTAAGGTGCCAGCCCCTGCCCGGCTAATCACGATATCGGCTCGGTGTAGTAGCCCGGCCATCGTCTTGAAGAAAGGGCGATGAATATAGTGCGCGTGGCTAAGACTGTCAGCTTCTGCATCATTCGTACCCGTTTGATGAATGACCCAAGCCCCCGCGTCGAACCAGGTGGGCGCGGCCGAGCGCACCAGCTGATTGACGGCGACCGCCCCCTGGCTCCCTCCAATTACTACGACTAACGGTGCCCCATCTGGAACGGGCAGATCGGCTGGCAAGGCTGACGGTTCAAGAAATTGCGATCGCACCGGAGTGCCCACCACCACGCTTTTGGCACGAGGTAAATGACTGGTAGCGGCTTCAAACCCCAGGGCCACCAATGAACACCAAGGACTCAACCACCGAGTAACCTTGCCCGGCAAGGCATTCGACTCATGCAGTACCGTCGGCACCCCTAAGGAACGTGCCGCCAGAATGGCTGGTGCAGCAATGTAGCCCCCTGTGGTAAAGACGCCATCAAAGTCACCCTGCTTCAGGAGCTGGCGGACTTTGAGCGTAGCCTGCAACACCTGCCCTAACAATCGCAGCGCTCCTACCCCGAGCCGTCCCTGAAAACCACCCAATTTGACTGTGTGCAGAGGATAGGTCTCAGGCACCAGTTCAGTCTCCAAGCGATCAGGCACGCCCAGCCACTCGATGCTGTAGTGAGAAAGCTTTTCTGCCGTGGCGATTGCCGGAAACAAATGTCCCCCAGTGCCACTGGCCGCGATGAGAAGTTTTTTGGGAGGATCTGACACGGCCACGCTCTCTGATGGGATTGATTCAGGTGGGAATCGCCACTAGCGATCGTGCCCCCTTGCTGGGAGCTGTTTAAGACTGGGGAGCCGCCTCTAACGACGCGAGCGGATCTGGCAGCGTCTCCGTCGGAGCTTTGAAATCGCCAGTGATCACATATTCCAAGCGCAGTTTGAGCCAAGTGATCAGGGTTTTATCAGTGGAAATCACCGCTACCGCTGGTTGGGGGCAGCGCTGCTTGACGTCGCCAAAGCCAGGGCTCTCTAAGAATGCGGGTTGCTTGACCAGCCAAAAGTCAAGCACCTTCTCGTGTTCTTGGTAGTAGCGACGACGCTCTCGCAAAACCTCTTCGAGGGGCTCCTCTTCAAGCAAGAACTTTTGGCTGGCAAGTAGATAGTAATAGGTCTGCATAGACTGCTGCTAGTAACCACCGAGAGACAAAATTCTCTCATAGAAGGTTCGTGACTGAGTAGATGCTGGTTGTAAATCGATACGAAGGTCGTTAGTAGTCGCCCCGCATCACTTGTTTCATTTCCCGAACTGCCCGTTCTAGACCCACCAGAGCAGCCCGACTAATGATGGTGTGGCCAATGTTGAGTTCTTCCATCCCTTCAATACAGGCAATGGGATAGGTATTCACATACGTCAAGCCATGCCCAGCGTTAACCCGCAGCCCTGCCGCGATCGCTTTCTGAGTCCCCTTCTTTAAATCATTCAGTTCCTCGGCCTGCTCCGCTTCATCGTGGGCTTCGGCATACCGCCCCGTGTGCAGCTCAATAAACTTAGCAGTAGTTTGTTTGGACGCGGCGATCTGCTCTGATTCGGCATCAATAAACAGGCTGACGGGGATGGCCGCTCCCTGGAGCTTAGAAACCACTTGGGTTAGGCGATCACACTGTCCAGCCACATCTAAGCCCCCCTCAGTCGTGACTTCTTCGCGCTGTTCCGGGACTAACGTGACATAGTCAGGCTTGATGTCTAGGGCAATCTCAACCATTTCAGCGGTCGCGGCCATTTCTAGATTTAAATGCGTGCGCACCGTCTGACGCAGTAAACGAACATCACGCTCTTGAATATGACGACGGTCTTCTCGCAGATGCACCGTGCTGCCATCGGCACCGGCGAGTTCGGCTAAAACAGCCGCCGCAACGGGGTCAGGTTCAACCGTTCGACGCGCCTGTCGAATCGTGGCAATGTGATCAATGTTGACACCCAGCGTTGGCACAGCCGATCTCCTGATATTCAAAGAACAACAACCGTAGTTTCGATTGTAGTGAGGAATCGTAACGGCTAGGAAACTGGGGGCTATTTCATCAACTATCCCTAATCGTTAGGAAGCTTCTAGGCTAGGAGTTCAAGATGTCTGGAGAGGCGGTCGATGGCCTCGACCACCCTAGGGTGATTCACCGGCGTGGTAAGAGCTTCGCACTAAAGGCCCTGATCGCACGTGAGAGAAGCCAAGACTGCGGGCTCTGTCGCCCAATTCTGTAAACTCGGCTGGCGTCCAATATTTTTGCACGGGCAAATGAGCCAGCGAAGGACGCATGTATTGGCCCAACGTGACGCGATCGCACGCTACCCGCCGTAAGTCTTGCAGCGTTTCGATAACTTCTGCGACCGTTTCGCCATGCCCAAGCATGAGCCCTGATTTAGTGGGCAGGGTGGGATTGATCGCTTTGGCATACCGCAAAACAGCTAAGGAGCGATCGTAGCGACCGCCTCGGCGCACCGGCCCCTGGAGACGTTGCACCGTTTCAACATTGTGGTTGTAGCAGGCGGGCGCAGCACTCGCGACCGTTTCTACCCGATGCCGCTGTTGTTCAGCCGCTGCGTCGCCACCCCAAAAGTCAGGAGTCAACACTTCCACCTGCGTGTCGGGTAGGCGGGTGCGGATGGCAGCGATCGTTTTAACAAACCAGTCAGCTCCTTTGTCGGGCAAATCATCGCGCGCTACTGAGGTCAGCACCACATATTTCAGCCCGAGTAGCGCTACCGATTCTGCCACCTTGTCCGGCTCCTCTGGATCTAGCGGCAGCGGGGCATGGCCTTTGTCGACTTGGCAAAAGGCACAGGCGCGGGTACAAGTCGGCCCCATGAGCAAAAAGGTTGCCGTTTTATTGCTGTAGCATTCTCCTCGATTCGGACAGCGTCCCTCCTCACAAATGGTGTGAATGCCCCGTTGTTTCACAATGCGTTGCACTGTCGAAAGCTCGCTGGCCCGGCCAATCGAGGGCCGCAGCCAGGACGGCAAATTAATCAGATCGCGAGTGGATGACGTCATATTCCTCAAACTATCGGCCTTAAAGAAGAAATCCCGGTTGCTTGTGTGAAACTACTGACGGTGCTTGGGCGTAGGCGATCGCACTCAAGCCAACTGCCTCTTGATTCCCAGTCCTGAGGTCTGCCGCCGTTGGGGGTGGCGAAGCCGGCCCACCCTACCCAGTCAATGTAAAGATAGCCTGAAGCTGGATTCGGGCATTCTAACCCAACAGGGTTAGCCATTAAATTCTAAAAGATAGCGTTGTTCAGGGTCGGACTTAGCGTGAATGATCTTGTAGGCACAGGGTGCTCAATGATGCCGACACGGCCTCATACCGGCTGCGCTTGACATTATCTGTTGCGTGCAGCGAGAAAAATTAGGGATTAGTCTGTAACCCTCAAACTCCGCTAATATTTGCTTTACGAGTATTCATACTTCAGTAGTCGAGAGTTGTTTCCGAACTGGATAGTAATTGCTAAGTTATAAGACGGCAGCATTGAAGCAGCAGTTTTAACCGCAAGCGCTAGTTTGGAGTTGTTTGCTAGCCCATTGCATCTTTACCGCAGAGGAGTCCGCCGTGGCAACGCACAAAATTCTGGTAATTGATGATAGTCGCGTCATTCGGATGCGCGTTCGAGACATGCTGCCCCAAGGCAACTTTGAAGTCTTGGAAGCCAAGGATGGGGTCGAAGGTCTCAATGCCATTCGCGAGCAGCGCCCTAATCTCATCATGCTGGACTTTCTGTTGCCTCGCATGAGCGGTTGGGAAGTTTTTCAAGAAGTTCAAAAGCAACCTGATTTGCAGCACATTCCCCTCGTGCTGATGTCTGGGCGCAGAGAGGAAGTGACGGAGAAAATCACGGAGCCGTTTGAGTTCTTTGAATTCATTCAGAAGCCCTTTGAACAGAAGGAACTGATTGAAGCCATTAAAAAGCCCATGGCCAAGGCCCGGAAACCCCGACCGAAAGCGGCAGCGGCACCCGCAGCACCCGCAGCGGCAGGCGGTGATGCAGCACAAATTCAAGCACTACAGGCGAAAGTTGCCAAGCTAGAAGCAGAGGTTGCTCAACTCAAAGGACAAACGGCCAAAATTTTAGCCTTCATCAAGCAAAAGTTGAGATAGTCGGTTCTCCATCCATCTCTCGGGAGCGGTTGGCCTATTCGGCAAGCTGTTTCTGTCGGGCCAAGTAGCACCGAGCCATCGTTCGAAATGATCAAAAACGCCGCAATTGTGGGTATCACAATTGCGGCGTTTTTGTTGACCTGTGTTGTCTCGGGTGAATCGCCGATTCAGCAGCGCTCAGCGATCTCTGAGAGTGGCCATAGCGCTGACTGCACAACGATTCAACGGTCGATCAATCGATCAGATTAATCTTGCCCACGCGCACATAGTCTAAAAGACGATTGATGTGGAAGCGGTCAGTCGATTCCATATCGGAGTTTGACAGCATGGCCGAGGTTAGTTTGAGATGTTCTTGGCGGCTGAGCTGGCGTGATTTGACAGCCCGTTGAACCAAAGACTGAATACCCGATTGACCAGGAACGACAGAGACCATGACGCACTCACTTGTTACTCAAAACGATTTCCACTCAGGAGATTAAGGGCAAAACCATGGCTGACTAGTGAAGTCTGGCATGCACCTGCCCTGCTCTCTAGACCAAGACTATCGCCTGACCTCACCCCTTGAGATCAGGAGAGTCACCGATCACACAAACCCTTTACAGAGGCTTGTCAGAGCTTTCACAGACGTTTTTGAGGCGGACTCTATTCAGGCTTACGGTATTCACGGTGAGAAGTCTATTCACACCCCTTAAGCTAGGGAATAAGCCCTCGTAAATCGACAAGTTTATGGAAATTTATCGGCTCCCCGCTCTCTTTGACAACTACATTTTTCTGCTGTTTGATGCCGCCACTCAAACGGCAGCAGTCGTTGATCCGGCGGAGCCAGAGCCAGTTTTACGGCAGCTAAAGCAATTAGGCGCTACCCTAACGACGATTTTCAACACTCACCATCATGCGGACCATGTGGGGGCTAACCGCTCCCTACTGCAGCATTTTCCTGATGTGATGGTTTATGGGGGCAAAGTGGACCGAGGACGGATTCCTGGGCAACAGGTGTTTTTATCAGAGAACGATCGCGTGGCATTTGGGGGCCGAGAGGCGCACGTCTATTTTGTGCCGGGGCATACGCGAGCCCATATTGCCTACTACTTTCCGCCCATGACTGACAATGACTGGGGCGAACTGTTCTGCGGCGATACGCTATTTGCTGGGGGCTGTGGACGATTGTTTGAGGGCACACCGCAGCAAATGCTGACCTCATTAACGAAGTTGCGATCGCTGCCTGACACCACCCGCATTTGGTGTGCCCACGAATATACGCTCAAAAATCTAGAATTTGCCATCACGGTAGAGGGTGACAATATTGCCCTGCAAGAGCGTCTGAGGGCAGTACAAGCGGCACGTCAGCGTAATGAGGCGACGGTGCCTTCCCCCCTAGGACTCGAAAAGCAAACGAATCCTTTTTTGCGCTGGGACGTGGCAGCCCTGCAGGCTACGGCGAAAACCACTGATCCGACACAAACCTTTGCCCGCATCCGAGGCTTGAAAGATCGGTTTTAGTTTGCCAGGGTTTGAGCCTGTTCGCCGGACAGAATCAGGGCATTGAGCAAACCGCAGTTGGGGTGAGCATTCCGAATTGAGAGAACGCTCTGGGTGGCCTAGGCGATGGCCTCAGCGCCCGTAAACAGCAAAGTGGGCAACCAGCTGAGCCCCAAACCAATGAGGGAGAGTAGCAGCAGCGTCGTGAACGCAAGGCGATCGCTCATGCCATCTATCAGGCAATCAACCTTAACCAGCAGCGCCGCGGCGATCAGCACCACGATGTAGGCAAACGCTCGGATCTGCACGACGGCGAGCACCGTGAGTGAGGCCAGCAGCAACACCATGACAGAGTAGCCGACATCCGTTTTTTAACCCTTGAGTACAAAGTCTCTGGTCGGCTGCCAGAGTAGCGTCAGCACACCAGCTTTGGCAACCGCGAACGCAAGGGTTGCGAGCCAGACATATCGGCTAGATGCGTCGGCATGTAGCAGCTGCCCATAGGTGGAATACGCCAAAATGAGCAGCCCCCAAGACAACCAATGGCTTTTAAGTAACGAGGGTCTTGCCTGTTTCATTCCACTGACTGGGGGCTACCAAGTGAACGTCTCGATCTTACAAGTTGGTGGAGATGGCCTGCACGGGGCAGGAGGGAATGCACTGCTCACAGACAATGCAGCGCGATCGCGCAAAGGTAAGCTTAAAAGAATCTGGATGTAGGCTCAGTGCCCCGGTGGGACAAACCCCTGTGCAAAGTCCACAATGCACACAGCTCAGCTCATCAATCATGATTTCGCGGCTCGCCTGGGAAACGCCGATATCGTGCTCTTGCAGCCACAAAATAGCGTCTTCTAGCTGATCGATGTCGCCCGATAGCTCTACAACCAGCTTGCCAATTTGATTGGGGGCAACCTGCGCCCGAATGATATTGGCCGCCACGTTGAAATCTTTGGCCAACCGATAAGTAATAGGCTGATGTACCGAGCGTTTGGGAAACGTCAGCGTCACTCGTTTTTTCATGGCCAACACGAGGGGGGTGTCCGCTATCTTAAAAGATAGAGATTTTACGATGGGATAACTGCAAAGGTTTTCAACATGGATCAGTCTTCAAATGAGGCCTCGACGATCGCGCCGCCGCCCATCGCCACCAACCTGGCGACTAAGGTGCGGAATTTGATTGTCGTCAGCGTGGCGGTTGGGCTAGCAGTGTTGCTCGTGTTGGGCATTCGCACCCAAACTCCAGCCGCCTCGTTAGAAACCTTAGCGGCAGACTCAACGCCGTTAGAAACGGCCTTGGTCAATGGCAAGCCTTCGTTGGTGGAGTTTTACGCCAACTGGTGTACGTCTTGTCAAGCGATGGCTGGGGACATGGCCGAGCTGCGTACCACCTATGGTGACCAAGTCAACTTTGTCATGCTGAACGTCGATAACACCAAATGGCTACCTGAAATGCTGCACTATCGGGTTGATGGGATTCCTCACTTTGTCTACTTAGATCCGGCTGGTGCAGCCATCTCGACGGCTATTGGAGAACAGCCGCAGACCATCATTGCCAGTAATTTAGACGCGCTGGTTGTGGGCACAGACTTGCCCTATCAAACCGCTCTGGGACAAACGTCGACTCTAGAGTCTCCTCAAGGTGCTGTCATTACGCCTCGTAACGATGATCCCCGCAGTCACGGTGCTCAAGTGGTGGTGGATTAGTCCCCAATCTAGTCAGAAATTAGATCGGTAGGCAAGCATCTTTTGATGTGCGCTGTTAGCGCGACTCCCGAGTTTGCGCCTGCCAGCCCTTTTCCTAAAGTGATGAGGGATTAAGGGATTAATCGAGTAGTGCCGCTTCGAGGGCAGCGATTGCCTCTTCCAGATCGTCATTGATAATTTGCAGGTCAAACTCATCTGCCGCTGCCAACTCGGCTCGAGCCCGCTCCAGACGACGCTCAATCGCCGCTGCATCATCTTGACCGCGATCTCGAATACGGCGCTCAAGTTCAGCCGCTGAGGGCGGCGCAATAAAAATCTTCAATGCTTCTGGAAAGGAAGCCGCGACCTGACGAGCACCTTCTAGCTCAATTTCGAGAATCACTTGATTGCCACGCTCAATCTGTACCGCAACGGGATGTTTAGGCGTGCCGTAATAGTTTCCCGCAAACTCGGCCCATTCCAGCAGTTCACCGGTCTGAATCATCGCTTCAAACTCATCCCGAGTGACGAAATAGTAATGCTGGCCATGCACCTCACCGGCGCGAGGTTGGCGAGTCGTCGCGGAGGTTGAGAGATACAGATCTGGATGACGGGCCCGCAAACGTCCCAATAGCGTGCCTTTGCCAACACCGCTCGGGCCCGTCAACACAACTAATCGCCCCGGTGCCGTCACTGTGGGATCGGCGCTGTCGGCGATGCCCCCTTGGGCAGGCGACGACGGCAACGCAGAAGAGTCAGAAACAAGAGTATGAGTCATGGGAGTTTGAGGATGACACCAAGGAACAAAATTACGAACCTAGATATGAGAAAAGGAGGCTCAGCTCAAATCAAAGAGAGCCAACAAGAGAGTAATGGGCAAAGCAGGTTGAAAAAAGCCGACCTAATGCCTGTCTCAGATCAAACATTAAGGGATGAATTTGCTACAGGATAGCAGGATCTCTCAACTTTAGTCCGGCGCTGGCATCGTTGGGGCCAACCACCTGGTGGCCAGACAGCGCTCAGGGAAAGGCGTCAGCCCAGGTTTTTACCGTTGGGCAGCGAGTTTTGGGGTTCTAGTATGGCTCAGCACAGTCACACTGTTGCGGTTTTGTGCACTGTTCATCGCCCTCGGCATCGCGAGAGGCCAGTCGCCCGAGGCAGAGGCGAACCGCTGTCGAGTTGGCTGGGTCAAAAACAGCGATCGCCCAGATTGCCCGCGTTTCTTCCTGAAATCACAGGGGTATCAGGAGAATTAAGATAGAGTCCTATCCCTGTCACTGCTCGTGGTTACTGTTGCCCCTGTGCTGCCCATCAACTCCCAAGTTTTACCTGGTCACAATCAAGTGGTGTATCAGCAGCTACAGGCCGCTGTGCAGGCGACACCGCCTCATCAGGTTTGGATGGCCACCTGTGATGATCTGCCCTTACAGCGTCAATTAGCCGCCACGCTGGAAGAAAGCCTGCAGGATGGTGCCGCGATCGCGACGACCCAGCGCGTCCTCGATACTGAGTGGCCGGATGTGGCTCAGCAGGTGCAGCAGTGGGGGCATGAGACGATCACGGCCCGACCCTCTCTCCTGCAAATTTTAGGCATTGAGCAACTCACCTATCGTGGCTCGGATGCCCAGTATCAATTTCTGCGATCGCTGCATCAGTTGCTGCCGCTCTGGCCACAGTTGGACTGCAGCTTACTGATTTGGGTACCGCGACCCTGGTTGAAACAAATTCGGCGAGAAGTGCCTCAGCTTTGCACCACCGTGTTTGAGTTCATGGGCGAGCCGACGCCCATTTCTGCCATCGTCGGGCAGCCCGCATATCAGGCCGCATTTTCGCCCGTCAGGCGCTGGCAATTTTTAGGCAAGCCGGCCCCGGAAGTGCCGGCCCCGCCGCCCGCTGATAGTCGCAGCGAGGCATTTTCGGTACAGCCAGGGTCGACTGCTGTACCCGCCGTGCCCAATGAAGTCGCGAGTGAAGCGGAGTCCAGTGAAGTGGAGTTAGGCACTTCGCCCGCCTCAGCGACTGCTGATGAGCTGTCCCCCTTCTCGGATGATCTGTGGCAACAGCTGCAGGCCGATCTATCAGAGTTTGAGCAGTCTCAGCCGCTGTATCCGACTGAGCCTGAGCCGCCGGTAGCTCCCACCCTAGATCCGGGTGAGCCTACCATAGAGACGGCTGAGCCCGCCGCCAATATTGACGAACTGGCACCGATTGAACCGCCTGCTGCCGCTCAGTCTCCTGCAGCCATCGACTCGGTCGAGACGAGTGAGCCCATGACCGGGGGGGCGTCGCCGCTGAAGGGGCCAGCCCTTGATGATTGGGCGATCGCCTATGAGCTTCGCGATCGCGTCCAGGCCGGTGACCACAGTCCGGCGACCTTGGCCGCAGCAGTACAAGCCTATGAGCAACAAATTCCCCAACTTACCGCGACTGATCGCACTGAAGTGCTGAACGACCTGGGCAGTCTTTACTGGCTCTGGGCGCAGCAGGCCACCACGGTAGAAAATTACTGGCAGCGACTACTGCGCAGCAGCGAACTCTATGAAGCGGCGTTATCACCCGCCAGCCCCCACACCGAGATTGAAATTCTCAACCGCCTTCACAGCAACTTGGGCAGTGTTTATAGCCTGCTGGCAGCGCATCAAGAGCCGCTGCAGTATTTGGCCAAAGCGGTGCGGGCCTTTCACCGGGCCTTGCAGTATGCTCCCGTTGAGGTCATGCCCGAAGAGTACGCCACCTTGCAAACTCACTTGGGCACTGCCTACTGGAGCCTCTCGCAACACACTCAAGAGGCGCATCATTTACACCGGGCGATCGCGGCCTATCAAGAGGCCCTGCGCCAATCTCACCCCCAGCAGCAGCCCCAAGCCTATGCCCAACTGCAAAATAATCTCGGCATTGCCTTGTGGAGTCTCTCTCGCCATGAGCGCCCCATTTTCCTTTTGGAACAGTCCATTCAGGCCTATCAAACGGCCCTGGCTTATCGCACATTAGAGCACGACCCCGCTGGGTGTGCGGCGACCCACAACAACCTCGGCACCGCCTATTGGGATCTCGGCGGTCACTACGAAGAACGCTCAACCGAACAACAGCAAGCCTGGCAACAGGCGATCGCCGCCTACGAAGCCGCCCTATTGTCAGGGGAACAGGCTCCCGCCGCCCACCTCAGCTTTGACCAGTGGGCCACCCACCATAGCGTCGGCGTGGTGTATGACCAGTTGGCGATCGCCTTGGCCCCCGATGCCACGGCGCAGCAGCCCTTGCTGACCAAAGCCACAACGCATTACATCAAAGCGCTCACGGGCTGGCAGGCGATTGAGGCCGCCACTACAGATACGGCTTTTCAAGCCCTGGTGAGGAACTTGCATCTGCAGTCGCGATATCTGGGCATGGAATCGCAGCAGCAGTCCCTCAGTCAAGTGCCGGTAGACTGGCTGCCGGAAATCTGGCGTCAATTGTAAGGGTCTGCAACCAGGCCTAATTGTTGCAGCGCGGCCAGCGCCGCCGCCTTTTCGGCATCTTGTTTGCGGCGGCCCCGCCCGGTGCCCCACACCTGAGGGCCAATGCGGACAGTGGCGGTAAACTCTTTGGCGTGATCGGGGCCAGATTCCGCCACGATGTCGTAGGTGGGTATCGTGCTGGCCTGAGCTAACGCCCATTCTTGTAGGGCACTTTTTTCGTTGATATTTTGGGTGGGATCGGCCAGCGACTCCACCACTGACTCAAATAGTGGAAACACAAAGTCCCGAACGGGTTCGATGCGCGATCGCTGATCCAAAAAGTAGGCGCCGATCCATGCTTCAAAGGCGCTGCTGAGCAAGCGAGTGTTGGTTCTGCCGCCACTGCCCTCAACGCCTTTGCCCAACCGCAGATGCTGCGATAGTGCCAACTGCTGAGCAAAGCGACCCAGTTGCGTCGCATCCACCAGCGAGGCCCGCAGCGGCGTTAGCGTGCCCTCAGCACTGTGGGGATACCGCGCAAACAAAAACTCACCGCACAAAAAAGTCAGAATGGCGTCGCCCAAAAATTCCAGGCGCTCGTTGTCACCGGGCACCTCGGCATGCTCACGGGCATAGGACTTGTGGGTCATCGCCTGACGAAACAAGTCAGGATTTTGAAAAGGTGGCAAACTCGCCATGCCAAAAAATTGCTTCAACGCTTCGATGATTGATGGTAGCCGTTTTGGCTGCCAAGAACGGGAGATGCCGACAACATTGCCCGACAATATCAAAGACTAGCAACATTAAATACTGGTGACAGCCAAGCCCAAGGAAATCAGCCGAATGCTCTGGTAAACCACCGTGAGACCAAGACACTCTAGACTACTGAAGCGGCGATTTGACCAGCATCTCGATGCCAAATTCCGACCGCCGAATTCTGCTATGGCTTCAGGTCTGCTTCTGGAGACGACGCGAGCTCCCTACTCGTTGAACGGGGTAACTCAACCCTTGCAGGGGCGCGTCAGCATGAGGTCAACCATGGTGGTGATATAGCGCTCTTTGC
>ERZ1740072.391-NODE-391-length-18023-cov-5.035730_pt1 | contig 18023 bp, 17 predicted proteins | sample MGYA00581733_ERZ1740072 | MGnify/ENA primary metagenome ERZ1740072 (study PRJEB43018, sample SAMN04849741) | marine metagenome | isolation source: floating plastic debris | place: Pacific Ocean | collected 2008-08-30 | study: EMG produced TPA metagenomics assembly...
AAGAAGAAGGGATTTTGCGCGACGTTGTGCAAAATCATATGATGCAGCTGCTTTCTTTAACTGCTATGGAGCCGCCTTCTCATCTTTCTGCCGATGCTATTCGAGATGAAAAAGTAAAAGTACTCGAATGCATACGCCCCTTTTCTCAATCAGACGCGGAACATTTTTTTGTGCGAGGACAGTATGGAGAAGGTTTTGTAGAAGGAATAAAAGTCAACGGCTATAGGCAAGAAAAAGATGTCTCTCCGCAGTCGACGATCGAAACATTCATCGCGCTAAAAGTCTCGATCGACAACTGGAGATGGGCAGGTGTGCCGTTTTACTTAAGAGCAGGCAAAAGGCTGCCCAAAAGAAGTACAGAAATCGCCATTGTATTTAAAGACGCGCCTGGAAGCTTATTTAAAACGCAGGGAAAAAACACCCCAAATGTACTAGCAATCCGCATCCAGCCAGATGAGGGTATTTCCATCAAAGTCAACTGCAAAGTCCCAGGACCTGAAAGCCCTATACAGCCCGTGAAAATGGATTTTCGCTATGGAAGCTATTTTGGAAAGGCCCCTCCAGAAGCCTATGAACGGCTCCTTTGGGACTGTATGTTAGGAGATACCACGCTTTTTGCCCGAGCAGACGAAGTGAAGTATTCTTGGGACTTTTTCACTCCTATCTTACAGTTTGCAGAAAACAACCCTGGTACAACATTTCCCAATTACCCTGCAGGGTCTTGGGGACCTAAAGAAGCAGATGATCTGATGAAAAAAGAAGGTAGAGCTTGGAGGCTTCTTTGACAGCGCAAACCATTGTTGCCCCGGAAAAAATTGAGTCTACCCTCATTGAAATGTGGAGCGCACTTGCTAAACAAAATAAAACAAGAGCCTGCTTATTTAACCTCATCGTATATGCAGAACAAAGCGCTAGGTCTGATGTATTTCGCGAAGTTATCTACAAGGTAATCGAAAATTACCCTTGTAGGATTATATTTTTATCAAAAGATCCGCAAAAAGGATCTTCTTATATTAAAACAGCTGTATCTGTTATAGACAGCAAAGAAGGATCGGATACCGCCTGCGATAGCATTGATGTAGGCTTTAGCCTTTCTAAAGAAGAAGAGGTTTTTTTTCTCATTTTACCTCATATCGTAACCGACCTTCCGATTCATCTTCTTTGGCTTGATGCTCCCTCTTTTGATCATCCCCTATTTGCAAAATTAGAGCCTTTAGTCGATAGAGTGATCTTCGACGCGGGCTCTTCTCCTGATCTATACAGCTTTTTACAAGATATCTTTGCGTATCTACCTAAGCGCTCATCCGACCTTTCTGATCTCAACTGGACAAGAATCGCACCTTGGCAAAGGCTGGTTCAAGGAGAGTTTCGTACTGAAGAAGAAAAAGTGCATCTAGCAAACTCGAATACGGTATGCATTTCTTATAACGCAGAAAAAAGTGCGTATATCCCCCATCCTGCATCAGAGGCGATCTACTTTGCTTTTTGGCTGGCATCCTTGATGAAGTGGACAATCCAAAAAAGAGAAAAAAACGCGTTTGTATTCTTACAGGGAACAATCCAGATAGAAGAAAAACGGGAAAAAACGCAGCGACCAGGCTCGATATTAGACGTGGAGATGAAAGGAGAAAAAACCCATTTTTCCTTTTCAAGAAATAGAGAAAGCGGTGGAGAGATCCGCATACAAGTGACCCTACCTAACCAGTGTTTTCTTCCTAAAACGATGACGCTAAAAAAAGGGTCGAGAGGCGCCTCTTTATCTAAAGAGATGCTAAAAAAACAAACAGATCATGAGTATTTACATATGATCGAATCGATGCAAAAATTATTGGGACAATAGATAAATGGTCGACATATACACTACAGAAAAACAGCAATTCATCGTACCTGGAGATGCAGAAAAAACTATACAGTATATCTGCGAAAGCTTTGTAAGTTATGCGAAAAGCGCAGTAGAAAAACAAGGGAAATTAACCATTGCTCTTTCGGGGGGATCTACTCCAAAAGCGCTTTTTCAAGCCATTACAAAAGAGCCATACGCAGCAGAGATTCCATGGGAAAAGCTCTGGATTTTTTGGAGTGATGAAAGAGCAAAACCTTTAACAGATCCAGAGAGTAATTACCATACAGCGATGGCTTTAGGCAACCTGCAAAATATGCCCATTCCCAAAACGCAAATTTTTCCCATGAAAGTGGAAACTCTACCAGAAGAGCATGCAAAAAACTACCAACTCTGTATAGAAAAACATCTTGGCGATCCGTTATTTGATCTTGTGATGTTAGGAGTTGGAGAAGATGGCCATACCGCTTCTCTTTTTCCAGGAGAAAGCGCTGTAGATGAAAAACATAGACTTGTGGTCTCTTATTTTGTCAAAGCAAAAAACATGTGGAGAATGACGCTTACATTGCCCTGCATCAACCGCAGTCAAAAGGCGGTATTTATTGCTTTAGGAAAATACAAAGCCCCTATTGTCCACACAATTTTAGAGGAAAAAATGTGTCATCTACCCGCGGCAAAAGTGGGCTCTTCAACAAAAAAAGCTCTATGGATTGTCGATAACGAAGCGGCTATGTTACTATCAAAAGATGGTAAATAAATCTCGATTTCTTTGTTTAGCAATAGAAACAAGCTGCGATGATACCTGCGCAGCTGTTGTACAAAATGCAAAAACCATTTTATCAAATGTGATCGCCTCACAAGATGCGATCCACGCAGAGTATGGCGGAGTTTTCCCCGAAATAGCTGCTCGAGAGCATATCCAAAACCTTCTTCCCGTACTAGAAAAAGCGCTGAAAGAAGCAGGCGTATCTCTACAAGAGATTGATCTTTTTGCAGCAACAAAAGGCCCCGGCCTGATCAACTCGCTTCTCACAGGACTTGGAACAGCAAAAACCCTTTCCCTAGCAATGAATAAGCCTTTAATTGGCGTCAATCATATTGAAGCGCATCTGTACCCCGCTTTACTAAAAAACGCCACTTTTCCCGCTATCGGAGCGATTCTTTCGGGAGGCCATACCCTTTTTGTGCTGATTGAATCGATCGGAGTATATAAGCTCATCGCATCGACGGTAGATGATGCAATTGGAGAGGCATTTGATAAAGTAGCGCACCTTCTTGGCTACCCCTACCCTGGAGGTAAAACCATCGAAAAGCTCGCTGCAAAAGGAGATGCATCTACCCACTCGTTTCGCGCGGGATACGTGAAGAAATCTCCCCTCTTTTTTTCTTTTAGCGGGCTAAAAACAGCGGTTCGCTACCAGATACCTCCTCACAAAAACCTGACAGAAAAAATGCAGTGCGATATCGCGGCCTCTTTTCAAAAAGCGGCTTTTGCAGATATCGTGCAAAAATTAGAAAAAGCGCAAAATCTATACCAGGCATCTTCTTTTGTTTTTGGTGGCGGCGTGGTGCAAAATCAGTTTTTTCAAAAAATGTGTAAAGAAACCTTTACAACAGTCCCCTGCTACTTTCCAGAAGCCAAGCTATCTACAGATAACGCCGCGATGATCGGGCTTTTAGGCTCTTTACTCTGGAAACAAGGTAAAAAGGATTCTTTAGAGCTAAAAGCCTCCTCTAGACTGCCTTTTTTCCTTGTATGAATGGCAATTTTATCGTAAAATTTGGTAAAATAAAGGATTATTGTTATGGCTAAAAACAAAAAAGGTGCAAGAGAAACCATCCAACTGAAAAGCACAGAAAGTGCAGAATGTTACTGGACTGTGAAAAACAAACGCAACACCACAGAGCGCCTCGAACTACGCAAGTTTGATAAAAGCAAAAGAAAACATGTGATATTCAAGGAAAAAAAATAGTCTAACTATTTTGTTCATATATAAACTAATAACAAAATATTTACTTCCTACAAAAAAATCTTTGAGCGCCTCTTTTATTGCGCTCTTATCCCTTCTAGTTACATCTACGGTTGTCTGGCTGCTACTTGTTTTTTTATCCGTTACTAGGGGCATTGAAACAAACTGGCTAAAAAAACTCACCTCCGTACATGCCCCTTTAAGGGTTTATCCTACAAAAGCATATTATGACTCTTTGTACTACAAAGCAGATGCTTTCGGTGAAAATGAAAAAAAAACCCTTCGGGAAAAATGGGAAGAGTCTGACTCTGAAAAGAAAAACCAACCCGACTTGGTAAAAGAGCTCTACTGGACGCTGCAGGATTTAGAAAAAACGGGCTCTTTGCATTTTCAAGATTATGAGTGCTCCCCTGCTCTTTTACGTCTGCAGCTTCTTCGAAAGCAATCTACCAGCCAGATTTCACAGATGTCTTATGCTGTTTCTTTCCCTCAAAAAAATCCCACCTTATCAAGCATTTTGCTGCCTCCCTCATCAAATGATCTAGCCTATGTAGTTTCCACCCTCCGCTCTAAAGAAGCGTTAGAGCGGTTTTTTCTTCACGCTAGAATAGAAAAGGGATGGCTAAAAAAAGGCTCGGGCTTTTCTTGGAAGCTATTAGAAAAAGGCTCCTACCCATGTCTTTGTAAAAAAAACGGCTCCATCGAACAAATCATTTTGCAAAAAGAAGTCGGCAGCTTTTCTGGATTTGAGAAGGCAACTTTAGTCATAGCAAAGCGCTCTTATGTAAAAATAGGCGAAAAAATATGCGATCTTTCTCCAAAAACCATGCTTTTTTGGGGACAAAATGCCCCCTGCCAGATCGTTGTAGATCAAACTTCTTTCCAAGAGGCTACAACGGTTTACGATCTTAGATTTTTTGCCACGACATCTTTTAATGGAACCGTTTTTTCGATTCCCGTCTTTTACCAAGCGCTTGATCAAGTGGAGTTTTTTGCTCGCACAACCTTTCATAAAAAACCCAAAACCGCCCCTCTTTGGGCCTACCAAGTGCAAAACCTATGGCATCTACCACAAGGGCCAGATGGAGCTACGCAAGCCGTCATATTGCCAAAAAGCTACCAAAAATCTCATGTTTTTTTAGGCGATCAAGGGCATTTTTCTTTTATTGGATCGAGCTTTAGCTCTGCTCAAGAAATGCAGCTTCCCCTCTATGTAGCTGGCTTTTATGATCCGGGGATGATTCCTATCGGGCATCGCTGCATTTTCACAAGTCAAGAAATCACCGAAACCATCATGGGCTCTTCTGCCCATTTATCTCTTGATACCGCAGCGCAAAACGGGTTATTTGTTTGGTCTGATCTACACAAAGTAGATCCATTAAAAAGAGAGATTCAAAAAAGGCTACAAGAAAAGGGATTAACAAAATATTGGCATGTAGAAACCTTCCGAGAATACCCCTTTGCGAAAGAGCTTTTAGCGCAATTTCAAAGCGACCGGACGCTATTTATGATTGTGGGTATCATTATGATTGTGGTTGCCTGCTCAAATATTGTCTCGATGCTATTAGTCTTAGTCAAAGAAAAAAGGAGAGAAATTGCTATTTTGCGCTCTTTAGGCGCTTCCAAAACCAGTATAGGAGCGGTATTTGGTCTAGTAGGGATGATTTTAGGCGCACTTGGCAGCGTCGTTGGCACCTTATTTGCCATCATTACTTTAAGGTATTTAGATAGCTTTATTGCGATGTTAAGCTGGCTACAGGGAAAAAAAGCGTTTCAAGCCGCATTTTTTGGAGATAGCTTTACCTATACCCTAAGCGCTGATGCAGCGGTTTTTCTTCTTATACTTACTCCTGTAGCCTCTTTACTTGCAGGTCTTATTCCTGCAATAAAAGCAAGCCGCATGAACCCCTCTAAGATACTCCGCTCATGAAGACAATCGAAGTAAAAGGCATTACAAAAGCATTTGGCAGCGCATCGGTTTTAAAGGGCGTATCGTTTCACGCTTCTGCCGGCTCTTCTTTAGCTATTATGGGCTCTTCTGGTGAAGGGAAAACCTCTCTTTTACATATACTAGGTGGATTAGATTCTTTTGACAAAGGATCCATCCATATTATGGGAAAAGACCTCGCAAAAGACCCTCTGGGCATGCGAAGAAAGCATATTGGATTTATATTTCAGTCGTATCAGCTGCTAGATGAATTTTCCCTTTTAGATAATATTTTGATGCCGTTTTTTATCACCAAAAACACCTCTTTTGTCAAAGCCCATGAAAGAGCGGAAGCTCTTTTACAAAAAGTGAACCTGCATAAAAAAAAACAGCAAAAAGCAGCGCTTCTTTCTGGAGGCGAAAAACAAAGAGCAGCGATTGCAAGAGCGCTGATGAATAACCCCGATATTCTTCTTGCAGATGAACCTACAGGAAATTTAGATAGGCAGCATTCAGAAGAGATTTATGATCTTCTTTTATCCTGCGCACATGAACTTGGCAAAACCGTTGTCATTGTCACGCATGATGAACAGCTCGCTTCTTTATGCCAAGAAAAACGGTTGCTTCAAGACGGCCTTCTTCGGTAAGATACCGGTATGGATATTTTGATCATAGGCTCTGGTTATGTGGGCCTTGTTACAGCTGCATGTTTTGCCAGTATGGGACACATAGTCCACTGTTTTGACATCGACCAAGAAAAAATTGCGCAACTACGGCGAGGCATATCCCCAATTTATGAGCCGGGACTACAAGAGCTGATGCAGCAGTCTGTTCAAGGAAATAGGCTGTTTTTTCACCATACATATCCTAAACTCAAAACAATCGATGTTGCTTTTCTCTGCGTTTCCACACCATCAAATGAAGATGGCTCTTGCAACACCTCTTATCTAGAAAAAGCAGCTATAGATCTTGCAAAACACCTTGAAGAAACCACTCTGATTGTCAATAAATCGACTGCTCCTATTGGAACTACTCGCAAACTAAAAGGTTTGATCCAAAAACACAGTTCTACCAAGGCGCGGTTTAAGATAGCAAGCAATCCTGAATTTTTAAAAGAAGGGTCTGCTATTTCCGACTGTATGAAACCCGACAGGATCATTATTGGGGTAGACGATCCGATAAGCGAATCGATCCTTCGCAAATTATACGCACCTTTTACCATGAGTTTTGAAAGAGTGCTTGTGACAGATATCGCTTCTGCTGAACTGATAAAGTATGCGTCTAATGCAGCTCTTAGCGCTAGAATTTCTTTTGCTAATGAAATCGCTAAGATCTCAGAAAAAATCGGAGCAGATATGGATAGCGTCAGAAGAGGCATCGGCTCTGATACGCGCATCGGCTACCACTTTCTATACGCAGGACTAGGCTATGGAGGGTCGTGTTTTCCTAAAGATATCCGCGCTTTAATCCATCTAGCCAAAGAGCTCGAAGTAAAGACCCCTTTATTAGAAGCGGTAGAAACGGTAAATAACCGGCAAAAGCTTTTGGCAATACAAATACTAGAAACACATTTTGCTCCATTTGGAGGCTTAGAAAATAAAACCATTGCCATTTGGGGTCTTTCCTTTAAACCCGATACAGACGATGTAAGAGAAGCTCCAGCTAAAGTGATTTTAGAGCACCTGCAGAAAAAAGGTGTGCAAATCCGCACATTTGACCCCGTAGCTATGGAGAATATGCGTAAAGCGCTTGCGTCTACAAAAGGACTGACATTTTGTAAAAACGCCTATGATGCAGCAAAAGATGCCGATGCAATTTGCCTAGTTACAGAGTGGAAGGAATTTCGTTTAATTGACTTTAGTAAAATTGCCGCAAAAAAACAGGCCCTTGTCCTAGATGGTCGCAATCAATATGATCAACAGGAACTTACAAAATATGGATTTATCTACGTTGGTATCGGAAAAAGTGCTAAAACGGCTACAGCAGCTGTTAACGAACCTGCATGTTCCTTATCCTAATGCAAGTGTAGAAGAAATGCTGACCTACTGCTTTACAGCAAAGGGGAAGAAAATTCGTCCTCAGCTTGTGATTCTATCTGCTGCGGTATTTGGAGCCTCCTTAGAAGAAGCTTTAGATCCGGCCATCGCTATAGAGTGCATCCACTTATATTCTTGTATACATGATGATCTGCCTTGCATGGATGATGATGACTGGAGAAGAGGCGTGCCTTCTTTACATAAAGTCTATGGAGAAGCAGAGGCCCTGCTAGCTGGAGACGCTCTTCTAACATTTGCTTTCAGCATCTTAGCAAAATGTTCATTGCCCAGCGAAATCAAGATAGAGTTAATCCAGATACTTGCCCAAAAAGCAGGAGCAAAAGGGATGATTGCAGGGCAATTGTTCGATATACGATCTAATAATACGCCTCTTGAAGAAAAACATCTGCTGTATATGCATGAGCAAAAAACAGGAGCTCTTTTTTCTGCATCTACCCTTTTTGGAGCGGTTATTGGAGCCGCTACAAAAAAACAAAAAACAGCAATGGAGCAGTTTGGCAGCTACCTAGGTATTGCCTACCAAATCAAAGATGATCTTTTAGATGTGATCGGATCGGAAAAAGAAATGGGAAAACCCGTAGGTTCTGATGCAAAAAATGCAAAAAGTACAAGCGCCTCTTTATACGGCATAGAAGCTGCAGAAAAAAAAGCAAAACTATGGTATGATGCGGCTATAGACTCGCTGGAAAAAGCGTCTGAGGCGCCTTTTCCGCAGTCGACTGAAAAAGAAATATCTGCAGAAGCAATCAACTCATTAAAAGAGCTGGTGCATAAATTGGTAGATAGAACGACTTAACCCCGTAGATTTTTTGTATATACAATCCTCCATTAGAAAAAAAACGTACCTTTATGAAGCGTTGAAAAGAGCATTTGATATCTGCTTTAGTAGCGCTGTCTTACTATTAGGTTTTCCCCTATTTCTATTGATCGGTATTGGAGTTTTATTTTCTTCAAAAGGCCCCATCCTCCACGTGCAAAAAAGAGTAGGTAAAAAAGGGAGGGTTTTCCGTTTTTATAAATTCCGAACTATGCAGCAAGGCTCAGAAAAAATCTTAGGAGAGCTGCTTGAGAAAAACCCTAAAATGCAACAAGAGTGGAATACATTCTGTAAGCTAAAAAATGATCCTAGGATCACAAAGTTTGGAAAATTTCTCCGCGCTACTTCTCTAGATGAATTCCCCCAGTTTTGGAATGTCCTCATTGGGGATTTGAGCATCGTAGGACCAAGGCCGATGTTTGCTTCAGAAATCAAAAAATATGCGCAAAAGCAGGCGAGAAAAATTCTATCTGTGAAACCTGGCCTCACAGGTATATGGCAAGTGTCGGGCAGAAGCACGCTCTCTATGAATGAGCGCGTTCTTTTAGAATTATCTTACGTAGATAAACGCTCTTTTTTACTCGATTTAAAGCTGATTTGTAAAACCGTTCCCCTACTCTTTTTTTCTAAAGGAGCGTACTGACCTGCACCGCTATAAAACGATTAGAACGCCTGCATTTTCATTACAACCACAAGTGGCTTTTTTTCTATGCATCCTATACTTCTTGCTATGTTCTTCTAGGGCGTTTCAGCCTATCATTTGGTTTTTGCCTCTGCTTTCTATGCTGATTTTGCAACGCTCTTGCATCTTCGGTCTTTACAGCGCTTTTCTTATTGGAGCTGGTTACGACTTTCTTCATGCGGTACCTATGGGCCTTTTTGCTATGACTTTTCTTTTGAGTACAATCGCTCTTTACCGCTATAGGGAATATTTTTTTGCCGACCAACCCCTTTCCCTTGCACTTTTCTCTTCTTTATATACTCTGGTATTTACCTTGATTTTTCCATTAGTCCAATTTATGCTAAGCGGTATGAAAGCTCCGCAGAGTAAAGATTTTTTAGCGCATCTCATTTCACAGCCTTGTATACATGGGGCATATAGCTACTTTTGCGTGTTTTTCCCTATGGCATTTTGCCAAGAGCAGTGGAAAAGATGCTTTCGATTTTTTTTACAATACAAATGGCGATAATTTTATGGATACATCCTTAGCAATTCAAGAGCGGTTTTCTTTTGCTGTGCATATTGCGCTGCAAGCAGGCTACTTACTAAAAGCAGGTTTTGGCACATCTTTTTCCATTCAAGAAAAAGAGGGAAGGCATAATCTAGTCACCGACTATGATCACCGATCTGAGGAATTGATCCTTTCTTCGATTAGTAAAGCCTTTCCAGAAGATGGATTTCTTGCAGAAGAAAGAGGAGCATCAAAAAACACTTCTGCCGCTTTTGAATGGATCGTCGATCCTTTAGATGGCACGGTCAACTTCGCCCATACCATCCCCGTATTTTCTGTATCGATTGGTTGTAGATGGAAAGGAGAAACAGTATTAGGGGTTGTGTACCAGCCCATCACCCAAGAGCTTTTTACCGTACAAAAAGGTAAAGGAGCGTATAGAAACGTCGCTAAATTGGCCGTCATATTAACCACATCCTTCAACGACGCGATTGTAGGATCAGTATTCCCCTACTATCTGGCAGAAGATCCTTTATACTGTATTCAAAAATTTTCCTCTGTTTTAGCTAGAGGCGTTCCCGTTAGACGTTTAGGAGTAGCCTCCATTGATCTTGCTTATGTAGCAGATGGGCGATTTGACGGTTTTTTTGAGGTATCGCTACAACCGTGGGATATGGCGGCAGGCCTTCTTCTCATCGAAGAAGCAGGTGGAAAAGTGAGTGATTGGCAAGGCAACCATTTAGATATCACATCCGATCAGCCGATTTTAACTTCCAACGGACATATCCATAGGGAATTTCAGGAGATCTTAAATACACCATAATGACAATCATCGATGGAAAAAAGTGCGCTCTTGCTATTGAAGCAAGTATTCAGCAGCGGATCAAAGAAAAACGCCTTTCGCCTGTATTAACATTTTTTTTAGTGGGCAGTGATCCCGCTTCTACTACCTACATCCAAATGAAAAAAAAGGCGTGTAAAAAAGTAGGTATCACCTCAAAGGTAGCTCTATTTCCCGATACCATTTCAGAAAAAGCGTTACTAGAAGCTGTACAAAAAGAAAATGAAAACCCCCAAGTCCACGGCATTTTAGTCCAAATGCCGTTGCCATCGCATATTCATCCACTCCGAGTGATCAAAGCGCTTGACCCTCGAAAAGATGTAGATGGGTTTCATCCTGAAAATATGGGCAAACTTCTTTTAGGAGACCCCTCAGGGATTGTGCCTTGCACACCTAAAGGTATTTTACATCTTTTACAGTCGATAGATATTCCCCTACAGGAAAAAAATGTGTTGATTGTGGGAAGAAGTACTATCGTAGGCAAACCTTTAGCCGCTCTTTTGCTACAAAAAACAGATTTTGCTCCCTCTAGCGTATCCGTTGCGCATAGTAGAACAAAATCCATCTCTTCACTTATGCAAAAAGCAGACATCTTAATTCTTCACCTCTGTACCTGGAGGATTATGTCCTGTAACCGTTGCCTTGGTTTTAGAAAATACGCTAAACTGTTATCTTGCACAAAAAGGTGGGGACCTGTAGAGACTATTGGATCAAACAATCTACAGCTGTTCTTTGCATCACGTCTTTACTTTCTTGCATCTTAGACTCTTTTTCTTTTGTTTCACACCTACTTGGCTTACTACCAACAATATGATATTCAGATGCAAAAGAAGCGCTCAAGCCAGAGGTCTCTTGCTGCACCTTATCAAACAATCTAGCATGTAGGATTTTTTTTACAGTCGATGGCTGAAGAGACTCTGCGCAGCTTGACAATAATGTCTGCAAATAGTCACTAAAATGAGTGATAAAAGGGATCAGCTCGCACGATCTAACCTTTGCAGCTAGATCTTGTAACGTTTGCTGTTTAGATATATGGTCCGCTACTGCATCCACAATTTTCTCCCGCATTTCTTCTGATATGTAATCTAAAGAAGAGCGAAGGCGCTCCATAAGATGCTCTTTGACGGCTTTTTTTTCTATAGAAGAGCCCTCTTGTAAAGCAGCAGAAAGTAGGCCGGCGCGTACCACATATTTAAGCGTTTCTTCTCTAAGAGATATATCGCGCTGTTTTAGCAGCTTGCTCACAGCTAAATCTGCATTTTTTACTGTCTGCAAATAAGAAGTACTAGAAAATAGCTGATGCATCTCTTGCGCTAGCAAAGGCGCTTTTTCGTTAAAGCGGCTTTTTCCTTGATTCCAGATCGTTTCTAAAGGCCGTTTGAAAGGAGCGCACGCTAATACAAAATCCTCAATTTTTTTCACCGTTTCTTGTCGTAAAGAAACTCCCCAATTTTTTATGACTACATGCACTGCAAATAGGGCGTTGGATTTACCTATAAATTCTTTTCCTGCAAATTGGGCTGTTGCTAGTTTTACAACCTTGTCCAAAATTTCTTCCCCCATATAGTCAAAAGGCTGTTGAAGTTTCTTCATGAGAAGAGGGGAAAAATGCTTTTCTTCTGGAAATTGGTAAATCCATTGATTCGAAATAACCATACGCGCCTTTGTTACCTTAGTTTAAACATGGATTTTGTGTAGGCAACCTTTCTCAACACAGATTTAAAGGGTAAAACCCCATTAATCGCTAGGGGGTATAGGATCTTCCTGTTTTTTATTCTCTGTAGCCACTGATTCTAAGGCATCTGTTTTAGGGACAGACCCCTCAGATATAACAGAGACTCTACGCCTTCTAGGACTAATAGGAGGCACAATACCCAGAGGCAGCCCCTCCTGACCGCGCTTACTGCCAAATAGACTTCTTAATTCAGCTTCTGTAGGAGCTCTCATTGCAAAACTCGCTACTGAATCTAACCTCGTGTAATCTACTTTTGTTTCGGCTTGCGTTACTGCAGAATCGTCAGGCGCACTTTCAGACTCTACATTTGACGTCGCTTTTTTATCTTCTTCTGGGTGCAATGGTTTTGTGATATTAGTAGCATTGGCTGACTTAAAAATATGGGATATTTTTGGCGTCACTTGCTGTACAAATCTGTTTTCAAAAGCTCTTTCCGACACTTGATAGCGCCTTTGCTGCCTTCTACCTTTTCCTTTTTCTCTTTCATGTATAATAATTTCTAATACTACCCAAGGCTTTTCCATTTTGCTACTAGGAGCATCTCTAAATCCAGCGGAGCCAAAAGCATCTACAAGAGCCACTTGAGTAAAAGACAGTAAACGATCAATCGTTTTTTGTAATAACTGAATTTCAGAGGACCAAAATAAGCTAGAAAAAAACCGCCTTACACAGAGAATCACTTGAATCACTAACCGAGAAAAAAAAGGCTTTTTATCTACCAATCGATCCGTTTCCCTATGCAGCTGAATCAACAAATGGGCAATCTGGATCGCTGTACGACGGCCGATTAAGGGATTGTAATCTTTACTCATCCCATCGATGACTGAATAACGCATTTTCGAAGAAAATTTTCGCATAAGCTGTTCCAAATCATACGACTTTTCTACTAAAACGCCTTTTTCTGAACGGCGAACATACTTTATAGAGCGCTCACCCCAAAAATTTACGGATAACTCGCAATAATTAGAGCTGTCTTTAGACGGGGTTCTAGGGGCTAATAAAGTTGTATATAAGTCTTTTAGCTCCCCGAGTAAATTTCGAGGATTCATTTTGGATACCATATATTTCTCTCGATGTAAAAATTAGAGTCATTGTAAAGATTTTTTTTTAAAACGCCAGGATAATTTGAAATATTTTTTATATGAAAAAATACAAATGCTTTTTTCTAAAAGACATCAAATACAAATTTTTGGCCTATCCCTAGGCAAACAAGCACATAACTGAAGTATTTGCTTTGAAGAAAAGGTGTGATATAATCAAATGAATACATCACCAAAGGTTTTTCTTGTCTCGTAAAAAACGCTCCCCTTCCAAAGTAGGTCGTAAAAAACCTCGTAAAAAGCCTGTAAAAACAAATCCAGCAAACACATCTTATCCAATACTTGTGGGAAAGTTATCTCTGCACCCAAAAGGGTTTGGCTTCGTGCGTACAGAAGAAGAAAAAGATATTTTTATACCAAAAAAATGGACACAAGAAGCGATTGATCGAGACGTAGTAGAAGTAGAAATTACCAGTTACGATAGCCCCAAAGGACCCGAAGGAAAAATCCGCAAAATCCTAGAAAGATTGCAATCGCAATTTGCTGGGATCATTACCGGAAAATCCTCTACTACGTATCAAGTATTTGTATCGGCATTTGGTGGAGATGTACCTATTGATCTTCCCATAAAAAAAGCGCCTCTTTTAGCTATCGGAGATAGGATTGTTCTAAGCGTTTCTAGAAAAAAAATTGGCGCGTTTATAGCGCATATCGGCCCTATTACAAATGCGTATGCAGATACCGATTTTTTCTGTAAAGAATATGCCATCTCACAAGAATTTCCCAAAGAGTGCCTACAAGAAGCAAAAAACTGGGGTAAAACGATACCAAAAGAGGAAAAAAAACGAAGAGTAGACCTAACTCACCTAAATGCAATGACGATCGATCCAGAAACCGCCAAAGATTTTGATGATGCTTTATCGATCGAAATAGATGACAAAGGAGAATACCACTTAGGTGTGCATATTGCCGATGCAGCGCATTACGTTCAACCCGGCTCTTCATTGGATACTGAAGCGAAAAAACGGGGCAATTCCACCTATTTCCCAAATGTTTGTATTCCTATGCTGCCTGAAGCATTATCAAATAAACTGTGTAGCTTACAACCCAAAGTCCTGAGACTAACCGTTTCTGTACTGATGCACTTTGCCAAAGACGGCGAGCTATTAGATACTGCCATTGTAAGAAGTGTGATTAAAAGCAGAAAAAGATGGACCTATCCAGAAGCGCTTTCCTGTCTAGAAAATAAGAAAAAACGTCCCTATAAAAACGAGCTAGAACAGCTAGTAAAGCTCGCCCTTTTACTAAAAGGCCAGAGAAAAGAAAGGGGTAGTATCGATTTTTCTCTTGCCGACACAAAAATCCTTGTAGATGAAAAAGGCGAGCCGCAAAAGCTGATCCAAGAGGAATACGATATCACCCATCAGTTAGTAGAAGAATTTATGCTAAAGGCAAATGAAGTAGTTGCCCTTTCTCTTGCAAAAAAAAATCTTCCTGTCATCTACCGGATTCATGAAGCGCCAAAGCAAGACCATTTGCAAGATTTCATTCAATCGGCAGCAGCCTTAGGATTTATTCTACCTCCTGAGCCTACTGCAAAAGATATACAAGAAGTATTTCAAGAAGCAAAAGGATCCAAAGGTTTTGAGCGTTTGTCGATTAGTTTTATCCGGGCAATGCGCCTTGCTTTTTACTCTGTAGAAAACATGGGACATTACGGTTTAAAATTATCCCACTATACCCATTTTACCAGCCCTATTCGAAGATACGCCGATCTTACCGTACAAAGAGCGCTTTTTGGTGAGGACTCTGCAGAAAATTTAGAGGAAATTGCTCAGCATATCTCCGATCAAGAAAGGCGTTCTATGAAAGCAGAAAACCATATCCTTCTACTAAAAAAATTACGCCTGGTGCAAAAAACCCACGAAAAACACCCACAAAAACGCTATGAAGCGGTAGTCACCTCCGTCAAACCCTACGCTCTTTTCTTTGAGCTCAAACAGCTTTACCTAGCAGGATCTCTCCATTTATCCCAGCTAACAAAAGACTATTTTGTATTTTATCCTAAAAAACAAGCGCTTATCGGAGAAAAAACCCAGATTACCTACGCATTTGGTATGGAAATTTCTGTTAGAATCAAAGAAATTGACCTACTTTCACAAACCATCAAATTTTGCCTATGAGCAAAATTAGCGCCTCGTTTTATACCCAAACCGATGTAGTACTCCTAGCAAAAAACCTCCTAGGCTCCCTTTTAATCACACAGATAGATGGCAAAAAAACAGTAGGCATGATTACCGAAACAGAAGCCTATGCAGGCGCCTTCGATAAAGCCTGTCATGCTCATAGGATGAAAAGATCAAAAAAATGCTCCGTGATGTATGAAAAAGGAGGGGTAGCTTACGTGTATTTATGCTACGGCATACACCATCTTTTCAACGTAGTCACAAACCAAAAAAATGTACCTGAAGCCGTTTTGATACGCGCTGTTTACCCTCTACTAGGGATAGATGCTATGCTAAATAGAAGAAAAAAACGTACTACAAAAAACCTAGTGAACGGACCTGGAAAACTCTGCCAAGCGTTTGGTATCGATCTAAAGCAAAACGGCTCTAGCTTAGTAAAAAATACCATATGGATTGAGCATAAATACCAGATCAAAGAAGAACATATTCAGATCACGCCTCGTATCGGGATCGATTACGCGGAAGAAGATGCGCTTTTGCCTTACCGCTTTTTCCTACCAGAAAAACTCCAAAAGCGCTACGTCTCTTAAAAGAAAAATAGACTTTAGTTTTGTATGCGGCTTTGTAGATAATAGAGTTCAAACGTATCTAACACATAAGCAAAATCCAATATAAAATACCCCCAAAACCCAATCAAAAAATGAGATACCGCAGCTCCTACAATCGATCGCTGTTTTTCAAAGATACATCCCCAATACATACCAAGAAAAAAACTCATTAGGCCAATATATATCCCATTGACCGTATGCATTATTTGAAATCCTAAATTAGAGATCAATATGGCTAAAAATATCCGTTTAGGTCCTGTAAAAAAATTCCGAAAACAACTCTGAATAGCTCCCCTAATGATTTCTTGTAAAGGGGTAAAAGTTAGATATAAAAGCATCCATAATACCACCATTTTCAAACTGTGTACGCTTGTAAAAATAGAAGCATTAGCAAACAGGCTTATGTACCTGACTACGCACCATTTGATACCCAAAAGAAGAGCCATCATCGGAATGGAATATACCACGCCTTCGGCAGCATTTTTCCAAAAACGCCTTAAGGTAAGTCCGTAAAATTGCAATGGGTAGGGAGATTTTCGAATTAAAAAAAACAAAGCGCCTGTAAAAAGCATTAGCATAAAAGGCGTTAAAATCTTCGTCAAAAAAGGCAGATACGTATAGGCGTTTACGATATCGACTATTTCACTCAAATTAAACCAAAATCCCATCAATACAAAAATCTGCACAATCATCATACTAATTTGGTTGTATGAATTTAGCGCTTTGATACGATCTTGAATCGATTCAATTAAAAGAGCGTTTGTATCTTGAAGATATGAGCTAATGTTTTTCGCGATATAAAACAGAATTTTACCATATAAATCTTTTGCTTTTTTTGTCGCCCCCATAGCGTCTAAATCAATGGCAATCAGCTCGGCTTTTTCCTTTACAACAATAGAGCCTTTTCTAGAGGTTTGAAGCAAATGAGGCGCTTCACCAAATACAGAAAAACGGGTAAGCTGACTTGAGCTATACGACACGTCATTTACAGCTTGTTCTACCTGCAGCCTTCCCGACTTGACCAAGTACAGATCGGTGTCGTGCTTTTTATCTATACAAATATCGACTCCCAAATCTACTTTAATCAACCGGCAAAACCGGATCAAAAGCTTGATCTCATGAGAAAGAAGCTTTTCACAAAGGGGCGCTGTTTGTAAAAACAGTAATAGATCATCATCTTGCATAAAATACCTTATTTTTTAGATACCCTCTTTTTCCTAAGAGATGCAAGATTTTTAAAAAATTTATTTGCTTATTTCCTCCTATAAATATTTTTAATTGACTTTTTTTACAGTAGACTTATAAAATATATCAGGGACTTATTATGGGGGGAGTAAAATGAGAATTTCAAGCGCATTTCCGCAAACTCCGCGGCTACCTGAATGCCGATTTCCCCAACCCTCACTTTCCAAAGAAAGAGTCCAAAAAATCTCCAAATTCGTCTATGAAGTTCTCACTCTTCTTTTGACAAGCCCTGTCTATATCTGCAGGATAATTCAAGATAGAGTATTTCATACCGATTCCATGCTGCAGCTAGCTGTATGGCAAGGATCGACGTTAGCTCTTAAGACGACTCTTTTCACATACCACGCCCTTGGTATACATACAGAAGGCTTTCCTCAGCAATACGTTACAGATGCAATTCAGGAGGGACAAGACCTGTTTGCAGCTTGGATGATTAAGACCCGTAAATTTATCCAGGAAACCCCTGCCCCAATAAACCCTGTACAAGCAGCAGTACGCCGAAATCATATTGATCTTCTCCGCATGCTTGTACAGTACATGCCCGATAGCACGAAAAAATTTAGAGAACAAGCGCTAATCCAATCG
>ERZ1740072.392-NODE-392-length-17988-cov-3.952601_pt1 | contig 17988 bp, 15 predicted proteins | sample MGYA00581733_ERZ1740072 | MGnify/ENA primary metagenome ERZ1740072 (study PRJEB43018, sample SAMN04849741) | marine metagenome | isolation source: floating plastic debris | place: Pacific Ocean | collected 2008-08-30 | study: EMG produced TPA metagenomics assembly...
CGTGGCCCATATGCAGGCTGCCTGTCTCATAAGGCGGCGGGATCATGATCGCATAGGGCTCAGCGGACGTGTCCATGCTGGGCCGGAAACAGCCACTCTCTTCCCAGCGCTGATAGATACGCTGTTCGTGGGCCTTGGGGTCAAAACGTTGGTCGATCATCGAATACGGTCCGGTCGGTCAGAAAATAGAAAAAGGCGCGCCATTTCTGGCGCGCCCGTCTCTTTAGCAGAGGATTTGCTTGGGTCTAGCCAGCCATGCGCGCAATGCGCTGCACTTCGGCTTCCACTTGCTGCTCGACAATGCCTGGCAGATTCTCGTCGAGCCATTCTTTCAGCATTGGACGCATCATTTCGCGAACCAGGCCTTCAATCGTCGTAGCGCCGCCGGCATCTTCGCCAAATTCAACATTTGAGAGCAGTTTGCTGAGGGCTCCAGCTGCTGCGGTAACGGTGGCCGTATCAGTGAGCGGTGCGGCTTGTGCTGCCATCGGTTTTTCCTCTTCAATCACGGGTTCAGGCTGAGGCGCGGGCTCAGGCTCAGTTGCAGGTTCGAGCGCGATCTCTTCAACCGGCTCAAACGAGTCCTCAACCGGATCGGCAGCAGCTTCCACTTCCGCAAAATCCTCTACGCCTTCAAACGCGTCCTCTTCGAACGCTTCAAAACTGTCTTCTTCGATGGCGAGATCGAACACTTCCTCTTCGACGGCGGCTTCAACCGTATCCGCCTCGAGTTCGCTGGTCGCATCTTCCATGGACTGGCTGATCGCTGCAAGGACGTCCTCTTCCGATTCTATCGGTGCAGCATCTGCACTCAGAATGTCTTCTTCGTCGAACATGCCCAGATCATCAGCCGGCGCGTCAGGTTCCGCCGCCGCGGCAGCTGGCGCCGCTGGGGCGTCATCATCCGCAATGATCTTCCTGATGGAAGAGAGAATTTCTTCCATGGTCGGTTCGTTCTGAGCTTGCTCCGCCATAGCTGGTCCCATCAAATTAGCTTCACCCCTAACCGCTACCGGAGGCCGGTTAATAAGCGATTACGAAATTAACTATTGTCCGATTCGTCCGGAAACGGCCAATTCTAAAGGCTGAGATCGCCCATAGCGCGCAGCAATTGATGTGTCGCCACATAGGCATCGCGGCGCGCATTAACGAGCCCGAGCCGGGCTTCCAGCAGCTGCTGTTCCTGATCGAGCACGTCCAAAGTCGTCCGCGTACCAACGCTCAATTCTTCCTGGGCCCCTTCATAAGCGATTTCCGCCGCTTCCACCTGCAATTCCGAGGCGGTGATGGCCTGTTCGGCCGCGATATTGCCATACCAGGCCTGGGCAATGCTCGCCGTCACCTGGCGCTCAGTATTGATGGTCTGCAGTCTCGCCTGCTCGCGCTCCAGACGGGCGGCACGGATCCGGCTGCGCAAGACCCCGCCCTGAAACAGGGGAACACTGGCCTGGGCGAAGACGCTGAGCGAGGTATCGCGATAATTATCCGGCGGCAAAGTTATGAATTCGCCCGTCGGCCCGACTCCGAGCGCTTCCTGATCAAACGTTTCCTGCACATTCGCGGTGCCGACGATCGACAGGCTGGGACGCGTTTCGCCCTTCGCGGCGCGCACGGCCTGTTCCGCCGCCCGTTCCGCCTGACGAAGCGCTTTCAGATCCGGATTGTCTGCCAATGCCATTTGCAAGGCGAGGTCGTAATTGTCCGGCGTTGATGGGGAATCTGGCGCCGGCGCCAGATCGCCGGCTGCCTGGCCCACAAAAACCTCATAAATCGATAGCGAAGCCTCGAGCTGCGACTCCGCCCCGGCATACGAGGCCTTAGCGCCTTGTAACCGTGCTTCGGCCTGTTTGACGTCGGTGCGGGTTGCGACCCCGACCTCAAACCGGTCGGCAGCTGCGCGCAATTGTTCCTGAAGCAAGGCCACGCTATTGGCGCGAATAAGCAAAGCTTCGCGATCGCGCAGGACGTCGACATAAGCGGTCACGACATTCAGGATCAGATCCTGTGACACCCCATCCAGCTGCGCATCCGCAGACAGAATGCCCGCTTGCGCCTGATCGATACCCGCGGCGATGCGGCCGCCTGTATAGACCGGTAAACTGGCCTGAATCTGAGCCCGCGCCAAAGGTCGATCGCCGACCCCAAAGGCAATCGGCTGATTGGTGTCTGTCGATTCATACCCTGCCGAGCCGGTGAGATCGACGGTCGGCGCCCTCGCGCCGCGGGCTTGATTCAACTGTTCGCGCGCAACGCCAAGCTCGGCCCGCTGGGCGGCCAAAGCCGGATTTGTCTGGAAGGCAAGATCAAGCGCGTCTTGCAGAGTCTCGGTCTGACCTGGCGATGCCAGCAACATTGCGGCGACGGAAACCAGAAGCGATTTGCGGAACATGGGAGGCCTCATTTCTTCGATGCGGTCAGCCTTATGTAGCGTTTGATTAAAAAAAGTGAACACTGTTCACCATTTTGTCGCGCGCGGCGTCTCAAACTCGACCAATCAACATGGCCAACAGGATCGAAGCCCGGATTTGCAAAGCCGATGGTTCCGCTTGGCGCGCCCAGATATGGCGCAGTCGCAAATGTGCCACCGCTGGCCGGATCCTGCTCGCAACCGAGAGATGGGCGGACAATGAGGAATCATTCTCCCCCCGACGACGTGCAGCCCATTCCCGGGCGAGCGCCATTAACCGGTCATCAAAATCTGCTGCGGCATCACAAATCCTTGCGGCGATCTGAACGAGCCGATCTTCAGGCTCCAGCGATCGATTGTATGCGAGGTAGGCCGCTTCATGCTCATCGATGATCAACATCAAGTCCGTTGTGATCAGGCGCTTTTGCCGAATTTCTTCGGCCAGCGCCAAGACGACATCGTGCTGACGCACCTTGTCCTGCGCCAATTCTTCAAGCGCGTCGCGCCACCACTGAAAACGGATATTGCCCATCGTCTGATCCGTAACGACCAGTCGCACGCGCGCCAGTTCATAGTAAAACGCGTACAGGATGATCAACGTGGTTCGCGCCTCTGGTGTCGCATACCGACTGGAAAGCCAGCGCGGCTCGTCGACCGACCGAATCCGGGTGTCCAGGCGAAGATGAATTTCTTTCAGAGAATCACTGGCAGGACTGGTCATGACACCCATATCTGTGGCAATCGCTCAGCTAGAAAAGCGATAAAAATCTGCAAGGAGACTAATGACATGGCATTCGACCTTCCCGAACTACCTTATGGCCGCGACGGCCTCGCCCCGCATATTTCAGAAGACACGCTGAACTTCCACCACGGGAAGCATCATAATGCTTACGTCACGAACCTGAACAAGATGATTGAAGGCACTGACCTGGCCGACGCCTCTCTGGAGACGATTATTCGATCCGCAGCAGGCGACACGTCCAAAGCCGGATTGTTCAATAATGCGGCTCAGGTCTGGAATCACACCTTTTACTGGCACTCCATGAAACCCGGTGGCGGCGGCGCGCCGCATGGCAAGATTGCCGAATTGATTGATCGCGATGTTGGTTCTTATGACGCGTTCGCCACACAGTTCAAAGCCGCCGGCGGCGGACAATTCGGATCCGGATGGGCCTGGTTGGTGATGAAGGATGGCAAACTCGCGATCGTCAAAACGCTGAACGCCGAGACGCCGGTCACCGATGACGGCGTCACCCCGCTGCTGACCATGGATGTGTGGGAACACGCCTATTATCTGGATTATCAGAATTCGCGCCCGAACTATATGGCGAGCTTCCTCGACAATCTGGTCAATTGGGATTTCGCGAACCAGAACCTGGCGGATGCCGGTTAAATCAACCGGATCCCGTTTTACCAACGCAAGTGGGCAGCCATGGCGGCTTGACTGATTTCGCGCTCAACCGCCTTGGATCCTGACTTTCTTCAGGAAATCGGCCTCAAAAACTTGTGGGGTTTTAGACCGCCACAACCCCTGACTGAAACGCCCACCTTTGCCGGTGGGCGTTTTTGCACTATGTGCAGCGCAACATGTTTGCCGGCGCAGTGATTCGAAGTCGGCCCCGCTGTTCAATCCGGAGCAGCTTGATGTCACCGACCTTTCACTCTTCAGCTGGACAATACATTGACGGACGATAACAAGATTACATTTGCCGAGCTCAATCTCGACCCGCGCATTCAAAGCGCGATTGATGCGGCTGGCTATGAACACCCGACCCCCATTCAGGAACAAGCCATTCCGGTGATCAAGAAAGGCGGCGATGTCACCGGCATCGCTCAGACCGGAACCGGCAAGACCGCTGCGTTCACGCTGCCCATGATGCACCGCCTGACTAAAGGTCGGGCGCGGGCGCGTATGCCGCGCAGTCTGATCCTCTGTCCAACTCGGGAACTCGCGGCCCAGGTGTCGGAGAATTTCGAGACCTATGGCAAGGACCTGAAACTCAATATGGCGCTCCTTATTGGCGGGGTCAGTTTCAAGGAACAGGAACAGAAACTGATGCGCGGCGTCGACGTGCTGATCGCCACGCCAGGACGCTTGATCGACCAGTTTGAGCGCGGCAAGATCCTGCTCACCGGCGTCGAAGTCTTCACCATTGATGAAGCTGACCGCATGCTCGATATGGGCTTCATCCCGGACATTGAGAAGATCTGCAAGCTGCTGCCACCGCGCCGCCAGACCCTGCTATTTTCCGCCACGATGCCGAAGGAAATCGCCCGTCTCGCCAAGACGTTCCAGAAGGATCCGGTTCGGATCGAAGTCGCACGCGAATCCAAGACAGCTGAGACTATTGCCCAGCACGTGGTCAAACTGCCGCGCGGCGACGACAAGGCCAAGCGTACAGCGCTTCGGCGGATCATTGAAAGCCGCGATGTGAAGAATGGAATCGTATTCTGTAACCGCAAGCGCGAAGTCGATATTGTTGCCAAGTCTCTCGCCAAGCACGGGTTCAGCGCGGCGCCAATTCATGGTGATCTGCCGCAAAGCGCGCGCATGGACACACTGAATAAGTTCCGCGACGGCGAGTTGCAATTGCTCGTCGCCTCCGATGTGGCAGCACGCGGTCTGGATATTCCCGATGTCGGGCATGTGTTCAACTTTTCGCCACCCCCGAAAGACGAAGACTATGTTCACCGGATTGGCCGAACCGGACGCGCCGGGCGTGAGGGCGAAAGCTTCACGATGGTAGGGCCGGACGACGCCAAAGGCTGGCGTGGTGTCATGATGCTGATCAATACCGATGTCGCAGAATATATGCCGGATGGCCTGATCGAGGAATTAGAGGATCTGCCAGAAGAAACGGGCGGCCGTAGGGGTCGCGGGGATCGCGGCGGACGCCGCGACCGCGGCGAAAACCGAACCCGCGGACGCAACCGAAGGGACCGGTCGGATCACAAAGACGAACCCGAGGCGCCGAAGCCAGATGCGACCGAAAAGGCCGAGACAGAACGGCCCCAGAAACAGCGCCGAGACCGTCCAAAGCGGGACTATAAGCGCAAAGATGACGATCTCATCCTCGATCCAGCGCCTGACGAGGTGAAGGGATTTGGTGCCGAAGTGCCAGCTTTCCTGAAGAATTAATTTCAGTCTTGCGCATACATTAATCGCGTCTAAGCTGACTCTGCACTCAACGGAGAAACAGCATGCGGGCGATTGGACTAGTTTTTACTTTAGCTCTATTTGGAGTCATTTCCGCACAAGCTGAGTATCCTTCGCCACCGCTGGAGGCCTATGGCGCATTGCCGCGCATTGCCGATGCTGAAATTTCGCCCGACGGCAAACGTGTTGCAACGATTGCCAACCTGGAAGATGGGGCGCGCATGATCGTTTTTACGTTGTCCGGAGATGCGGCTCCGAAACAGGTGGGAATTGGAAAAATCAAGGCTCGAAGCGTTGAATTCTTCGATAATGATCATGTCATCTTCCGCGCATACAAGACCACCAAGACGTTCGGGATCAGAGGTGAGTACGAATTTAGCGGCGCTTTTGCGTTCAACCTCGAAACCGACAAAATCGAGCAATTGTTGCGCAGAAATGCAGATCTGTTCCCGGCGCAGGGTGGGTTGGGAAAAATCGTTGGCCGCGGAAAAGAAGCCGGCGACGTCCTGATGCCCGCCTATATGGGAGAGCGCAGCGGCACGCCCTCCTACGACCTGCTGCGAGTGAAGCTCAAATCTCCCAAAGGGCGCCGCCTTTTACGCGGAACCAATGATACGCGAGATTGGTTTGTCGGAGCGGATGGAAATGTGCTGGCACGGGAGCGTTACAATAATAAGAGCAATGTCTACGCGGTTGAAGCTCGATTGAACAAGAAATGGGAGACAATCTACGAAATTGAGGATGAAATCCTGCCAATGTCTATTTGGGGGGTTGCACCGGATGAATCCGGTCTGGTTTTCGTTCGTACTCTCCGAAATGAAATGGGGTCAGATGTGCTGTTGAAACTCGGTTTTGACGGTGAGGTCACAGGACCGCTCCTGCCGCCGCAAAATAGTGAGATTGAAGCCATTTATACGGACAATAATCGTGCCATTCTCGGCGTTCGCTATGCAGGCGTCGAGCCGGATTATGCTTTCCTGGATGAGCGGCTTCAAGACAGCTTTGACAAAGTGTCGGCAACATTACCGTATGGGACAATCGAACTTGATTCCTGGTCGGATGATCGCGGCGAAGTTTTGTATCGGGTATTCGAGCCCAGCCTCGGCGATGTCTGGCTGATTCATCGGCGCATTCCAGATGAGCTAGCGTTGATCGCGAAACGTCGACCAGACATTCCCCCTGAGGCCATGGGCACAATGATGAATATCAAATACCAGGCGCGAGATGGGTTGGATATTCAGGCGATCATGACCGTGCCACCGGGTTATGACCAGAGTCATTCAGAACTGCTCCCGGCGATTATCCTGCCCCATGGCGGGCCAGCCGGATATGATCGCTTCGACTTTGACTGGATGGCGCAATATTTCGCCAATCGCGGATATGCCGTGGTGCAACCGAATTTTCGGTGGTCAACGGGATCTGGCCGAGCATTCGAAGATGCCGGGCGCGGCGAATGGGGCGGTAAAATGCAGCATGACATCACCGATGGCGTGAAAGCATTGGTTTCCGCCAAGATGATCGATCCTGATCGAATCTGCATCGTCGGCGCGAGCTATGGCGGATATGCGGCGCTCGCCGGTGCGGTGTTTACACCGGAATTATACAAGTGCGCGATCGCTATCGCGCCGGTCTCGGATCTGAATAAGATGTTGAAGGATGAGAAAAAGGACCATGGGCGCGATCACTGGGTCATCAGTTATTGGGAAGATATAATGGCCGAAGGGGACGCGCGCCGGGCGAAACTGAAATCGATTTCGCCCGTCAACTTTGCCGAAAACGTCCAGGCGCCTGTGCTTCTGCTACATGGCGATGATGATACGGGCGTTCCCATCAGTCAGAGCACAGCCATGCGACGAGCCCTCGATCGGGCTGACAAGGACGTAGAGTTGATCAAGCTGAAAGGTGAAGACCATTGGCTATCGGTGGCCGATACGCGCATGCAGACCCTGGAAGCCATGGATGCGTTCATCGCAGAGCATCTTCCGATCCAGGATTAAAAAAAGCCGCCCGTTGCCAGGCGGCTTTCTCAAGCGCAGAGGATGAGCACTATTTCTTGATCCGGCCTGACACCTGTTTGCGGAACTTCTCACCATAAGGTGGGCGCATCATGGCCAGCAATTCGCTGCCTGTCTGGGTATAGATCGCTTTCTTGTGGCTGAACTCGAAAAATCCGTCGCGGCCATGATACGCGCCCATACCGGACGGGCCGACACCGCCGAACGGCAAGTCTTCCTGGGCGACATGGAAAATCACATCATTCACCGTGACTCCACCGGATGTCGTATTGTTCAGCACCATGTCGCGCTCGGAAGCATCATCACCAAAATAGTACAGACCTAGAGGACGTGGATTGTCGTTGATGTAAGCCACGGCATCCTTGGTCTCATTGTATGTTTTCAGCGGCAGGATCGGGCCGAAAATCTCATCCTGCATGACTTTCATATCATCGGTCGGGTTGAGCACGATGTGCGGCGCCATCTTGTGATGCGGCTGTTGACTGAAATTCTCATCCTGGGGATTGATCTCGACCACTTCAGCACCTTTTTCGCGCGCGTCATCCAGATATGAATTCAGACGCTCATAATGGCGCTGATTGACGATGGATGTGTAATCATCATTGTCCTTCAATCCATCCGGGAACATCTTGCCCACGGCTGCCTGCGCCGCGCCAACAAAATCACCGGTCTTCTCCTCCGGCACGAAAGCATAGTCCGGTGCCAGACAGATCTGCCCGGCATTCAGGGTCTTTCCGGCCATGATCCGGCTTGCAGCCTTGTCGAGATCAGCCGACTTGCCGAGAACGACGGGCGACTTGCCGCCAAGCTCAAGGGTCAACGGAACCAGATTGTCCGCGGCCGCCCGCATAACGTGATGCGCGATCGACGTCGCACCTGTGAAAATGATATGGTCGAAAGGCAATTGCGTGAAAGACGCGCCGACATCGGGGCCACCGGTCACAACCGCCACCTCTTCCTCTGTATAATATTTGCTTATCAGCTCCGCCATCAGCTCGCTGGTCTTTTCGGTAAATTCAGACGGCTTGATCATCGCCCGGTTCCCTGCCGCAAAGACATTGGCCATCGGGGCAAAGGTCAGATTGACCGGGAAGTTCCACGGACTGATCACGCCGATCACGCCTTTTGGCTGATACTGAATTTGCGCTTTTGATCCTAACAGACCTAGCGGAAGCTCGACCTTACGCTTTTCAGGGCGCATCCATTTGCGCAAATGCTTACGTGAGAATTTCAACGCCCCGATCGATCCGGCGATATCGGTCAGATTGGACTGATCCAGCGAGCGATGGCCAAAGTCTTCCGCCATGGCTTTTGACAGAGCTTCACCATGGGTCACCAGAAGGTCGATCGATTTGTCGATCCACGCTTCGCGTTGCTCGGCTGAGGGAATGCCATCGCGAATGTGCGCGGCTTTCTGTTTCGCGAGAATGGCACCCATGCCATCCGCTGAAAGTCCATCCAATGCCATCTTATCCTCCACTGGCGTATTATCGTTGACGTAAAGGATAACCCAGAATGTTCAGATGACAAAACAATTCCGGCTGACCCCACGTAACGGTTTCCACCGCGTCGATACGGAATAAACTAAGGAAAAATCGGAGTGCGCCATGGGTTTCAACAAGATTTCATATTCCGTCAGTGACGATATCGCGACCATCGCGTTCAACGACCCACAGACGATGAATGCGGCCGGGATGGATACGGTCGAGGAGTTGCTCCTGGCGATTGAACAGGCCGCAGACGAGGCGCGTTGTACAATCATCACAGGCAATGGGCGCGGTTTTTGTTCTGGCGCCAACCTGTCTTCCACTCCGGGCGAAACGCCCAAAGGCACACCGGATGCCGGCAAGGCGCTCGACACTCATTATCACCCATTCATCCAGGCTTTGCGGACGCACCCTCATCCCATCATTACAGCCGTCAACGGCGCCGCCGCAGGGGTAGGTTGTTCGATCGCGCTGATGGGGGACTTCATTATTAGCGGCGAGAGCGGTTATTTCTTGCAAGCATTCCGGCGCATTGGTCTGGTCCCGGACGGCGGCTCAACCTTCTTGCTGCCGCGTATGGTCGGGCGCGCAAAGGCAATGGAAATGACCCTGTTTGGCGATAAGGTTTTTGCGGATCAGGCGCTGGAATGGGGCATGATCAATCGGGTCGTGCCGGATGATCAATTGATGGACGAAGCGCGCGCTTATGCGAAACGCCTCGCCGATGGTCCGACCCAGGCACTGGCCATGATCCGGGAGCTGGGCTGGCAAGCTGAAGACAATGATTTTGACAGCCAGCTTCAGGCCGAACGGTTTGCCCAGCGCACAGCCGGGCGCCAGCCTGATTTCAAGGAAGGCGTCAAAGCCTTCCTGGAAAAAAGGCCGGCAAATTTCCGGCACAGTTAGGTCTCGCGTCTAAAACGTCATCCGACGTGGCGATTTGACTTTCGCGCGGCGGGCTTGCACCGCCACGTCCAGGGCTTTGCGGCCCCAGGCGGATGCTTCGTCGCGATCGTCCAGCGCGTTCACAGGCAGCGACACATAACTCATTTTGATGGTCTTGCCGGTGCTCGGATTGGTCCATTCAAATGGGCTGCCACCTTCTGATTGAAGGCTCTCTTTCAGGGCATCATCTGACTTCACGTAGACTTGATCTTTATCGATCAGCGCAAACATATCTTCGCCGGAATAGACCCCGGCGCCGCCAAACATTTTCCGGATCCGAATTCGGCCCAGATTGGCAAAAAGGTCTTCTACATAGGTGTGGAACGGGTTGTCCAATTTCGTCATTCATATCCTCCAGTGACGACCCCTTTTCTGTCTACCAATCTAAGCATTGGTGCGTTTTGGGGACTTACGCTGCGGAACATGGTATTTTTTTGCGGCTTGGCAACCCTGACAGCGCTGGCACGAAAGCTAAAAAGTTCGTATTCTCGTTTTGAGGCACAAAATACCCCATCCCACTCTCGCTTTGGGAGAAAAAAGACCGCCTGTTTTCACAGACGGTCTTCGTCAAGAGACGGCTTAGGACTCCACCGATTTGTCGGAGATCCGAACCAGATTGCTGAGCAATCCGTCCAGGCCATGGCCTGGTGCCGACGTGCTGACATCCAACCGACCGACTTTTTCGGTCAGTTTTTCCAGCGTTTCGAGCTCTTTCATCCGCAACAGCAGAGGGTTGTTTTCCATCAGCCGTGCGGTGTTGAGCAGAGACCGCGTGGCCGAGGTTTCCTCACGCCGGCGAATAAGGTTCGCCTGCGCTTGTTTCTCGGCCTCAACAACCCGGTTGAGGATTTCGCGCATCTCACCAGGCAAGATGACATCCTTCAGACCGACGGATGCAATCTCGACACCGAAATCAGCGAAAGCGCCCATGGACTGGACCGCTTTGGTCAACTCGGTATCGATCTCGCCACGCGCATTGAGCAGCTCGTCCAGCGTCCGGTTGGCAACCGCATCGCGGATCGCGAACTGGATGTGGCGATAGATCTGTTCGTTCAGATCTTTCGCTTCACCCGCCTTCACCGGATCGGTGATTTGCCAGAACGCCGTCAGCGTGACCCGGATCGAGACCCGGTCCTGGGTCAGGATTTCCTGAGCCGTGACCTCAGTCGCTTGACGCCGCAAGTCGAGCGCGACGAGATTGACCTCTCGCACCGCAGACCAATAGGCGTGAACACCGGGCTTCAGACGCTCGAGCAGGTCGCCATCGACATAGACAAGACCTTCATAACCGCTGGCCACCGTTGTCCGCGTAATGAAACGCGGCGACACCGTTGCCATCGCGTTGAGCGCGTTCCGTTCGAGCTTAGGTGCCTCAGAGACATCGAGATACTCGACCGCGATGTCACGAAAGCCCTTCCACAAGGCGATATCACCATTCGGTTCAACAACATATTTTACTTTGCTGTCGAGCCGGACGATACCAACTTCCTGGTCACTCGGGCGGACAATCTCGAAATGCTGGGCGCAAAGCGCCGGATCCCGGGCCTCAAGGGCGCGGACCCAGTCCTCTTTGTCCAACGGACGCGAGACGTCGAATGTGCGTAGCTCCGTACGCGGGCCAGCCGCTGGTAAACGGTGACGACCCGGCAGGAGGACACGCGCAACTTGCCCGTCACGCAGCAAGACGCCACGTTCAGTGCTGTTGATCGTAATGGACCGATAAATTGGCCACATAGGTTTATCCTCCACAAGGAAGGTCATGAAACACCCATGACAGGTTGCCCCGACCCATTTCGGGGACGCGGGCTGTAGCGGGCGATGGTTGGGAATGCAAGTTAAAAAAAGAGATGACCGGGCATTCCTCACCAAAAATCTGGCGGGCCGTCTGATCCTCCAAGGCGGGCGAAGAGCGGGTTGAACCTACGCAACGACACGCATGCGCCGTCGGGACAGATCCTCCGATGTCTCTCCGGCCACCCTAATCGTCAGGGGCACTCGGCCGACTTTTGGGTGCTGGTCTTGCCGCCCCCCGAAGGCTTTGGCGCGACCCGCGGAGGGCTGCGCGGCAGCCCCGGTTTTAGTGCCGCCGAAGCGGCGTGGAGTTTGTGGTGGGGATCGAACCCACAACACTCTGAGTCAAATTCAGATGCTCTTCCGATTGAGCTACACAATGGACTGACGTGGCAGGTCAGTGGATTAGGGGGTTATCGTGATCCAATCTCGACAGGCATACGGCGTCGCATTGCGGACCGCACCGCCCGGGAACCTAAAAGCCCGGTCGACGAGATGTGAGCACAACCCACTACCCGCGGCGGCGTAAAGCCTAAATTGCTCTACCAGTCAATCGCGGCATAGACCAACTGTTGGAATTGCGGGCGGATCGGATAACAGCCTGACGGGATCATTTGTGTGGCCTGAATGGCGATCAATTCCTCGACCGGATCGATCCAGAAGAACGTGTTGGCGAGGCCGCCCCAGCTAAAAGTGCCCGGCGATCCTGGCGTCAGCGTTTCAGCAACATCGACGACAGTTGAGCCGCCAAGACCAAAGCCATTGCCTTCCATCCGCGCTTCCGAGAAGGTCTGGTCGCCCATTTCCTTGATCGTTTTGCCGCCCGGCAATTGGTTGAGGCGCATGAACTCCACCGTTTTCGGGCTGAGCAGGCGGGCACCGTCCAGACTGCCGCCTTGGAGCAGCATCAGGCAGAAACGGTGATAGTCCTGCAGCGTCGAGACGAGACCGCCGCCGGCATTCAGCAATTTCGGCTGCGTCCTGTAGGCTTTGCTGTCTACCCCTGCCCCATCGCTCAGCGTGACTTCGCCGGTGATCGGGTTTTTGGCGTAGCACGCCAGCAGGCGATCGATCTTGTTCTCAGGTACAAAGAAATCGGTGTCGACCATGCCGAGCGGCTCGAAGATCCTTTCGCGGAAGAACACGTCCAGTGTCATCCCGCTGGCCACTTCGACCACGCGGCCGAGAATGTCGGTTGAATGGCCATAGTTCCAACGCTCGCCTGGGGAGAAGACCAACGGAAGTTTGGCAATCCGCGCACACATTTCGCCCAGCGTCTCGCCATCGCCTTCGCCCAGATTGCCAATCTTGGCGCCGCGATATAGGGCATCCACTTCGTGCTGGAACAGGAAGCCATAGGTCACGCCGGTCGTATGGGTGAATGCGTCGCGTACCGTCATCGCCCGATCAGGCTTACGGGTTTTATACTCTTTCAGATTGCCGCCATCCCAGACTTCGACCTCGGCGAATTCGGGAATGTAGCGCGAGATTTCGTGGTCCAACCGGATCACACCCTCATCATGCAGCATCATCGCTGCCACGGAGGTGATCGGTTTGGTCATCGAATAGATGCGGAAAATTGTATCCGGTCCGATCGGCGATCCGCCCTCGAGGTGCGTATGACCGCGATACGCCTGATGCACGATCTGTCCATTGCGCGAGACCAGCGTCGCCATGCAAGGCAGCTTGTTCTCGGCGACGTAGGCTTTGTCAAAATAGTCGGGGATGAAATCGAGGCGCTCGCGATTGAGGCCAACATCCTCAGGGGCAAATTCATGTTCGGTGTCGGCCATGCCTAAATCTCTCCTCGCTTCGCCGCGCGGCTCAGCTCGCGCGCGATGATGATTTGCTGGATCTGTGTCGTGCCCTCATACAGCCGGAAGATTCGGGCGTCGCGGAAGAAGCGCTCAACGCCATAATCGGCGACATAACCGGCTCCGCCAAACACTTGCACGGCCCGGTCTGCAACCCGCCCAACCGCTTCTGAGGCAAACATCTTGCAGCACGAGGCGAGCATGGTAACGGGCTCACCCGCATCACGTTTCTTGGCGGCGTCGAGGATCATGCAGCGCGCGGCGTAGGCTTCGGCTTGGCTGTCGGCGATCATGGCCTGGATCAGCTGGTGCTGCATGATCGGCTTGCCGAATTGCTCACGTTCCATCGCATAATTGACCATTTCGCTGATCAGCCGTTCCATCATGCCAGTACAGACAGAGGAAATGTGCAATCGGCCTTTATCGAGCACGCTCATCGCGACTTTGAAGCCTTCGCCCTCGCCTGCTACCATCATCTCGGCTGGCACGTGCGCATTGTCGAAATTGACGTCGCAAATATGGGCGCCTTGCTGGCCCATTTTCTTTTCTGGTTTGCCGACGCTGAGGCCCGGTGTGTCGCGCGGTACGATAAAGGCGGACACGCCTTTGCCACCGGGCTCATCGGGATTGGTCCGCGCCATGACTGTGAACAAGTCGGCGACATTGGCGTTGGTGATGTAGCGCTTGCCACCATTCAGGACATAGGCGTCGCCGTCCTTGGTTGCCTTGGTTCGAAGGCCCGCGGCATCAGATCCGGCTTCCGGTTCGGTCAGGGCAAAGCTGGTGACAATTTCGCCGCTGGCAATTTTTGGCAAATATTGCTCTTTCTGCGCCTCGGTACCGAACAGAACCAAAGCTTGCGAACCAATCCCGATATTGGTGCCCGCAACCGAGCGGAAAGCCGGCGACGTCCAGCCAAGCTCAAACCCGACCAGGCATTCGGTTTCCATATCGAGCCCCAAGCCGCCATAGGCTTCCGGCACGGCCAGACCGAACAGGCCGAGTTCCTTCATCTCCTGGACCAGTTCGTCTGGCACGAGATCGTCTTCCGCCACTTGTGCCTCAGCGGGCACACATCGCTCCCGCACAAACCGGCGCACCTGGTCGATCAGTGCAGCGCGAATTTCAGGATCAAAAGCCATGGCGAATTACCTCCTGAGACCAACAATACGCTTAGCGCCCTGCGAAGTCGAACCCTGACACGACGTCACGCTGGAGAAATATGCAGGCATTGATATCAAAGCGACGACAGGAGATGACGATATGGACACCAAAACCATTAGCGAAGGCGAGTTTGCAGGCTGGCATACCTGGCCCGGCGAGCCCTTCGAACACGACACGGCAGGCCCGTTCTATATGCGCCAGGACACGGATGGCGACATGGTTGCAGCCTTCCGGGCCGAGCGCAAACATATGAATGCGGGCGGCGTGGTGCATGGCGGCGCTCTGATGACCTTTGCGGACTTTGCTCTGTTCGCCCTCGCCCATTCCGGCGACGATGATGGCTATGGCGTCACCGTCGCCTTCACGTCCGAGTTTCTCGCTGGCGCGCTGGAAGGCGAGCTGGATGAGGCGCGTGGTGAAGTGATGGGTGGCGGCAAGTCGATCACCTTTGTCCGCGGTGTCATTACCAGCGATGGTCGACCCGTGCTCAATTTCTCCGGCACGATCAAAAAACGCCACAAGAAAGTCGACAGCAAGTGACGCGGATCGGAACGCCGCTTTCACCGACCGCCACGAAAGTCCTCTTTCTTGGCGCCGGTGAACTCGGCAAGGAAGTGGTCATCGAGCTGCAGCGCTTCGGCGTCGAGGTCATCGCCTGTGATCGCTATGCCAATGCCCCTGGCATGCAAGTCGCGCATCGATCGCATGTGTTTGACATGACCGAAGCGACCGCGCTGCGCGCAATTATCGAGCAAGAGAAACCCGATCTCATCGTCCCTGAAATCGAAGCCATAGCGACAGATGAACTCGCGGCGATCGAACATGAGGGTCTCGCCAAAGTTATCCCCACAGCACGCGCCACGCAGCTGACCATGGATCGCGAAGGTATTCGTCGCCTGGCCGCTGAGACCCTCGGCTTGAAGACAAGCCCCTATGCCTTTGCCAGCGATGCCGAGACACTCGCCGCTGAGGCCGCGCAGATTGGCTATCCTGTTTTTGTGAAACCGGTCATGTCCTCGTCTGGTAAAGGTCAGTCGAAAGTCGATTCCGCAGACGATATAGCAGCGGCATGGGATCATGCCCTAACCGCGGGACGGGGCAATCAGGTCCGTGTGATTGTCGAAGGCGCGATTGATTTTGACTATGAAATCACCCTGCTCACCGTTCGCCACGCCCAAGGTACCAGCTTTTGCGCGCCCGTCGGCCATCGCCAGGAAAGTGGCGATTATGTTGAGAGTTGGCAGCCGCAATCCATGTCCGAAGCGGCGCTCGCGACCGCGCAAGCGATGGCGCAGAAGGTCACCGATGATATAGGCGGGCTCGGCGTCTTCGGGGTCGAGCTATTCGTCAAAGGTGACACGGTCTGGTTCTCTGAAGTCAGTCCTCGTCCGCATGATACAGGGCTGGTCACATTGGCCACGCAGGACCAGAGCGAATTCGCCCTTCATGCCCGCGCAATTTTGGGGCTGCCGGTCGATACAACGCTTAACCGCCCAGGCGCGAGTGCGGTGATTTATGGTGGCATTGACGCGGAGGGCGTGGCCTTTGATGGCGTGGCGGATGCGCTGACGGAGCCCGAAACCCAATTACGTCTCTTCGGAAAGCCAGTCTCCTATAAGACGCGCCGGATGGGGGTCGCCATTGCCCATGCAGACTCAATAGAAACGGCGCGCATGAAAGCCACGCGCGGCGCTAAATCCGTGAAAGTGGAAACGGCTTAGTTCTCGATCTCAAACGTCAAACCAGCTTTCTCAGTCAAGCGCTTGACCAGATGCCCGCCCATGGCAGGCGCGGGCGTCCAGACGCCGCCTGGCGTGCCGATATCGTCCTTGACCAGGCAGATGGCGCTTTCCGCAATCATTTTTGAGGTTGAGCCGTAGCCCGGATCCTTGTCGCCGGTGACGCCCGCAATGATGATGCCGCCATCTGCAGCGGTGCCATGGAACATGACATCATAGAAGCCGGCTTCGCGTTCTTCCTTGCTCGGACCTTCGCCCGGCTTTGGACCATCATCGCCGCCCATCATATCCATATTGGCGACCGCCTCAGCCGCCGCCTTGCCCTGATCGCCGGGCCCGGTGAGCATCATTTCATCGTAGACGAAATCCTCGCCATAAGCATGACCCATGAGCGCGTTGGAGCGGTGAACATTCTTGGTATTGATCGAGGCCATGATGAACGGCGCGGACCAGCTGCCAATATCTGTGTCCTCGATCGGCGCCATGCCGTGCGGTTGATCCGGCCCCTGAAAACCCATGGTCAGGCTGAACGGATTTTGCAGGATGCCGAGAATGGACGGGTCCTTGCCAACGGAGGCCATGGTTGCCTTGAAACTCGCGGCTGTGCCGCCAGAAAATGTGCCCTGCATTTTGCGGACGCGGCCTTTGATCCGCGGGACTGGGGCGCCGAACCGCTCTTTCGCGGCTTCCTGGGTGAACCAGACACCGAGATCAAACGGAATGGAGTCAAAGCCGCAAGAGAAGACGATGCGCGCACCGCTGGCTTGCGCGGCGCTTTCATATTTATCGATCATCTGATGCATCCAGGCGGGCTCGCCGCAGAGATCGACATAATCCGTGCCCGCATCTGCGCAGGCTGAAACCAGAGCTTCGCCGTACAACTGGTACGGCCCGACGGTCGTGCAGATACACCCGGCGCGCTCCGCCATCGACTTCAAGCTGGATGGGTCATTCGCGTCGGCGACGACAAAGGGCGTGTCGGCTGGCGCACCAATCTCGTCGCGCACCGACGCGAGCTTTTCGGCGCTGCGTCCGGCCATGGCCCAGGTGACGTCGCCGCCCACCCCATAGGTCTTGGCCAGATACTCAGCGACCAGCCTGCCCGTATAGCCGGTTGATCCATAAACGATGACGTCAAATTCGCGGCCTGTTGCCATAGCACCCTCCTAGATTTGTATTGCGCATTAAGTGGCGCAGGATGGGGCCAAGGCAAAGGTTCTCGCAGCGTCAGCTAACTGCACCTTACCAGAACATCACATACAGGCCGATCAGGATCGCAATGGCGACTCCCGATGCCACCTTGAACGTGGTGCTGGTTTCGAAGCTGATATCACTGAGATCGACCGGCTGATGCGCTTCTGGCGGATCGGTCATCAGGGAGACGACCACACCGATCACCACGCAGATCAGGAAAATGAACCAGATCCGCACCACGAACTGCATATTGGTGACATCGAAATCTGCAAGAC
>ERZ1740072.393-NODE-393-length-17982-cov-8.818821_pt1 | contig 17982 bp, 11 predicted proteins | sample MGYA00581733_ERZ1740072 | MGnify/ENA primary metagenome ERZ1740072 (study PRJEB43018, sample SAMN04849741) | marine metagenome | isolation source: floating plastic debris | place: Pacific Ocean | collected 2008-08-30 | study: EMG produced TPA metagenomics assembly...
GGCCTCCAAACTCGATGACCTTATGATATCCAAACAAACTTAGTTGGAACTAGGATTAATCGCACCCACAACCTACGCTCAAATCATCCCCGACGGCACTCTTTCCACTAGCGTCATCTCACCGGATAATCAAAACTTTGTGATTGAAAATGGCGATCGCACCGGTCATAATCTGTTCCACAGTTTTGAAGAGTTTTCCATTCCCATCAATGGCTCTGCAGTTTTTAATAACCCAACCGATATTGAAACTATCTTCAGTCGAGTCACCGGCCCCAGTATCTCCAATATTGATGGCTTACTCCAAGCCACAGGTACAACTAATCTCTTTTTACTAAATCCCAACGGTATTATTTTGGGGCCCAATGTACAGCTGGATATTGCTGGGTCGTTTACAGCCAGTACTGCCAATAGCTTCACCTTGGCTGATGGCACTGAGTTCAGCTCTACAGTACCTGAGCCATCTCTGCTGAGTATCAATGTGCCAATGGGGCTACAGTTAAATACTCAGCCCCAGGGAAATATCGACAGCCGGGGGCAGCTAGAAACCGGTCAAGACCTAACTTTGCTAGGCCAGAACCTCTATCTAGAAGGGAATATCATTGCTGGGAATAATCTAACCCTACAGGCTCAAGATACCCTCACTATGCGGGATACACTTGCTCGGTCAGGCAATCATCTAACCTTATGGGGGGAGCAAGGCATCGACATTTTTGCGCTGAACCATTCAGAGCAAATTCCTTTTGTCAGTGGTGGCGATCTGATACTTATCAGTGACGGAGCCATCTCAGCTGACGCCCATTTTAAGAGCGGAGGAGATTTACAGTTTCTCACATTGATAGGCAGACCCGGTACTGTGGTCAGTCTCTATGACCCGATTATCTGTGCCGATGGAGATGTGGTACTAGGAGATTACACCGGGGTGGCATTAAAGGTGGAAGCCATGGGTAGCATTGAGGCAAGGGACATTGTCATTACCGGACCCGATACGACCTTGACGGCAGATGGGTCAGGTTCGGATGAGGATTTATTGGCCAGCAGTCGAGCCGCTATTCTGTGGGCAGGCATAGAACCTGTGAATGGAGGACCGGCTGGTAGTATTGCCGTCGGCAGCATCAGCACTGCAGATATCACCGGAGGGGATGGTGGCCCAATTGTTCTAGAAGCAGAGGGAAACATCACTGTATATGCCTCCTCAAACGCTTTGAGCTCATTTTCTTCAGGGTCTGACAGTGGGACTAGCGGTCGTGGTGGATCAATTTCCATTACCTCTAGATCAGGAGATATTACGATCTTGGGAGACCTACGTGCAGGCTCATATTCACGACCATCCCTCTTTTCTGATTCAGGTATTCCTACTATAAGCAGTGGTGATGGCGGGGCAATTGCCCTGTCTACCGATACTGGTAATATTTTCATCAAAGGTCTTCTAGACTCTTCAACAGAGTCATTTGCGCTTGACTTCTTTTTACCCTCATTTGCTGACAACGGTGGTAATGGGGGGGCAATTGCTCTCACCTCAAACTCTGGTGATATTACAGTTGAGAGTGACATAAAATCATCATCAATAGTATTTGCAAGTTCTGGGCTCAACAATGCCTTTGCTGGTGACGGGGGTAACGGGGGAACTATCAATATCACATCAAACTCAGGTGATATCTTGATTGATAGTAGGTTGGATTCATCAGCACGTTCAACTGCATCATCATTTTCTTCTGCCTCTGCTGGCAATAGTGGAAATGGAGGATCTATAGCAATTACCTCAAGGTCCGGCGATATTGTTACTAGCAGTGCTGTAATAACTGCTTCAATTTCGTTATCCGACTCAACTGCCGCTGTTGCTTCTACTGGCAACAGCGGCAGTGGCGGTGATATTTCTATTTCTTCAGACTCGGGTGATATCACCATAGATGCCTCGCCCTTTGAGCCAAGGACAATATACATAGCATCCTCCTCTGTGGCCGCTGCTGAATCGGGCGATCCTTTATCAGAAACCGCTACTGACTCGTCTGCATTTGCAGGCAGTAGCGAAAACGGAGGTGACGTTACGCTCTCTTCCGTCTCAGGCGATATTGTTGTTAACGTCCCCATTTTGGACTCATCGTCTGCATCAGACGCTACAGCAGATTTTGCTACCAGCGGGAACGCCCAAAATGGTGGAGCAATTAACATTTCCTCAACAACAGGAGATATTAAAACCAATACTGATTTGCGCTCGTTTTCATTATCAACGTCGGGTACTGCAGGGCAGGCAGGGGATATTTCTTTGCTGACTGACGCAGGCAGCATTATCGGTAATCAAAACCTCTTATTGGCATTCTCTATAGCCCGTACAGGTGAGGTGACCAGCGGCGGCGGAGATATTTTTCTTGGTGCAGGAACATCAGTCTTTGGGCTAGAGGCATTCACTCTTGCGAGTAATGGGCCGTCAGGTAATGTCACGATTGAAGGTTTTAGCGATGACCTGACTACTAAAGATCTGCGTCTCACCACGACGGCTCAAATTTCTATTCCTTCTCTTCCAATCATTGCATTTGGTCTGGATGAAGCTACAATCGATCTTGATTTTGGTGACTTTGGTGAGTCGGGTGAGACTTTAATTAGGGGTGTAGGCGATATTACACTTGATAATGTTATCATCCAGGCCGATGCCAACGGCACCGAGCCTGCAGGAAATGTTACGATTGACAGCCCCGGTCAAGTGACGCTGATTAATAGTCAAATTAATAGTAATTCTAATCGTCAAGGACGAGCGGGAGACATTGAAATCACCGCTGATCGACTTCTGCTTACAGACAATAGCCGTATCAATGCCACCACCCTTAGCAGCGATGGCGGCAACGTCACCTTGCCCCTGGGAGACTTGCTGCTGCTGCGAGAAGAGAGCACCATCTCGACCACAGCCGGGACTGCTGGAGCAGGTGGTAATAGCGGCAACATTAACATTACTCTGGCTGATGGAATCGTTGCAGCTGTGCCTAGAGAAAACAGTGACATTACGGCCAATGCCTTTGCGGGGGACGGTGGCAATATTCAGATTACAGCTAGCGGTATTGTCGGGCTGCAGTTTCGACCCGAGCTAACACCGTTGAGCGACATTACCGCCAGTTCTGAGTTTGGACTGGATGGTAATGTTCAACTCGATACACCTGATTTAGAAGCAAATCAAGGTCTAGCTGAGCTGCCGGTTGAACTGATTGACCCGAGCAATCAAATTTCCACAGACTGTTTAGTGGCAGGAGCTAACTCATTGACAGTGAGCGGACGTAGCGGGTTACCAGACTCGCCAGATACTCCTAACGGTTTAGCTATCTGGGAAGATTGGCGTTCGCTGGAGAACCTAAGTAACCGCAAGCCAATAACATTGCCCACGGCCCGCAGTCCTCTTGTCGAAGCGACAGCAGTGGTAACGGATGCCAGGGGTCAGGTTCAGCTTTTGGTCTCAACAGATACCCGCTCAGATCCATATATAGGGCCAGCCAGCTGCAATTCTAGAACAAACGTGCGAGGAGAATCATGAGTAGTATCAGAAAATTATCCCCCCGGTTGATCTGTCGAACCCTGTGTTGGTTTGGATTGGGCCTCTGGTTGGCAGTTGTCCCCACCATCCTGCCCACTGAGGCGGCAACCGTTGATATAGCGGCTCAAATTCAAACTCAAAATGTTTCACCCGCTAGCCCGCTTGAGCAAGGCAGACGCTATTATCAATCAGGTCAATTTTCTGAGGCTATCACCCGCTGGCAGCAAGCGGCTGAAACCTACCAAGTTCAAGGAAATCAGCCAAATCAAGCTCTGAGTATGAGCTACCTCGCCTCGGCCTATAAAGAACTGGGGCAGTGGCAGGCGGCAGAAACGGCCATTGCTCAAAGCTTGGAACTGCTTCAAGGCGATCGCACCGACACTGCCTCAAATGCAGGACTGATTCTAGCCCAAGCTTTAAACACCCAGGGCAGTCTTCAACTGGCCTCTGGCAATCCAGAAGCTGCTCTGAACAGCTGGCAACAGGCGGAGGCTCTTTATGATGAAGCTGATGATGTTAGGGGCACCCTGGGCGCTCGGCTCAATCAGGCCCAGGCTCTGCAAAGTCTGGGCCTGTACCGACAGGCTCGTACTCGGCTAGAAGACATTAATAAACAGCTGCAATCTCGACCTGATTCGCTGCTCAAAGCAAAAGCGTTACAAAGCCTAGGGGTGACACTACAGCGGGTAGGCGCATTTTCAGAGTCCCTGGAGGTTTTGGAGCAAAGCCTGTCCATGACTGAGCAGTTGGGGGCAGATACTGACGCTGTGCTGCTGGGGCTGGGGCATACCTGGCAAGGATTGTCGGCAAATTCTAAGGCATTAAATACCTATGGACAGGCAGCAGCGGTGGCAAAAGGCGCGATCGCAAAAACTGAAGCCCACCTCAGCCAGTTAAAACTGCTGATTGAAACTGACCAAGCCGCCACGGCTCAGGCGCTTTTACCGGATATTCGAGCCCAGCTGCCCCAGCTGACCGCTAGCCGCCCAGCCACGTATGCTCGCGTTAATTTTGCCCAAAGTTTACTTAAGCTAGCCGCTCAGTATCCCACTGCTGGCTATGAATCCGAAATTCTTCAGGTGCTGTCCACTGCAGTGCAACAGGCTCAGGAACTCAATGATGTCCGCGCTGAATCCTATGCTCTAGGTCAACTGGGTCAGGTCTATGAACAAGCCGGACAATGGGCCGATGCTCAGGCACTAACTGAGCAGGCCCTGGCTATGATTCAGGGGCTTAAGGCATCAGAGATTGCCTATCAGTGGCAGTGGCAGCTGGGACGGATTTTGTGCCGGGGAGATATTGCCTGTACTCAAACCCAAAAGCGTGAGGGTGCGATCGCAGCCTATTTAGAAGCGACAGCTCAGCTTGGGCTGCTGCGGACCGATCTCGTTGCTAATGCCCAAATTCAGTTTTCTTTTCGCGATCGCGTTGAACCCGTTTACCGAGAGCTGGCTACGCTGTTGCTCACGCCACCGCCGGGCCAAACAGACATTAGCCAGGCCCATCTTGCTCAGGCCCGCGATGTCATTGAAGCTCTCCGGCTGGCCGAACTAGACAACTTTTTTCAGTCTGCCTGTTTGGATGTACAACCCCAAGACATTGACCAAATTGATTCAGCTGCCGCCGTTGTATATCCAATTGTTTTGCTAGACCGGCTAGCAGTGGTTCTCGCCTTAAAAGGACAGCCCCTGCACTACTATGAAACAGAGCTGTCCCAGACCGAAATCGAAAGCAGTCTGAGCGAGATGCGTCAGTCTCTGAATTTGGCGTACCCCAATCAGCTCCGGCTAAAAATCTCACAACAGCTTTACGACTGGCTAATCAGACCCGCTGAAATATATCTAACAGACGATATTAAAACGCTCGTTTTTGTCCCAGATGGTCTGCTGCGGAGCTTTCCTATTACAGCCCTCCATGACGGCAATCAATATCTGATCGAGAAATATAGCGTCGCTATCAGCTCTGGTTTAAAGCTGCTAGAAACACAGTCCCTAGACCAAACTCAATTCAAACTCTTATTAGGAGGAATCACCGAATCTCGCCAAGGGTTTGCCGCACTCCCGGCCGCCACCTATGAAATCCAAGAAATTGCCGCACAAGTGCCGACGAAGCTTTTTCTCGATCGGGACTTTACCCAAGACAATCTACAAAAACAGATTTCTAATACAGCCTCCTCCATTGTTCACCTCATTACCCATGGGCAATTTAGCTCTAACCAGAAAGACACCTTTATTCTGGCATGGGATCAAAAAATCCAAATGGAAGACCTGAGTCAAATCCTCCAAACCAGACAGCTTAGTGCAACGGACCCGATAGAACTCCTTGTGCTGAGTGCCTGTCAGACAGCCGCTGGCGACAGCCGAGCCGGTCTGGGCCTAGCTGGCCTAGCCTTACGATCGGGCGCTCGTAGTACCCTAGCCAGCCTGTGGTCTGTGGACGATCGCTCCACAGCGGAGCTAATGGTTAAGTTCTATAACGCTTTATCCCAATCAACCACGACCAGGGCAGACGCTCTACGTCAGGCTCAGCTGGCATTACTTCAGCAAGAAGGCTATCAGCACCCTTTTTTCTGGGCTGCTTTTGTGATGGTGGGAAACTGGCTTTAATAGATAAAATACAGCCATAGCCACGGGGTATAGGAGCATTTCCGTTCTAGAAAGTGCATCATACCTGGATTTACTCCCACAATCAGTGTCATCATGAGTGTCGTTTATTATGTTTACGACTCACTTTCAACCTAGAACCATCATTACAGCCGTCGTCTTTTTTAAGCTGCTGCTGTTCGCCGGACTACCTGCCGCTCAGGCTCTACCCCACATACCAGCGACAGATCAACAATCGACAGACGACTTGAGCTTTGGCTTTATCCCACCAGATGACAGTGGACAACCCCAGACCAACCGGGCCGGTGGCAGGCGCGACCAGCTGTGTAATGCCTCCATACCTGACCCGCCGCTTACCCTATTAATGCCACCCACTAATCAGGGATTTACTGTAGCTAGGCATCCTACGTTTCTAGCTTATCTACCTCAAACGTCAGCCCAAAACGTATTTCTAAAACTAGAAGACGAGCACGGTAATTATTTTTATCACACCACGCTTCCTCTGCCGACAGGGTCTGGAATTATGAGTTTTACGATTCCAGATACGGCACCTGCGCTAGAGCCTGAGAAATACTATAAATTCTCTTTGGCCGTTATCTGTAATGCAGCCCTCGATCCTAACGATCCTGTTTTAGAAGGATGGATCAAGCGAGTTGAGCCCGATACGTTCTGCTCTTTTCAGGCCGAGCAAAAAACGGCTTTTGAGCTGGGGGCGTCCTATGCAAATAATGGTATCTGGTTTGATGCTCTGACGACACTTGCTAACCTGTATCGGGCTCAGCCGGATAATCCGGACATCATATGGGCCTGGGAAGAGCTACTTCAGTCTGTAGGACTGGATGTGATTCAAAATATAGGACCATAGAGGCTTTTGTCCTAGTTTGCTACACAGGGTGACCGCTCAGATCTAAACCCACTGGAAAGAGAAAAATTTGCTGATGGCGACGCCCTACTTCCAGCGTATGTGGTCAAAGCAGAGACAGAGAATTTTGCGATGGCGACTGTCTCTTATATCCACCTGCAGCATAACTGGAATCATGATTGGTCTCAATGCCTTGGGAGCCTTTCAGCTGCTAGAGTGGGCCGCTCTAGATAGCTGGTTCCGTTCGCGCCCTCTAGAAGACCCTGATTCCCGCATTGTTATTATTGTTATGGGCGAGCAAGATATATCTAAAGGCATGCAATGTCCTATCAGTGATGCGCTAATGGCCAACCTGCTGGAGAAAGTTGCCGCTCAAAATCCTAGGGCTATTGGTCTAGACATTTATCGAGACTTTCCGATTGAACCTGGCTATCAAAATTTAGTTGAGGTGATGCAGTCGACACCACAGCTAATTGGCATTGAAAAAGCTTTTGGAGAAACTGTCGCGCCACCGCCCAGTCTAAAGGCTCTCGATCGGGTGGGCCTGGCTGATTTTATCATAGATATTGATGGCAAAGTCCGTCGGGGACTTGTTTCAGCCCGCACGACCGATGGTGAGGTGAAATTGAGTCTGGGGGCAAAACTAGCCTTTACTTACCTAGAAGCTGAAGGAATCATCCCTCAAGCAAATGACGATCAGCGGCAAACCTACCAGCTAGGGCAGGCACTCTTTCGCCGCTTTCAACAAAATGATGGTGGCTATGTTCGCGCTGATGATGGTGGCTATCAGCTCCTGCTAAATTTTAGGGGGATGAGCTGCACAGAAACAACGATGCACTGTCCCTTTCAAACCCTATCGGTCAGTGAATTTTTAGAGGGTCAGAGTCCACCCAACCTACTCCAGGATCGCATTGTTATCATTGGAACTACAGCTCCGAGTCTTCAAGATCGCTTTTACAATCCTTACAGCTATGGCGATGCTACTGCTATAGCTGGGGTTGAAATTCATGCCCACCTTACCAGTCAAATTATCAGTGCCGCCCTTGATGGGCGCGCGCAGCTTCATACCTGGTCTGACCCCTTAGAATATGGGTGGATTTTTGTTTGGTCTAGCTGCGGCACCCTATTAGGTCTCCTGTGTCTTCATCAGCGGCGAGTCACCACAGGAATGTTGTGGGTATTGATCGTTCTTTTATCTCTTCTGGGGGGTCTAATTGTTGGCTCATATCTTGCCTTTTTGATGGGATGGTGGCTACCGGTTGTTGCTCCATCTCTAAGCCTGACTGGAGCTGCTGTCGTTAGCACAACCCATTTGCTTTGGCGAAAACTCAAGCTCTCGTATCAGGAGCTAGAACAGGCCAACCAGCAGCTAGAAGGCTACTCGCAAACGCTAGAACAAAAAGTTGCAGCACGTACCGCAGATTTGCTGGCTGCCAAAGAAGCTGCCGACAGTGCAAACCAGGCTAAAAATGATTTTTTAGCTAACATGAGCCACGAGTTACGCACGCCTCTCAATACTATTCTCGGTATGACCCAGGCGTTAGAAGAACAGCTCTTAGGCGATCTAAATGCCAAACAGGCGAAAGCGTTACAGTCCACCGAACGCAGTGCCAGACATTTGCTAGAGCTGATCAACGATATTTTGGATCTAGCCAGGGTAGAGTCTGGGGTGCTAAAGCTAGACTGTGCACCTACTGCTGTCCTGCCGCTCTGTCAGTTTTGTTTGACAGTTGTTCAACAGCAGGCGCACGAAAAAAGTCTTCAGTTAGATGCCAGGCTACCCCATGCATTGCCACTGTTCATTATAGATGAGCGGCGAGTGCGAGAAGTCTTGCTCAATCTGCTGAGCAACGCGGTTAAATTTACCCCTTCTGGGGGACAGATTACCCTTGAAGTGATCTATCAACCGCCGTCTCAGCTGGGTAGCCGTGACTCTTTGCATACCCTGACGTTTATTGTGAGCGATACGGGGATTGGTATTCATCCTGACTATAGGGAAAAACTGTTCAAGCCCTTTGTTCAAATTGACAGTGCCCTCAATCGTCAATATAACGGCACCGGTTTGGGACTAGCTCTGGTAAAACGCATCGCTGAACTCCATGGAGGCCGCGTCTCCATGACGAGTGAAATGGGTATGGGCAGCCGGTTTGTCGTCGAGCTTCCCTGTGCTACGGTGACGCCGTCTAGGATAGAGACTATTCCGGTCGAGAACATGGCTACTGATTCACCCCCGTCAGAGAAAACCCCATCGGTCTTGCTAGTTGAGGATGATCCAGATAACGTCACGGTGGTCAAAAGCTATCTAACGGCCAAAGGCTATTTTGTTCAAGTTGCCCACGATGGCCATCAGGCAATTTCTGCTGTCCTATCAGCTATGCCCGATCTGATACTGATGGATATTCAAATGCCGGGAATGGATGGACTAGAAGCTATACAGCGAATTCGGAATGAACCGCTCTCGGCTGATGTTCCCATCATTGCTCTGACGGCTTTAGCGATGAGCGGAGACCGAGATCGGTGCATTGCAGCCGGAGCTGATGACTATCTGAGCAAACCGGTTAACCTCGCACAGCTGGTCACTAGTATTGATCAGCTGTTGGCTAAGCGGGTACAGGCACGCTAATTGAGCCCAACTGCTGGACTGTGAGAGGCTGCCTCAATTTACAGTTTCAACCGTTCTCTCTGCTGAGATATCTATTGGCTCCAGCGCTTTGGTTTCAGAAGATTTGGCCGATATGGATATATAAATACCCACCAGGACAATGCCAAAGGCAACCCAGTTGAGAGCTGTGAGTCGTTCGTCTAACATTAACATCGCTAGAACAGCGGCAATCACAGGAATTGACAACATTGAAATAGAAACAAACCCGGCTGAAAAGACTTTAAGGCTATAGGTGAGCAGCCCCTGACCCAGGGCTTGGGAGAAAATAGCCAGCAGGATAACAGCGCCCCATCCCATCACCGTACTCGGGAAAAAAGTCTCCTGCATCACAAACAATAGCGTCATGACCAGCAGGCTGCCGATAAAGCTGGTCCACAGCATGATCCAAGCCGCATCAAATCGGACCCGCAGCTGCTTAACACAGAGAATATTAATGGCAGACAGCAGCGCAGCCGCTAGAGCGGCCTCATCTCCCAGGAGCCCATTCGTAAGTTGTAAATCACCTAGGCCAATGAGAACGGCTCCTATAATAGCAACAAACATTCCTCCTAAGAATTTTGGGCTAAAGGATTCTCTAAGCCATAGCCACGCGCCCAGTGTGGTAAATATGGGCATCATGTTATTTAAAAGGGTGGAATTTGCCACACTGGTCTGAGTCAGCGACCAGGCCCAAAGGCTCAAAGACCCCGAGAATGCTATGCCCGATAGCAGCAGCAGCCCAATATCTGTTAAGTTCAGCGCTGGGACAAGCCTAGCTCCATTGGCATCGGTCGATAGTCCACTAAAGAGGCGGGAGCTGCCGTACCATAGCAAGAAAATAACGGTGGCGATACTGAGACGGTCAAATGTAGCCGCGTAAGGGCTAATCTCTTTTTCAGCAATGACTAGCAGGATAGATGCACAGGCAATTCCTAAAAGAGCAATAGCGAGGGTGAGCGCTCCAGTCAGTTGCTTAGAGAAGGGCCATTGCAGTGAGGACATACGTCAAGAAGACAGGGGATAGCACCGTATATTACCATCTTTAAACGGTCCTGCTTTTGCCCTGAGTTGGCCTATGGACCATGCCGATCATCTGCGCTCTCCGGGTAACAAAATATTTAATACCAGAGCACATATCCCCCCAGCGGAAATACCTGAACCAAAGATATTTTTAATTAGCACCGGCATCCCGGTGAGTAAATCTGGGGCAAAGGTGACGCCCAGACCCAGACCCAGGGAGGTGGCTAAAATCAGGGTTTCTCGGCGGCCAATTTCAACGGATGACACAATTTTTATCCCGGCGGTGGCGACACTGCCAAACATAATGATGGTGGCTCCGCCCAAAACCGGCTGTGGGATGGCCTGAAGAACACCGCCGACCACAGGAAACAGGCCGAGCAGGCTAAGAATAACGGCGATAAAGTAACCAACATAGCGGCTACCAATGCCCGTTAGCTGAATAACGCCGTTGTTCTGGCTAAATGTAGTATTGGGAAACGTATTAAAGATAGCGGCAATAAACGAATTAAGACCGTCGCCTAAAACGCCACCCCGCATCCGCCGAAAGTAGGTTTCTCCTTGAATGGGCTGACCAGTGACAACAGATGTGGCCGTCAGGTCACCAATAGACTCGATCGTGGTAATCAAATACAAAAAGGCAAAGGGAATAAACGCGGTTGGGTTGAATCCAAAGCCGTATTTAAATGGAATCGGTAGGGTGAATACCGACATCTGGCTCAGCCGACTCAAATCCACCAGCCCCATGGACAGCCCGACAATATAGCCGACAATGAGACCGATGGCGATGGAGGCCATGCGCAAAAAGGTGTTACGACTGCTGTTGAGGATAATGATAATGGCCAGTACTAAAAGCGATAGCAACAGATTTTCGGCACTACCATAGGTCTCGTTTTGTCTAGCTAGGGCCCCACCGCCCATGGCTAAAACACCAGCGTTGATCAGGGTGAGGCCAATCAGCATCACGACGGTACCCGTGACCAGCGGTGTGATCACTCGACTGATGACTTCGATAAATTGGCTAAATATCATTTCAATAAAAGAGCCAATTAGACACATGCCAAAAATCAGCCCCAGCGCCTGGGCGGGAGTGGCTCCACCAGCAACAGCGGCGGTGCCCGCCCCGATTACCGGACCGATAAAGGCAAAACTGGTGCCCTGAATACTTAACAGTCCAGACCCTACCGGACCGATGCGACGGGTTTGAATAAAGGTGGCAATCCCTGAGACAAATAGGGACATACTGATGAGATAGGCTCGATCCTCTGGCTCTAGACCGATGGCACCACCGATGATCAATGACGGAGTGATGATGCCGATAAAACTGGCCAAAACATGCTGCACAGCGGCAAAGAGCGTATCTCGCAACGGCGGTTTTGACTCTAGGCCGTAAATCAAATCGGTAGGCGTTGCGATCGCAGGTTCCGGTGGTGACTCTGCCACGGTCTCATCTGGATATTGAATGATTCGCTCTTGTTCGCTCACTAAAATTCTCCTCACGTCACTGGTTTCCGAGGCCGTGGGTGCAGCATACTGCCGTCTGACGTTAGCCCAACAATTACCCTAGGCAATTAGCATTTAAGGTGATGTCGGAAACAAAAAAAGTTCTTGTGTATACAGTCAGCATCTATTCTTGCTGCTAGCGTAATCAAACATACAAATTCCATGGTGTGGGGAATTATATAAATGGCAAGGGTAGCAGGCGATGTGCTGACTCCACGGAGTCTTGGTTTTTTCTGTAAAGTATTATTGACGACGGGGGCTTGGCTAGGAGGGCTAGGAGGTAGTGTTCTTGCTAGCGAACAGTTGGTTAGTGAGCCGATAGTGTCTGTTGCTGATGTTGCTGAAGATGCGGCAGCTAGTCGCTCTGCTGAGGCTGTCACTAGCCCGACAACAGATTTACTGCCTACTATTGACCTAGCCCAGGTCACCAGCGTGAACGAGCTGGATGATGTGCTGCCGACAGACTGGGCCTACACGGCATTGACCCGACTGGTAGAAGAGTACGGCTGTTTGGAGGGATACCCGGACGGCACATTTCGGGGCAATCGAGCCATGACTCGCTATGAGTTTGCGGCAGGGTTAAATGCCTGTTTAGATGTGATTATTTCGCTGACCGGCGGCTTAGAAGATTCAGATCTAGAGACTGTTCAACGACTACAAGAAGACTTTGCCGCTGAACTGGCGTCGATTCGCAGTCGAATTGACGCGCTAGAGGCGGATGTGGTCACGTTGGAAGACACCCAGTTTTCTACTACTACAAAACTTAGAGGTCGAGTCTTTAGCAATCTTACGGGGGTAACAGCCAGCGGTGATGTGCAAGCAGAGGGGATCAATGTGTTTGCTCCAGCTCGCGATGCGCTGGGAGACCCCTTGGTACGCACCATTACCGACGATCCTGAAGTCACCTTTAGCTATTTGACCTGGCTTAATTTGCTAACATCCTTTACCGGAGAAGACCGGCTGATTTTACAGCTGGCCGTTGGCGACGCCGTTGCCGCAGCCAATGACTTTGCTTCTGCGGGTTTATTTAATACCTTTGGCACCCCGTTTACGGCCCAGCAAGGGGGACGTTTAGAAGATGATGTCATTATTCGAGAAGCCTTTTACTCGTTTCCGCTAGGTGACAAAGTATTTGTGACAGCCGGGCCTAAGGTCAACTGGTACCGCCACTTTGACAATAACAAGTACACATTTCTAGTGACCGGTGCCAACAGCTTTAACTCTAGCGGAGGTACCCAGGTCAATGCGGTAGACCGAGGCGCGGGAGTCGTTGTTGAGTGGGACGTTTTTGACAAAGTAGAACTTAGTCTGGGCTACCTGGCAGAAGCGACCGAATTTCTGCCAAACAGTTCATCTAGCGATTCGTCGCGAGGGTTATTTGGCGGTACCAATACGCTAACCGCTCAGCTTGAAGTGTTTCCTACCGATGATCTGGCGCTGCGGTTTCTTTATAATCGTACGGAGTTAGAAGCCAATGCCAGTGGTTTTGTTGGCGGTGCGGCTAGTGAACCCCTCTATGGTTTTGCCGATGACGGTTTTGGTGGTCCTCTAGATGGGGCAACAGCTGACACATTTCTCGTGAATTTTGACTGGCAGCCGGCGGACTGGCTCGGTCTTTTTGGCCGCTACAGCTACGGCAGTACTAACTTGTCGGCAATCACACCGGGGCGGCCCGACGGCGAAGTCAATGCTCAATCTCTTCAGCTGGGATTAGCGTTTCATGACTTCCTTAAGGAAGGATCGCTAGCAACGATTTCGTATCTCAGACCGTTTGATGTGACCGATGGACGGGACTTCTTGATCTCCGGCGGTGGCGATGGTGCTGTGCAAGAGGAAATTGAATTCTCCTACCGCTATCCGGTCACCAATAATTTTGCCATTGTGCCTTCGGTTTACTGGATTGGTAATGCCAATAATTTTGGTGACAATCCAGATATCTATGTCTTTAATCTGCAAACTCAGTTCTCTTTTTAAGGTTAACTAGAGGATATTTGCTCACTCATCCAAGCGCGTTTTATGGAAAAGTTGAAGGTCATTGTTGTCGGGGCTGGCATGGGCGGCCTAACTACGGCTTTGGCGATGAGACAGGCTGGCTACGAGGTGGAAATCTATGACCGGGTGAGCGCCCTGCGTCCGGCGGGGGCTGGGATCTCGCTTTGGTCTAATGGTGTGAAGGTGCTGAATCGGCTGGGTCTAGGGGATGCGATCGCAGCTATCGGCGGTCCCATGGAACACATGGCCTACTACGACGGCAAAACCGGTGACGTCCTCACCAACTTTAGTCTGTCTCCGCTGGTCGAACAGGTCGGTCAGGCGCCCTACCCTGTTGCCCGTACGGACCTACAGCAGATGCTGCTAGATGCGTTTGGAGCAGAGCAGGTGCAGCTTAACAAGTGCTGTGTGGCCATTGAGCAAACTGCCGACAGCGCCACGGCTGTTTTTGAAGACGGTCACCGGGCCACTGGCGATCTTGTCGTCGGGGCCGACGGTACCCATTCAGTTATCCGGTCCCACGTCCTGGGGCAGCCCACAGAACGCCGCTATGTGGGCTATGTCAACTGGAACGGTTTGGTGCCTGTGAGCGATGCGATCGCGCCTGCCAACAGCTGGGACATCTATGTGGCCGACGGACAGCGGGCGTCGGTGATGCCGGTGGGTTGCGATCGCTTTTATTTCTTTCTAGATGTCCCTTTACCCAAAGGCACCGAGAACAATCCTGACAGCTACCGTCAGGAGCTGTTGGCCCACTTTGCGGGATGGGCAAAACCGGTGCAGACGCTGATCCAACAGCTGGATCCTGACAAAACAAACCGGGTAGAAATTCACGATATTGAGCCTCTCAAGACCCTGGTTAAAGGTCGGGTTGCCCTAATTGGTGATGCCGCCCACAGCACGGCACCAGACCTCGGTCAGGGCGGCTGTCAGGCCATGGAAGATGCCTGGACGTTGGCCAACTGGCTGTACACCACTAATATCAGCGTATCCGATGCTCTAGAACGCTATCAGACCAGTCGTCTAGAGCGAGTTGCCCAGATTATTCTCAAGGCGCGCAAACGCTCCGAGATGACCCATGGTAAAGTCCCCGATAAAACTCAGCAGTGGTATACCGAGCTGGCATCTGAAGACGGCACTAAAATTATGAGTGCCATTTCCGAGACAATTTTGCTCGGCCCTATGCATTAGGACTAAGCCCCAAAAAAATATTGCGCGCACCTTGTCTGTTTCACTGTTATGACAGAATCATCTACGGGTAAATTAACCACCCACATTTTAGATACGGCTGGAGGCTGTCCTGCTGCGGGGGTCCGTATCAGCCTTTATCGCATTGAAGACAGTCGCGAGCAGTGTCTCACCACAGCTGTCACCAACGCCGACGGTCGTACGGATAGGCCGCTGTTAACAACAGAGCTGATGAACGCGGGCATCTATGAGCTGCGATTTTCCATAGGAGACTACTTTGCGACTGCAGATTTACCGAGCCCGGCTTTTTTAGACGTGATTCCCATTCGCTTTGGCATTGCCGATTCTCAGGCGCACTACCATGTGCCGCTGCTGGTGTCTCCGTGGTCCTACAGTACCTATCGCGGGAGTTAGGAGAAATTGGCTACTTTACTGGTCAAACATATTCATACCCTGGTCACCATGGACGACCAGCGGCGAGAAATTAAAGATGGGGCCCTGTATATCGAAGACAATGTGATTCAGCAGGTGGGACCCACAGCCACACTACCGGCCACAGCCGATGATGTGGTGGATTTTCAAGGCCGATATGTGGTGCTCCCAGGACTGGTCAACACCCACCATCATTTTTACCAAACCCTAACTCGAGCTGTTCCCGCTGCCCAAAGCTGCGATCTGTTTACCTGGCTGCAGACTCTCTATCCCATGTGGGCCAATTTTACCAGTGAGGCCATTTATGCCAGCGCTCAGATGGCCGCTGCAGAACTGATGCTCTCTGGCTGTACCACCTCTAGTGACCACCTGTATATTTTTCCCAACGACTGTACCCTGGATGATGAAATTCGAGCCGTGCAGGCCGTGGGTCTACGGTTTCACGCTAGTCGCGGCAGTATGAGCGTGGGTGAAAGCCAGGGAGGGCTGCCCCCCGACAGTCTGGTAGAGACCGAAGCCGATATTCTCAAAGACTCTCAGCGTCTGATTGAAACCTATCACGACAACGATCGTCATGCCATGGTGCGGCTGGTGCTAGCACCCTGTTCTCCCTTTTCGGTTTCCCCCGACCTGATGCGAGAGTCGGCTACTCTCGCGAGAGCCTATCCAGGGGTGCGGCTGCACACCCACCTGGCAGAAAACCAAAGCGACGTCGCCTATAGCTTAGAGAAATTTGGCCTCACACCGGGTGACTATGCCGAATCCCTGGGCTGGCTGGGGGATGATGTCTGGCATGCTCACTGTGTCCAGCTAAACGACGACGCCATTCAAAAATTTGCCCATACCCACACCGGGGTGGCCCACTGTCCGTGTAGCAATATGCGTCTGGCCAGCGGTATTGCCCCTATTCGTAAAATGCTTAAAGCTGGAGTGCCTGTGGGGATAGGCGTTGACGGTGCGGCCTCCAACGACGCCACCCATCTGTTACAAGAGGCTCGCACGGCGTTTCTATTGGCTCGAGTGCGCGATCTTTCTGCGACGGCTATAACCGCTCGTGAGACTCTAGAGCTTGCCACCCGAGGCGGAGCAGAGGTATTGGGGCGAGACGATATCGGCTATCTGGCTCCTGGGATGTCAGCCGATTTTATTGGGTTTAATTTGGATACTCCCGCGTTTGTTGGCAGTCACCATGATGTAGTAGCGGCGCTCATTTTTTGTCAGCCCCCTACCGTAGACTACAGCTTTATCAATGGTAAGAAGGTAATTGACCAGGGCCGTTTGGTCACCGTACAGCTAGAGTCACTCATTGAAACCTGCAACCGGCTGGCCGCAGCTCTGGCTGCATAACGTTTCCAGATAGCTAAGGTATTCCATCTAATCTACTCATGTAAACGATTCGAGCTAATGCTGGTATCTATAGCTGTGTTTTTCTATATTAGATGTATTAAATCCATCGTAAGGACGCCACAAAAAGATGAAAAACAACACTTCAGCTTCTTGGACAGCAGATCGGCTCATCTCCATGAGTAAGGCTTTGACTCATGCCTATGGCACCGGTCTAGCCAAGAACAATCAGCCCACCGCTGGGGGTCGATGGTCATCGCAGCAGCTGTTAAATCTGTCAGCTGCAAAATCTTCTCTCATAGTCTAGAGTTGCCGTATGTCAATTTGCTCTCAGACAGGTCTATAGTATTTTTCCACATCTTATTGCCTGTCATTTCGCTCAAGCAGACCAAAAACATCATTGTTGTCAGCGGGTAATCCAACTGAATCGGATGCCACATTATCCATAAACTTGGGTGGGTCGCCAACGACTAAGACGGTGGGCTCACTGAGCTTTGATGGTGTCTCTGTCATTAGCTGTGGTGAAAGGCTTGGAGTCATGAAGATTGCTCCACCTTTGCCCTGTCCAGAAGAAGCACCTGCTCCTGAGATAGCCACATTCCGTTCAAAGCTCGCTTGGTAAAGCATCAAACGACCCGAGCGGATAAAAATGGCACCGCCAAAACCACCGCCGCCACCGCTGTAGCCAATATCACCATCCCCACCGCCAAAGCCGCCCTTACCGGGTAGACCTAGGCTGCCAGACTTGCCGCCGTCGCCACCGAAGCCGCCTGCACCGCCGCCGCCGCCAAAGGCACCGTAGCCGCCGAAGCCGACGTAAACACAAAATGCAACTACAAACATTGAAAAACCCCCAAAGAAGCAAATACACGCAAAGCAAAGG
>ERZ1740072.394-NODE-394-length-17974-cov-6.433897_pt1 | contig 17974 bp, 14 predicted proteins | sample MGYA00581733_ERZ1740072 | MGnify/ENA primary metagenome ERZ1740072 (study PRJEB43018, sample SAMN04849741) | marine metagenome | isolation source: floating plastic debris | place: Pacific Ocean | collected 2008-08-30 | study: EMG produced TPA metagenomics assembly...
GCATCTCCTTGGCTAAGGAGGTGTCAGAAATCCCTCTGATTCAGGGGGTGCATGTTGAACCACATCCATGGTTGTTGCGGTTCTGGGTTGCTGCCAGAAACGGAAAATACCCAAGAGATGACAATTCTTATCGCTTTGATGACATTGATATCTTTGACCCTACTGTTGATCCGGAGTTTGACTTTCATGACTTTGGACCGCGGTTGAAGGACTTCAGCGCGCGCCTGCCTTTGCTTGTGCGCATTCACTGCGCACCAGAACGGGTGTCTGGCGAGGTCGATGACATGAGGAACAGGGTTGGTGGGATCGCCAACCGCTTTTCGGACAGGGTGACGGTCGTGGTTGAGGACCGGGCAAGATGCGTTGCGGCGATCGCACCGGGAGATGAAGTCTCAGGCGATGGTCCCGGGACATTTGGTGGCACATTCAGCGATGGTACGGATGTTTATGGCATGACCTGCGCCCATGTCGTAGGAGCAGCGACATCTGCGATGGATGCCGGTGGCGTTCTCGTTGGCGGTGTCGCGCAGTCTTCGCCTCTGACGCCACTGCCCTCGGGCACGCTGTGCCAACCGGGAAGTCAGAACGGTAATGACATGGACGCGGCTTTGATCCGCCTTGGCCCCTCGCATATCCCCCCGGTTCAGGGACTGCAGGTCTCCCAGAGCTATGGGTCTGGACAACGTGTTGACATGGCTGGGGCCAAAAGCGGCGGACCTCATTCCTATCGATTTGGCAGTTTGGGCCTCACGCAGCTGGTCGATGTTGTCGATCCCGTCACTGGGCAAAGCCAACCGCATTGCTTTCAGAACCTGAGCAGCATTCGCTCAACATCTCTTTGGGGTGGTCGGTGGTCACCCATCGGGCATCGGGCCAGGCGCGGCGATTCCGGGGCGTTCATTTTGAACGTCACCGGGACACTATGGTATGGCATGCTCACCGCTGTTGACGGGACGGAAGGGGTCTTTCTGGATGCCAGCGATGTCTTATCCTGGGCGCAGGGCCATTCCGGTCTGAGTAATCTGCAGGTGCGATAAGGGTCTCTCATTCGCAGCTCAGATCAACGCAAGTGATCTTCGAGACCGCACTATCCGAATGACCGTTCCCAGCGTGGAAAGAGAGCCCGGATACTCAAGACAAATGGGGCGTTGGAGGTCGATGAAGACTTCACCTGCACGGATGAGTTCCATACTTGCGGAGTAATGTGCCTGTCACTGTACCCTTTATTGCCATAACGTCAGATCTGTGGATAACCCTACCAAAGGCGAGCGGCTTGCCGTCATAATTCGTACTGCTACTCGGGGTAAAACGTTGAGGTCCAACCCTCTGCACAAGTTGTGGATATGTTGCGATTAAGGGTACAGTGAAATCGGGATTAAGTGCCAAGTCACAATATCGTCCTTCAGTACTTGGAGAACCACATCGCCGATCCTACCGGCGTCAGCCGGTAGTGGTTCAGTGAGGCAGTCGTGTGGGTCAAGTTCCGAAGATGTCTATTTGTCGGCCCAGTTCATTTTGTAAATAGTCAAAAGCGTCTTTGAGACTGTGGACCAATATCCACCCATTGTCGCTTTTTGCTACGATGATCCCGGCGATTTGATCGTTGGAAAACACTAAGCCGCCAGAATCTCCTTTTTCAGCTGTTCCGCGACAGCTGATGAGATTTGAGATGCTGATTTTTGTGCCGTCTTGCGTGTCAATTTCGCCAATAGTGGATGCCTCAGACTCCACGCTCAATTCTTGCCTGCCACTTTTCATTGATTGTGCGACGAACTGTGATCCCATCGTTGTGCCTGTAAGATCGGCGTGACCGGTCATCGGGGTGTCGCTTCCCTCAACCATTAGATCGGTAGCCTCGCCATTGTATATGTCTGCTTTTGTCAGAGCTATGTCGTAATCCAGTGTGTCATCCTGCAAGACGCTGGCCCACACTACCTCCGCCGTGAACTGGCAACTGGTGTTACCGCCGACGAAATCGCCCCCCATCCCATTTGGCTCTGTCAGGTCGCCCACAACGTGTGCGCAGGTCAAAGCATAGACGTCATCTGTTCCCGCCTTGTCGCGGAACATCAGCGCAACCGAACCTGAATAGGGCGACTGATTGATTTCATTTCCGGCCCGGCAGCACAGTTCAAGGTTTTGAAGCTCGATCACATCGGTTCGAATCTTTTCGCTGCGGTCAACCGTTCCGTCAGCGCTGCGACGAAACACAAAGGCGGGTAGAGAGCGCTTCAGATCCGTAAGTGCTTCTTTCTTCGTGACGAAAAACTGCAACGCATCCCCGTTTGCTACCTTTTGGCCATCGGAGAATTTGCTGCCGAAGCTAACGCCACAAACATTTGGCATCGATCCATAATTTGATTGAGCGGCGGCGACCTCTGGTTTCAAGGGAATTGTCCATCAAGCAAATAATCTAGTTGTTCTTATTCAGCCAAAAAAATGGTATTCGTCCAAGCATTAATTTTTGTATGTTGGAGAACTGTTGGATGAAGTTGAAAGTTTTTGCCGCCGCCATCTTGCCTTTCATTGCAAGCGCGGCGATAGCCGACGATCGTGACTGGTCAGGCTTAATCACTGCAATTGAAGAGAACACCGAGGACGCGTTAACCATTCCTCCCGCACCGGGAACGACGGTGATCTCTGGGTTTGATTGTCGAATTTCGGACAGTGACGTTGATGCGCTTGACGACGATCTCCTGCTGACAGCCAGCGAGTCTGACGATAGCATCGCTTTGCACGGACCCTGGGGATTGCCAACAACATCAGGAGACTACCCTCTCCTTGTGCACCGCGAATACCTGATCCTGCACGATGAGATCATGCGCCAGCCCGCGTTGGCACAGTATCGGTTGACCCGATCTGATGTCCGAAGAAGAACGCGCGAAACATGTTTTCGAGAAGATGAGCGTATTGCGGACGACAACCGTGGCACACTTGCAGATTACGATGAACCCATTTTCGAGCGTGGGCATCTGATCCCACGGGCCGATATGAACCGATCCCGGAATGTCATGATCAATACATTCCTGCTTTCAAACATCATGCCGCAGCAGCCCGACTTTAACGGCGGCGTATGGAAGACCCTCGAATCCCTTATTCGGACATGGGCGCGCAGTAAGGGCGACATCATTGTCGTGACAGGGCCGATCTATGACTTTGATGGCGATGGCGCGCGAGACAACGACGTGGATCGCGTCCGTCCGAACGACCGTGTCGGAATTCCAAGTCATTTCTTCAAAGTTGTGCTCCATGAACGACCTTCCGGTTTCATCGAGACGATTGCTGTGCGTCTACCGCACTCAGGGGCAGAGGTGCCCGAAGGTCTCGATTTTGATGAAGAGCTGGACATTATCGAGGATGCACTTGTCAGTATTGATGACATCGAAGCACAAACCGGGTTTGATCTGTTCCCTGATATGGAAGCAGCCAAGCAAAGAGCGGTTGAGCGTTCCATCGCGCCCGGTATCTGGCATGATGACTGAATTGGGAGCAGCAGTCACATGACATTGAGAGCACACATTTGCCGAAATATAGTTGTAATCCTGACTATTTGGTTGGGATTGGCGACACCTTCCTATGCTTTGGATACCTGCGATGGCAGGCCCTGCATCGCCATCGGCTCATACAACATCAAGCTGTTCGGTGGGGGCGGAAGTAGCGACAGCAATAGGGAAATCGACAAGGTAGTCGATCGCATCGCTCCTATGGATGTCGTCGTACTACAGGAAATTAACACAGGTACTGCGACTTGGCGCAATTTTCTCGCGGATTTGCAGGATATTGGTTTCGAAGTCGCGGTTGAAGGTAGTTTCGGGGGGGCCAACCCGGGACGTCAGCAGTTTGTCGTAGTGCTCGTAAAATCTGGCAATGTACAGGTTGTTGCAGGTTCTGCAGCCGAACTACCAATCCCAACGACGAATCCACCGATCTGGAGCAGTTGCATCTACGACAGCCTCAGGCCGCCCGTTACCGTAAGGTTGGTTGCTTGGTTGTTTGATTTTCGTTTGGTAGGATTGCATTTCAAGTCACAAACTACAGTGTCTTCAGCGACCGGCGCAAACAAAGGTGTTTGCGACGATGATCTTCGACAGTGGCAATCCACAATGATGCTTGACGAGTTGAGACGTTTGACTGTGGCAGATAGTGACGATGACGTTGTGGTCGTTGGCGATTTCAATTCCCCTCTTTCCGCCGAGGAGTTCTATCCAATCCGCTCAAATGGTCTCGTGAGTATGATTCCGGACCAGTGCGATGCTTCTACGCAGCACGGATGTAGTCACCTGGTCTCATCATCTCGATTTGAACCGAAAGTTCTTGATCACATCGTTGTCCCCTCCGACATGGTGGAGGCAGTCGCTGAAAGCGGGCAAATCGGACGACTGGGAACCAGTGTTTCTAATTATCGACGGACGCAATCTGACCACCTCGAAGTTTGGAGTCACTTCTATGTTGATCGCGACGACGATTGAAGCAACCTGATCAGTCGGGCACAATTTTATTACAGGGATTTCCGACTATGACAATTTATCAAGAGCTTTGGGATCTGGATCTGAAGAACAACGGGTGCACAGTCAGTGCCCGAAAATCAACAGGAGAATGGGTGGATCCTGATGCCGATATCCTTGTGGATGAACAGGTAGAAACCACGAAGCCTGATCTTGCCCCAGACCCGCTCTTTGCTCATGTAAACCCCGACAAGATTTCAGGGCACACGTATCAAGCGTTTATCCGTTTGTTGGACAATTACATTGTGAACGTGAGCCTGACTGAGGACCATCTTGGCGATAATGTCGTCGAAGATACAGAAATTGCCAATTTCATGGATGTTATTTTGGATACGGTTGTCATGCAACGTACCCTTACCTACCTGCGCGATGACTTGGGTGCGATTGCAGATCGTGATGATTTACGAATGCAAATGATGCGCATGTGGTTCCAACTCTATACCAACTGGTACAACCCGGAAAAACCGGTCTCAAGCGCCTCCGGCTTTGAACATGTGATGGTTGGCGAAGGACATGCAAAAGGCAAGGGCATTGGTGGCTATCACTCGTGGACCAAATTCTATCTGGACGAAAAGAGCGGACGTGTCGACTTTCGTGGCTTTAACTACGACGGCATGGCAGATCGCACGTCGACCGCCGGAAAACGGTTTCCCCATGTCGCCACTGTAAGCATGACCTGGGACCAAAAGGATGTTCATGGTGACGTCGTTGACACTCTCGTCAAAGACCGAGGTGGATTTTTTGTTGGCCCAAGTCCCGAATTGCAGATCGCGCTCGGAACTATCGCTCTTTTCCAAAGCCTCGCAGGCGGCCATTTCGTCAAAAACAATGAAAATGCACAAACCATTGAGCTGAACGGAGCGCGCTATAATCTGATAATGTATCGGAATACGGTGCAGCCACCTCCGGACAACGCGCGGGGCGACATGGTCCGGTCCTTCTATCCGGTTTTCTTGTCACCACTGCAAAGTAGCGACACCGATGTCGTGATTGAGCCCTCAGGTGAAATTGAAGTGGTCAATGACGGTGTCATTCGCATCATGCGAGCATTGCCAAATCCCGAAGGAGAAGACGCGGGCAATGAATGGGTCACATTAGAAAATACCAGCAACGAAATTATCTCGCTGGCGGGTTGGAGCCTTGCAGATAAGCTTGATCGTCGCTTTCCTCTCAACGGACCAATTGAACCGGGAAAATCGCGCAAATTCACGGTCACGCGTGACACCCCAAACTCCATGCAGATGGGCAACAAAGGTGGTCTGATTGCCGTATACAATGCCGAGGACGCAGTGGTTGCACGGGTAGGGTATCACTCAGTGCCCTCCGGGCTTTTGTTGCACTTTGTCACAGAATAGATGTGGTGTTGCACAGCAATTGGTCGGGAGTCAGACCGTCATATCTGTGGGTAAGCCTTCTCGATGTAGGTGCTTACGGTTACCAATTTCCCTATTGGTCAGTGGGGAGTGATGAGGTCTGACGCGCGACACGGTTTGTGGATGTATTGTAAATAGGAGTACAAAAGTGCCCTAAAACGCGCTGAATCGGCAGATTCTGATAAACTAAGGTCCGGTGACACGGGCCGCAATCACCACGGCGTGGAGCCCTCTACACCTATGTGAAAACGGAGAAGTTTCTGGTAGCGTTTGATCTGAAGTCGTTGCGGGATCTGCCAAATGTGGAGCAACTTGAGGACGCCGGTTTGTGATAGCTGCTTAAGCCTTAGAAAACCGAGGATATTGAATGGTACAAGAAAAGCATCCAAGATTTTGATATCTGAGTAAGAAGTAGCAAAAAAGCAGTATGTGAATTGCAGATGGATAACGATGGCGGATCACGAATAACCTTAACGGCTATCGTTGGCTTCGTTCTTAGTATCTCGTCCGGACTAACGATTGCTTGGCTCATTGATCTGCTGCCGATCTATGACCAGGAGGCCAAGGAAACAGGATTTACAGTCTGGCATAATTGCCCAATCCCAATAACCTTCGCCGTGACCTTCTATCCCGACTACAATGAATTTGACCGTGAAGATGTCGACGGTATTGACTCACTGATAAACATACATGTCCAGGCAACGGATGCGCCTGACGATGACGAGGCGCTGGCAAACGCGGGATGTAACTTTGAATTCTGGACCGACCACGAAGTGCTCAATTTCCAGATTAATCATAGAGACGGCCAGTCGACGCGGGATATTCAATATCTTGATTTTCGTGCTCGTGTTGCATCCAGTGGGGATCAATATGTTATCGAACCAGATCCGGTGAAGTTTGCCGGTTCATTGTGGATGCACGTTCCCGATTTGACTCAGCGTTTGAGCTATACAGACCGCAAAATTTCAACTTACTGGGCTGTCTTCAACAGTTCGTATGAAAACCGTGCAGACCCCAGCGACATACGTACCGCGACAACAGGAATTGTGCTTCCGTTTGAAAATGAGGCTAAGCGTCTTTTTCCAAGAACCATGAGCCTCGACAGTGAAGGGCTCGAAATATACCGATCGCCGGAAAGAAAGTTTGAAGGCCACCTTACACAAAACTTCCGAACTTCAGCTCAATTTAGCCATCCAAGAACTGATAAGGTGTCACAAGCTCTACTGATCGCAGCATCGACGCTCTTTGGTGCCGGTATCTCAGCTATGCTAGAAGCTTTTCTAGCAAGTGGGATCTTACGTCTTCATCGGCAAACAGCGCAGCGGGTTGAAAAAGCTAGACCAACTGCTCGACCACGTCTCAAGCCGAGCCGACTGCGTCGTTCTTACCGTTCAAAGCGGAGCCGTTCCCGCAATGAATAGGTAGCATTCACCTTTGCTGTCCGAATAGGCGCGGAGCGTGTGATGGCCAACGCCACGCTCATCGCGGACTGGCTGGACACCGCAACAGGAGTCCATCATGCCCCGTCTCAATCACACCGCCTTCGTCCATGCCTGCCCATCAGGGCTTCTCTTTGGGCCAAAATCCAGCCCGAATTGCGGTAATGCTTGCGGAGATTGTCTCTCTTGGGCGGCGTCGACCTAAGTCGATCTGTACTTGATGAAGCACGTTCCATCGGCGATGCTCTAAAGATTGATGAAGTAACGATAACTAGGAATTATTGTCACTTCACGGCCTGACTGGACCGAACGTGCATATTTGGGCATCTTGAAGAACAAGCTGAGAACATTCTGGGTTCGCCGACCTTCACAGCGCCGTAGATGAACTGGTAAGATGCGGACTTTGCGGTAGTTCGTTTTTCCATATTTGCTTACGCAGCATTCTTTTGCAGGTGCGGCGTGGTGGCCGCTGCCTCGCACCTGCTGTCACCAGACCGGTCGTTCAAAGATAAGACAAAACCCGGATCCCAAAAATCCCTTTTGCCCTGACCTTTATCAATCACTGGGGCGCCGAAACGTCGCGCATCGTGAATTGGCTCTCCCGTGAAAGTATCTCTATCTCACCCGAACACCAAACCTCCGTCAATGACGAGGTTTTGGCCAGGCACGGCGCGTGCCCAAGGACTCGCAAAAAACAAGACCGCGTCTGCGGCCTCTTCCGGGGTCACTACCGAGCGCAGGGGTGTAACGCCCGCAATGTAGTCAAAGACTTCCTGCGGTTTTGAAGCACTGGCATCGGTCGTCCTTAACAGACCCCCGCATACCATGTTGACTGTTATGCCTTTTGGCCCGAGCTCGGTCGCCATGGTGCGCGTCAACGCGAGCAGAGCAGCCCTTGCAGAGATATAATCGTGATAAGGCACGACAGGATTCTGGAAGAGGTTCGTGCCGATCGTGACAACCCGCCCAAAGCCCGCATCCGCCATCCTAGGAGCGGTAGCTTGGATGACATTCAGCGCGCCCAGGACCGCAGTGCTGTGTTGCAAGAGCATTTCAGCGGCGCTTAAGTCACTTCGGAAATGCTGCTGCATGCAAAAAACGGGAGCGGCGGCAATGAGGCCATGACGGACAGACGGTCCAGCGGATGTGTCGATCCGGACAGAAAGCGTTCTAACCGGTTGGCTGGCGCATTTTGGAGAAGGCTTTAAAACATGGCTGGGCCGCGTGCCGGTGCGGCTGCCAGAACTTGTAGAAAGACGCGGTCCATAATGACTCAGTATTGGGGGTATCGCGGATCATAGAACTCGACCCAAAGGTGAGGCGGCAGATTATGCATGGAGAAGTTATTCGTACACTACATAGCGAATGCCGGGTCAGGATGCATTCAGTTCTCGCATTGCGCAAACGCACAGGCGGGAGAGCGAAAGAAGTGACGCGGTATGCGTTCGTTCATAGCCGTGACTGGCGTCGCATCCGAAACCCAAGAGAGCCAAGCGTACATCGTGGCCTGCATCTCGGATGGCGCGGGCATCGCTAAAATATTGCGGAAATACGTCCCGAGCGTGGGCGATGCCATTGTCTTCAGCCAGGTTGACCAAACGGTGCGCGAGAATCTGATCGTATGGTCCAAAAAGATCCTTGAATGCAATGGTTACGCCATAGGGATGGCTGTTTTGACCCTCCGCGCACAGCGCAATGTCAATTGCTATCACGTCTGCAATAGCCTCATTCACGAGATGGCCTGCGCCGCCGCCTACTTCCTCCGTAACGCAAAACAAAAGCTGTACTTGACGCGCGGGGCGTATCCCAGCTTGGACGCATGCATGCACTGCAGCCATGAGCGCGGCCACACCGGCTTTATTGTCCAAGAAGCGTGACGTAATGAAGCCGGTGTCCGAGAAAAACTCTTGTGGGTCGAGCGAAACGATATCGCCTACCTCAACACCAGCCGCATGAGTGTCCGCTGCACTGTCCGAACGGATATCGAGCCGCATCTCTAGGTTGCTCCAATCGACCGGTTGCGTGTTAATCTCATCATAATGCGCGTGGCCTGAAGCCAATAACGGTAAGAATGTGCCTCGGATCGGTTCTCGGCTATGAAGCAAGGCCCGCGCGCCCTCGACTGATCGAGCAGGCAGGCTACCAAGAGGGGTCAACGAGACGCGACCATTGGGTTTGATTTGCGTTACCATAGCGCCCAATGTGTCGAGATGCGCGGCAAATCCCAATTCATGGTTCACCGACGAATCGTGTCCTTCAAAGGTTGCCTTTAGCGCCCCAGAGCGCGTGACACTAGTGGGCAGCCCCAACTGCTGGAGCTCATGCCGAACAAGAAACATTACGTCCTTGGTCATGCCCACTGGGCTTGGCGTCGCTAACAAGCGCTTAAGCAGATTGATGAGATAGTCTTTGTCGATATCCGGCGGATCTTGATTTGCGATCTCTGGGATCGGAGGGACCGAGCATACCATGTGATATTTCCTCGCCCTCAGAAACGAGGGCTCATCGGCGTGAAGTCAATTACCAATGTATGTCGCCAGCCTTCGGTCGCGGCACCATCGAGGACAACTCCTGATACGTGATGTGAGACCTGAGGGTCGTGCACAGCGTAGCTTTCTAGCCGTTCTTCGAGCGTGAAGCTCGCCCGGATTCTCCCTGCAGGTGTATCGACTGGTAACTTTCCGACCTGCGATACTTCAGCAACTGTGTTGTCTCCGCCGCTTATGCCGCATCGATCAATCAAATGGATGAAGGTGTAATGTTCGCCATCCTGATGGAGGCAATCGGGAGTGATTTTGGCTATTGGATAGGTACGATTTACATAGAGCCGCATCAACGCAACCCCAACTTGGATCGGGGCGCTGCGATCAAAGCCTTGCCATACTGTACGATCAAAGTTGTCGACGATCACCTCGGCCAAATCGCCACTATTGCAGATTTGGGCGGGGAGCGGCGGAAAGAGCCGCGACTTATCGCCAAGTTCGGGGTTAAAGTCTCCTTGGTAGTATTCGCTGGCCTCCCTGCCGTCGGAATTGCACGTGTTGGGGAACCAATGCAGAGCCTTGCTCCAGGGAAGCAGTAGCGCACGGCCATAGCAACGGAAACGGGTCGAACCGTCGCCGTAAGGATCTGCTTCGAGATCGAGACAGGTTTGATGCAAGGTTGCAAAGAAGGTGCTGTAGCTCTCATTCAGCCGGAAGGGTTCGAACCCATGCAACTGCAACCCTGCGCCTGGAACCGCTTCAACGCCTGCGTCAGTTGGGGACGACAACTCCCTATTCAGATGTATTTGTGACATTCTGACCTCCTTTTTTTGCGATTGCTCTTTGCGGTTCGTAACGCGCTCTCGACTAGAAAATTTCTAGCGATACTGGTGTGTTACGATGAAGAAACATCAAATCCATACGATCTATAACGTCGGTCGGCCCTTCGATCTGTCCAGCCCTAGCGAGATACGACACTCGATGACCGCCGAAAAAGACTTCCGCCAATGTGGATGCGTGAAGCCGCACAGAGCTATCTGTTGCAATTGGCTGTTTGGCTACTCGCCGGCACTGGGCACGACCGTCCGAAGTGACAAAGATGCAGTATAGACCGGCCACGTCATCCGGTCCCTCTAGCGCAATATCAATCTTCCCAGAGATTGCATATCTGCGCGCGGAAAGCGCGTTTGCGACGTCCAGAAACCTAAGGTGTAATCCTTCGGATACGGTCGTTTTGATCATCCGAGAGTCTCTAGCAAGCGCTATGATTGGATCCGGGTATGGTCGAAAGGGCGCGCGCAACGTAGAGACAAGGTCGTGATTTGCTGCAAACCTCCAAAGCTCCAATTCCGCTGCTACATCGGTGCCAAATATCTCGCGAATGAATAACACACCCCCGTCATTGGAATCCTGCTTCTCCGAGTTGGTGTGAAACAAGAGATATCCGACAACCTCCTCGCCGCGCAGGGCCAGTGCGTATCTAAGGCACGCGCCAGGGAAACTCCCGAATGGTGAGGCAACGAGCTGCCGCGCTTCCCACCAATCTGTGCTTCGCCGAAATACACCTGGTCGTTTGTCAAGATTGCGATCATAGAGCGCGCGCGCCGAGTCAAGAAACGTGGCGCGGTCAACCATCACGATCATTGGATCACCCAAACACGGACCCAAGAATTCTAGGCAAGCCGTTATCTGATGTGTTGCGACCTTCACTGCGCTTCCAAAACCAAATCGGCGATAGATCGTGGGCTCCGTCGCCCAAAGAGCAGCCATAGTCTGGCCCCGTGCCCGCGCATTTTGCAAGCCGTGTGAAAGCATCTGCCGTAAAAGACCGCGGCGACGATGCGTCGGCCGCACTGATACTGCTGTCACGCCTGCCATCTCGATCCGACCACCTGGTACAACCATATCAAGATCGTAGAGACCGAGTGTTGCGACCATTTGATGGCACGGCCCTTTGAACACTTCGGTTTCGGGTTGATTCTGGTTGGTAACGTGCGGCAACCGTGTGTCATAAACGCAGAAGCATCTGTCGCTGCGCAGCACGCGGGCGAGCCGGGTTCGGCAGGATGTCTGGGTATCCTCCAGACAACTGATGTCCATAACATCGACGAAGGCATCGAAAGCGTCCGCAACGAGCTGCTCGACAACGTAGTTGGTGTGCTTTGTCACCTCTCCGCCAAGCTCAATATTATCGGGCACATGTACTACAGTGCCCTGTGATTGACGTCCCAAGTTGTGCAAATGTTGCGCCACTTTATCTAACCTGCCTCGAAAAGAACGAGGGCGTACCAGTCCTGCTCATCTGTGAAACGGGCAATCGGGAAAAGTCCGATTGCCTCCGTTTGCGCGGTGACGTCGTCCAGCACAAACTTACGCTGATATGCAGTACGAATTGTTTCACCTTTGGCAAAATGCGCCTCTAGCCCCAGGGCCTCCAGTCGCACAACTTGATCCTTAAGGCTCCTCTGGTGGGTTTCGTTCCGAGAGAGTTCCGAGTGGTAGCGAACCACGAACTCGAAAGCATTGGGATCAAAATCTCCTGCAAAACTGCGATTGAGACTCATCAATGCATTTGCGCTATGACGTTGGGTCTCAGAGTTCGAATAAGCTGCTTTTACGATTTCCGGATCCTTAACCAGGTCGAAGGCGATAAGAATCTGATCACCCTTACTGACTTGGCTTCGCCAAAAGCGAAGCAAGGAAAAATCGTCAAGCTGACTAATAGTGCTGCCAAGAAGCATGAAGAGTTTCGGGATCTCTGTGGCGTGGACTACCTCTTGGATCGCTTGTTCGAATGTTCCAGCGAGACAGCGGATGCGTGCGCCAGGCAGCATATCGGCCAAGACCTGCGCACCTTCATACATCAGTTTCTCATTGATGTCATTTGGCATGTAGTAGAGCGCGCTATGCTGCTGCTGGACAGATCGTAAAAGCCCAGCATTCTTCTTGCCGCTACCGCTGCCCAGTTCTACTACCAGTGGGGAAACGGTTAGCCTTGCAATGTCTTCGTTGTGGCGGTCGAGCAGTTCGCATTCTTTGCGTGCAAGGTAGTAGCTCTTTGCATCGACGATTTCGTCACCGATCGCAGATCCGAGATCGTCATAGAGAAATACGGCGGGTACATATTTGGTCACACCAGTCAATGCTTGGCGCAATTCATCGATCTGTTCAGGTGCATATCCAGCGGTCGCTTCATTCGAGGCGCGCCAGACATCGACACGCGGGTGCCCTTCGTCACTTGCGATGATGGTGTTGTTAGTGCTCATGGCTTTCATTTTTTCAGCGTTAAAGCCGAGGTCGCTGGCGTTCATGGGAAGTCTCCTATGTCATAACTTCATTTATTGCGCCGCGACGACTACCTAGCGCGCGGTTTGGGCGGTTGTTCCGCCGTCGATAATGATTTCGGTTCCAGTGATGTAAGCGGACTGCTCTGATAGCAGAAAGATAACACTATCAACGACATCACCAATCCGAGCTGTTCGGTTCAATAGCGAGGCCTCAGCACGCGCGGCCCAATCGGTTTCTGTAAGACTCTCCGCCATGCTGGTCGGAATCGCGCTTGGGCAAATGCAATTGAATCGGATATCTTGATCTGCCCACTCAATGGCCGCGCACTTGGACATCAACAGTACCGCTGCCTTGCTTGCAGAGTAAGCAGCATATCCGCCTGCGCTTCCAACAAATCCGCCAGTTGAGGCTATTGTCACCACCCGTCCTTGCTTTCGACGGGTCATGAGAGGAAGCGCGGTTTGCAATCCGAGCAGCACCCCTTTGACGTTGACATCAAAGGTGCGCTGCAATGTCTCCTCGCTCATGGTCGCTATCGGCTCGCAAATTAGTATACCAGCGTTATTCACAAGCATGTCTAGGCCGCCCAGATTCGCTAAAGTAACCGTTAACCGGTCCCAATCCGAGCGGTTGGTGACATCTAGGTGGTGAAACTCGATCACTTTGCCATTGGAGCGCGCCACCGCCGACACATTGGCACCAGCCTCTGAGTCGATATCGCCAATTAAGACCTCCGCACCAAGAGCGGCTAAACGTTCCGCAATGGCACGGCCAAGGCCTTTAGCTCCGCCCGTGACCAGCACACGCTGACCATCGAACATTCGTTCACTTGCCGGCTTGTCGAACAGCCCCTTTGGTGCGGATGAAACCGTCAACTGTAAAGTGCATCTGCTGTAGTGCCATAGGTCTGGTAGGGCACACTCTGAAACCCAAGATTAACAACCCAACGGCTTACGCCAGATCGCGTCAAAGGCATGACGCGATGTAAATTGTCACCAGCGTTTAAGAGGTAGGCGTCACCTGCTTCAAGTTGATCAGTCTTCACCAGACCACTCGCATGGCATTCGGTCACTAGATCATCGATATTTTCGCTTGGAGAGCGCCGGTGACTAGCGCAAAGGTCTACCCAATCCGGAATAAATTGAACTTCCCCACCTGCATCAGCGGGGGCGCTCTTTAGACAGATTACTAAGGCAAATGCGGGATCATCTATGTGCCAACCGTGGGTATCACCTGGTTGTTCCAGCATATTGGCGACCAGAAATTCACCCTCATGCGAGCAACTATATACAGACGACTGTGTGATTTCGGCGATCATGTCGCGGATGGCATGATGAAAATATAGGCTGAATATCAACGGCGATTCCCTGGAAATTTGTCTTCCGCTAAGCACTGCCATATTGCGTGGGCTTTCATAGCCTGGCATCGAAAAATCTTTTCGCATCGCTTTCTCGCGTAGCCGCGTGAGTTCATCAGTCAAAGTCACGACAGCTGGTTTCTCGAGAAAACCAGGCAGAGCCGCATAGCCACAAGCTCCATACGCTTCCCGTGCATCTGCAAGAAGCTTATAGTCATTATGTCGAATAAGGTTTTTAGTTAGAATCCTGTGCGGAGTGAGGTCAGATTCCAAATCGAAACCCACACTCATATTTCCGCATAAATCATCCGCTGCATTTGACACATTGCTCATTTCGCACCTCTTACGCTTCGCTAATTCTTATGAGAATTGCGGAGACAAAGAATTGGATTATTTGAGATCTGATATTGCGGTTCAAGACAACCACAGGTTTATGTGTCTTTGCAATGCATACTTGATTTACAAATTGTGACTCTACACTAAGTTTCCCGCAACTGAACACCTACATTTCTTCCCACGAGTTGAGCAGATGTATGAAAAACTGCGGAGCTATGAACGCCCCAGCTTCCGCCACAAAATTGCAGCCGCGCACGTGCTAACCGCGATAAGAAACCAAAATGCCCAACTGGCGTTGATGGCCAATAGCGCACCTGTAGTAGCGGGCCCGGCAATTCCGCCGAGCGCATATGCCATGGCGAAAGCAGCACTCCCAGCTACCAACGTACTGCCCGTGTGGTTTTGTCCGAGAAGCGTTAGGGCTGACGTGTAGACGCCGAAAAATGCGGCTCCAGCCGCAGCTGAGACCAACCAGAGTAAAGAGCTAGAGACTGGTATGTAGAGAAGCACGAAAAAGCTTAAACTGGTAGCGGCGAGGCATCCGATAGCGACCGCCCACCGGTTCACTCGGTCTAACAGCCAGCCAAGTGCGGGTTGCGCAACTATCATGCCGACATGGATTACTGTGACAAAGATCGCTGCCTCGCCCTGAGTTAGACCTTCATTGACAAAATAAAGCGGCAGAATTGCAATTGCCGTACTGTCGAATATGCCGAAAATAATGACTAGGACTATCAAGTGAGGCGACAACGTGAAAAAAGCCCCGATCTCGCGCAAGATCACAGGTTCTGGCTCCGCTTTTGCACGCCGGGCCAATATCGCAAACAGCATCGCTACAAGTGCGACGAATGATGCGCATATCGAGAACGCGAGGCCGTCTTCTGTGCCAAAAACAGCTATGCCAAGCGGGCCTATTGCAAACCCGAAAGACATTCCAGCACCGTAGACACCTGTAACTCTCCCGCGAACTCTGTCATTCGCAGCAGCGTTCAACCAAGCTTCGCCTAGGACGTAAATTGTGTTCACGCAATAGCCGAGGACGAACCGCAGAAAAAACCAAAAGATCAAGTTCTCCGTCAGCGCGAATCCGACCAGCGCTGCAGCTGCTATAGCCAATCCTGCCACGATCAAAGTGCCGGCACGTGCATATGCATTCAATGCTGGCAAGGTTAGAACCGAGACAACAAGTCCAACCATAAATGCAGCAGCATGAAGGCCAATCAGGCCTTCACTGAGTGCCGCGTCCTTTAGCAAGAAGGACAGCAAGGGATAAGTTAGGCCCTGTGCCGTAGCAAAGGCAGTGATCCCCAAAGTCACTGCTATGATAGAGGGCCAGTCTGTGGCTATTTCATCTCGTATCAAGCAGTTACCCCTTTATACGACTTGGAACGGCGCGAGCGATTTGCTCATCAACGTCATCTGCTCAGAACACTACGGACCTGCTGCAACTCGTCAAAAAGCCAAGTGCGAAAAGCGAGCGCTGTCTCATCAACAACCAATCTCTCATCAATTACAAACCAATATGAGGAATGCGCGGGTAACTGGATGTTACCTACAGCCATCAGTCGTTCGTCGGAAAGTGCATCGGCGCAGTGAAAATCATTGCCCAAGGCCAAGCCACACCCTGCAATTGCCGCATCCAAACAGATCGTGTATTGACCAAACACCACTGGTAGCTTTTTGCGCCCCGCACCCTGGAGGTCAAGAATTGGGGCCCAAGACGTCCGCTGTAGATCATGAAACAGGGTTAACGTCCCGATCGGATCGGCTATGCTACTCAAAATATCTGGAGCGCCCACTGGAAAATAGTTGAAATCGAATAGCCGCTCAACCCTGCTTTCGCGGTCGAGGATTGGCTGACCGTAGGTAATCCAAGCTTGCGCGCCCTTGTCCTGATCGCATCGAACGGGACTGGTATTGATGATATCTAGGACCAATTCTGGTACGGCATGCACTAGATTAGTTATCCGCGGCTGGAGAAAGAAAACGTAGAAAGCTGCATCAACCCTGATCCGTAGACTTTTGGGGTCCGCGTCCTGCTCAATGTACTTGCCCCCTTCTTGTAAGAGCGAGATCACGCGCGCTGCAACATGCTGATAACGCCGCCCGGCTTCGGTAAGACGGACGCAACGATTACCACGCTCAAAAAGCATGACGCCCAACTGACTTTCGAGCGCGCTGATCTGGCGACTGATCGCGGCTGGCGTTACTCCAAGCGGGTGTGCGCTCTTGGAAAAACTCTCCCGGCGCGCAGCCTCGAGAAACATTTGTAGAGCTGTTGTTGAGGGGTAACCTGCCATCGTTCTCGAACCTACCGCCACTGTTTGTACATATTTGGATGATCGGCCAGTATACCCCCGCAACCGATAGAAGCCTTGTAAATTAGGCACATCATATTTTGGGCCGACGCCGATATTATATCTTTTGCATACAACTAGAAAGTGAAATTGATGTCACGTTGACAAGTCGTCGCAAGGTGTTGTGGCAACATTCAACGTTGCAGATCAGATGCTACATAATCTGTCTCTTTTGTTGCAGTAAATGCTATCAAAGGAGCGGCATCAAATCGTGACGGGTCCACATCTTGTCGCCATAAAGACGGATCAGGATCGAGCACATTCGCGGCAATATCCTCTATTATGCTGTTCCAAAATCGCTCCGAATTAGTTCCTCAATGCGCTTAGTCTTGGGAGCTGAATATTCGACATTGGAACGACACAGCGATCTGCATGAATGGCATGTTTTTTTGCGGCAGTCGCTCTCCTAAGGCCAACGAGATACGATAGAATTGGCCTCTTAAAAGCAGCCGGAAAGGAGAATGACCATGTCATTCATCGCTGGCGCGGCGAGGACAATCGAAGAACTACACTTAACAGATGCTGCCCGCCAATTGAGTGACTGCTATTGAGGCGATGACCTGAGCACTTTTGCGGTCACTACGATTTCGATCAAGCAACCATCTTCGAGATCAACGCCAACGCAGGCGCGTTGCGGCCAATTTGTTTTTGGTCCGATCCAATCGATCCAAATCGTATCCATTTCCTGCTTTTGTTTGACGTCGCTGAGAAAAACCGTGGCCTGAAGTAGCCCTGGTCGACCGCTGCCCGCCTTCTCAAGAATACTGCTGAGCTCATCCAACGCATTCCTGGTCTGCGCAAGGATTCCATCCGCACAGTGCGGATCCGTCGCAACC
>ERZ1740072.395-NODE-395-length-17959-cov-23.221962_pt1 | contig 17959 bp, 14 predicted proteins | sample MGYA00581733_ERZ1740072 | MGnify/ENA primary metagenome ERZ1740072 (study PRJEB43018, sample SAMN04849741) | marine metagenome | isolation source: floating plastic debris | place: Pacific Ocean | collected 2008-08-30 | study: EMG produced TPA metagenomics...
GTGGAGGGAAGTTGGTGGATGTAGATGCGTGGAAATGTGGATGAAATGTAGATTTTCCACGGAAGTAGATGAAGTAAAATGTGGATGAATTTATTTACAATTTTGACTGGATAAATTTCTTGATGGGATTTCAGGGAGGTTTGTGGGAAAACCTCTTTGAAATATTGTTCTAGGAGAGGTATTTAAGAGACTATTCCTGCACTTTAAATCATTTAGGTACTGTCTGTCGTCACTGTATCACGTTATGGCTGACAAACGATTTCGTCGCAATATACCACTTTTACACACTCTTCATAAAACTTCTCCAAGAAAACGTCAAAAAATGATTGACACACTTTCTGATGATACAATCAATGCATTATGTGACTGTGCATGCAATATAAAGAGTGGAAACGTACCATTATCCGCACAACAATTCAAATCCTTGAAGCCATATCACAAACTACTCAAACTCTTGAGTAGCAAGTCTGCATCACAGAAGAAGAAAAGAAAGGCTCTACAAAGTGGTGGATTTCTGGGATTTTTACTTAAACCCATTGCCAAACTGCTCTTTGGAGGGTTAAAAATATAATGGCATCATTTAAAAAATATCTGCTCATTGATCCTGTCAAATATGAAGAGTTGTTCGCAAAAGTTCAATTGCACAAGGGGAATGACATTCTTGTGCATCCTAATATTAAAGCTGTTAAAACTATTGATAATAAGATGAGCTCAATTCTTAATGACGATAAAAAATCAGATCTACAAAAAATAGAGGAGTATAGTACGAACCTTGAGAGTTACCTGAGGAATTTCAAAAATGCGTTGGAAATTTCTAAGAGAGACGCAATTTTGGGAGAAAATAAACATGCTACACCTGATGCTGCAACTATGAATCATCTCCCAAAAGGTCCAAGCATTGATCTTGATACACCCGTCAGTAAAGAGTACAAAAGCGAAAAAGATATTCCCCTTTCATATCGTCCCACTGCAACACATCTTACATCATTTCTCAACAGAAACAATAACTTTGAAGTAAAAAATCAAGAACTCAAATACAAAGGTAAAAAGAAATTTCAATCAGACTTCTCCCAACTCCTGAATGGAATTGTACGATTTAAGAAACCATCAAGCAACAGCAAAAGTGATATAGATGAGTTTGTGTCATTGCTAAGACAAGAGGGTTATCCAGTCACGCGACTCGGGTATGTGAGGAGGAATAATACTAAGAAAACTGTTGTGCCAGAAGACTCATCTTCCAGAATTGTCATGAAGAAAAAAACCTCCAAACTACAAAATACAATTGAAAGGCTTCGTGCAGGGTCTACCCCTTCCAAAAGGAGAGCAGTATCTTCAAAGAGTGTAACACCATCTAAAATATATGAGAAATGGGAAAAGGTGTAACCAAAAAACCAACAGGAGTGGAAAAGTTTTTGACAGAGACCTACTACAACCCAAAAAATCCATATTCCTTTGGCGGAAAGTCTAAGCTTCAACAGCAAGCCAGAAAACAAAAGAGAATATCTAAACAGAAAACAGAAAAATGGCTGCAGTCCCAAGACCCTTACACACTCCACAAAGGTGTTAGGAAACACTTTCCACGCAGACCTACTATTGTCAATGGATATGGAGAGCAGTTACAAGCAGATCTAATAGACATGCAAAAGTTCAAAAACGATAATAATGGTCACAGTTTCATTCTAACAGTTATAGATGTATTTTCAAAATTTGCCTGGGCATATGGTATAAAAAGCAAGACAGGGTCAAATGTTGCTGCTGCCCTAAAAGAGATATTGACTGCAACAAATGTACGTCACCTGCAGACTGACAAAGGAAAAGAATTCTACAATACCGCTGTCAGATCATTGCTGGATAAACATACCATTAATCACTTTTCAACAGAAAACGACGATATCAAGGCATCAATTGTGGAGAGATTTAACAGAACCATTCAAAATAGACTATACCGGTGGTTCACCAGGAGCAAATCACAAAGATGGATTGACGTATTGCCTAGGTTGATGGATTCATACAACAACACATATCACAGAAGCATCAAAATGAAACCTATTGATGTCAACCATAAAAACTCAGAGGAAGTCTGGTTGAATCTCTATGGAAATTTACAACGTGACCGCAAAGTTACTAAGCTTAAAGTAAATGATCCTGTCAGAATAAGCAGGTTCAAACATGTTTTTAGCAAAGGCTATGACAAAAACTGGTCATCAGAGATTTTCGTTGTAGACAAAGTACACCAAACTTCACCTATTACTTTTTCTATTCGAGATCAGATGGGTGAAAAAATTGTTGGGACATACTACAAATATGAACTTCAGAAGGTTTTACTACCTCAAGCATTTGAAATTGAGGAGATTTTGAAAACTAGAAAATTACGTGGCAAACATCAATATTTGGTAAAGTATAAAGGTTATCCCCCAAAGTTTCATCAATGGGTATACAAAAGTCAAATTGTGTGACCTTTGTCCTAATCGAAAGGGTAAGCTTGTTATTCTAATGTGCTCATATTTTTTGTACAGGATAAATATTTCCATTTGTGCTTGAACATCTGTCTGACAATGGTGTCTTCTTTTTATGCGGTGTTACCCTCTAATGCATCACATAAAGTTTTTGAAAACAATAAACTACATACTTACAAAGTGCAAATTCCCAAACTTCCTTCTACGGAAGGCGAATGGGTTGTAGGATTAACTGAGATTTCTTATCCAAGTCGGTGGCCAAACATCACAGAACTTGGTACCGTGTATGTTAAATGGAATAATAGTGAGGAATCCATGGACTACCCAATTCCACCAGGATTTTATTCTAGCATTGACGAACTCTTAGAAAAAATAAAATACATTCTGACTATAAATAAGAGTGGTGTTGAGGATAAACTTCTCTTACATTATGAGGAGGTTGCCAATAGAGTATTTATATCTATTCCTCGAAATGGTGGCTTTACATTTAGTTTTTCCCATAACATTGCTGCACCCCTAGGATTTGAAAGCAATAAGCTATATTCCGTTGGATACACACAAGCTCCATTCCCGGCAGACATAAATGATGGATTCACTGCAATGTTTGTTTACTCGGATATTGTTCAAAAGCGATTAGTGGGTGATGATATGGTTCCTCTTCTGAAGGTCATTCCGGCGGAGCCAATGAAGAAAAAATATAGTCACAGTTGGGTAAGGTTCCAGAATGTTGAGTATGTACCTTCGGTGAAAACACATGTTGACACAATAGAAATCAATATAAGACGAGACAATGGAGAAATCGTTCCATTTGAAAGTGGTAAAGTTGTGGTGTCACTTCACTTCAAGAGAGTTGAATGATGTCAATAATATATGACTTTGATACATCATCACATTCCCTCAAAAATTACTATCTTAACCAATCTGGTGGTGGTATACCTGTCTTTCGTGGGGCTACACGTCAACGGGGATATGGATTAGGGGGAATCTTCTCGAATCTATTCCGGAGGATTGCACCCGTGTTGAAAAATGTTGCTAAAACAGCAGGAAAACAACTAGTGAAAACAGGTGCAAATTTTGTGACTGATGTCATAGATGGGAAAACATTAAAAAAGGCAGCTCTATCAAATTTATCTAGTGGTGGGCAACAACTAGTGTCGTCACTTTCCTCTAAGCTATCGACAAAAAAAAGAGGTGGGGTCAAAAGGAAGTATCCAAATGAAACTGTTAAAAAGAAGAGACGGCGTATAACTAAAGACATTTTCAAATAAACTGTCCTTCCACTGACACAATGACGTCTCAATTCCGTTTGATGGATAAATCTTCTCAAGAAAGTATCATGAGTGAACTTGATGTTTTTCACCCAGGTATGTCAAAAACTAGTATCAGGGAAGGTGAAGTATTTGAACTTCCACCTGAAATTCATCCTAATGGTTTGTCACCATTGACATTTGAGATTACAGGAAATTCTACATTCTATATAGATCTCAGTAATACATTTCTGCATTTGCAATGCAAAATACTGAAACAAGATGGAAGTAAACTCACTGATACAGGAGCTGATGTCAAAATTACCCATGTGACCAATCTACTTCACAGTATGATATCAAACATTAGGATATACATGAATCAAAAAGAAATAGAAAGTAATCCAAATTATGACTACAAAGCATTCCTCTCTACTGTCTTAAACCATGGAAGTGACGCCAAAAATTCACACCTGACCACAGCAAAATGGATCAATGATGACATGGAGGAGGAGCATGCTGCAAACTTTTCTGGACCTCAAACAGCAAAAATGAAAGCCAGGGCAGCTCTGTTGGCAGGAAGCAAAACACTAGACATGATAGGTCGTCCTATCACACCACTATTTTCCCAGGGTCAATACTTAATTCCGGGAATAAATCTAAGGATTGAATTTGAATTCAATAATCCTCGCAGTATCTTACAAAATGTTGAAAAAGACCTTACCACTGAATACAAGATTGATATTGTGAAAGCTGCCTTACTTGTTCGACGCCTACAGGTGCATCCAACCATTGCTTCCTCCCATGCGAAAATGCTTGATGATGGCAAGAAGGCAAAGTATACTATAAACAGAACTGATGTACAATTCTTTACCATCTCACCTGGTAGACAAAACCAGACCATTACTCTGATAAACAACAAACAAGAAGCAAAAATAATTATTGTCGGACTCATTGATCACACAGCCAAAAATGGTTCGTATGACCATTCACCTTTCAAGTTTGAGAACTTTGGTCTGTCATCTATCAATATCATGATGAATGGAAGCTATGTATTAAAAAAACCACTGCAAGTTGATTACCAGAATGATATCTATATCCGTGCATACATGAACCTTCTGTCAGTCGCTGGAAAGTCGCTAACAGATACAGGCAATAATATTTCCCTTGAGACATTCAAGAACAGTCTCTGTCTATACGCATTTGACCTTACTCCTGACTGGTGTCACGGTGAAGGAACACATTTGCTGCGGAGTAGCGACACCATCGCAGAATTAACTTTTGCATCTCCATTGGCGAATACAATTAGTGTCATGGTGTATTATGAATATGATGACATGATCAAAATTGATAAAATGAGAACAGTAGAGTTAGCCTCAAAATCATGAACTCTGCTGAGCTTCTGAATATTCTTGAATCTGATCAACACACAAACCTGCTAAATCCAGCTGTGAAAGCATTTAACCATTTCCTTGAAGAACCACTGAACTGTCCATCGATGACAATAGTAAACTTGGATACAAGTGATAAACCAGGAAGCCACTGGGTAGCAATTTTTGTCCCCATGAATGGTAAAACAGAGTATTTTGATTCTTATGGAAATAAACCAAATGTTCACCTTTTGTCTAAACTACAGCAATTAGATGATAGAATTACCTATTCATTATTCCCCATACAAGGATTGTCAACAGTGTGTGGACAGTACTGCCTTTTGTTTTTACTTCTGAGATCAAGAAACTACTTGTACCAAGACATAATTTCTACGTTTTTTATGTGCAAATTTAATACTGAACGTGATGCTATCGCTAACTTTATGATCAATCACTTTTTTGATAAGGCTTTAAGTAGAAAACTGCAAGTACTTGATAAAAACTTTATTATTGATAATATAAAGGAGTAAAATAGAATGCTCAATATAAAATACTATGTCCATAGATAAATACAGAATAAAAATGCATAAATACATAAATCTCAATTACATAAGTCATAGATCAATAGGGGAAGTGGTAACACCATCAGAATGAACCTTCCTCTTTGCATAAAAATAATTCAATCCAGAACGAATTTGTGTATATGTCACCATTTTTTGGTTTCTGCGCATAATTCCCCTATTTATTCCAAACGTTGGATTTTGTGATTCAAGAGTTCTCATAAAATGACATTTCTCGTATCTGTTGAGATTTTTCATGATTCCTTTGGTTGAGGTCTTTGATGCATCCTTGCTATAACAATGGTACGTCTTTGCATTCAGAGCTACAATCCCTGTACCCACAAATTCTTCTTTAAATAATCCTGGTGTGCGTTTATGATAGTCATATGCTGCTTTACAGCACTCATTCATTTTCCAGATTTTCCCCTGACTTTTATATTCAATGAACCTTGATTTGTGTTTATCACAGAAAGGAGGAACAAACCAATCTGCATATTCATTATAAAAGTCAAACTTTCTTCCAGATTTGATCATTTGCTCTAGTGGTGCAGATGTGGCAAAATATGCAGAGTCAGTGTCCATAGTAACATATTGATAAAACTTATCCTCAAAATATTTATCCATCAAGTCATATTTGAATTGCAACATTCTGAGTTTGGCATACTGAAGGATTGCAAATCCAACAGGTATTGGAGTGTCAACATTTATCTTTGGCTTTGCCAATTGAACTTCAAAAACATCATCAGCTAATTCTTCAATACCCAAAAATCTGTTGCTATTGACATACTCTGAGGCTTTCTGTATCGATGAAGTGAATTTCAGATTTGTGAATTTTTCCTTGTTTGTGATTGTAACACCATAAATAACATTTCCAGAAAGCTTACTAGTTTCACTCAGAATTTTTTTAGATGGATCTGTATCCCCTTCCCTTCTTGATTTGCATACCTCATCCCCAAATTTCATAAAACACTTAGATCTTTTAAACTGAACAATCTGATATACCTTTGTGATTTGCAATCCATGTTTTAGGTACCACTGAAGCAATGTAGTGAGTAGTAAAATCTTTTTACCAAACATACTTCCAATGAGGGAACGTTGGGGTGACTTCAGCATTCCATTTTCTATTGCAAACTCTTGCATGTGGGGGGACAAATCTGCTCTTGCGATATCAACATTCTTAAAAATTGGAGGCATTTCATAGAATTTTGACATGAGGTTCTGTGGTACTTCGATATCACATTCAACAAAGCCAAAGAAGCGATCTTGCTTCACTGCATTCACTATTTCTTCTTCTGTCATTGGTTTTCTCTCAATCATTTCTCGTTCATTTAATGTCACAACAAATTTATGGATGGTTTGTGATTCCTTCTTGATGTATTCCCATTCACATTCAAATATTGTCAGCACATTGTAACCCAGACAGCGCAGGTAGTTTTCCTTTTCTATTGTATCCTGATAGAGTGTGGTAAATGCCTTTCCATTTATTGGATTTATTAGATGACCTTTTGTTTTATTGCAGTCAGATTTTGGACAACCATGAAAAAGACACCCATGAAATTGAAACACAGTATTAGAATGTTTATGGAATCCATCAACAGGAAGATTATGCTGACCAAGACGAATTTCCCCATGGTTGTATTTGTGTCGTATTTGGTCATTGAATTTCAAAGACATATATTCCATCCATTCATAAGCCAATCTGCCATAATGATCAACGAACTGTGGTCGAAAATCATTTTCCTGTCTCCTACGGATCATGCAACCACTTGGTAGATCTTGCATTGCTGAGTGTAAGTATAATGCATTAGCGTCATACCCCAAAATTCTGTCACATTTGAGCGCATCCGATTTGTACTTGTCATGTTTGATATAAGTTGTTCCTTTTTCATGAAATCGGTGAAAAACTATGGCGGGGCCACCAACAAGATTATCCCTGATTGTTTTATGTAAGTCAGCGTTTTGTTGTGTAATAAGTGGAATTGAGAACAAATTGGTGTCGGACTCTTTGAATAACCACTTTGTGGCAAGGCCAGGTACACTAACACCATCTTTGAACATGTCAATTCCCCTTTCTCTGTAGATTGCATGTTGTTTTTCTATTGCTTCCAGAAATGGAAGTACATCTAGGTTGTTGTAATAAATCAAGTAATCTCGTAATGATTTCATATCATGTTCTTTCCACACTTGGCAACACTTTAAGTACTCCTCTGAGGTAATGTTTTGTTGTCTGAGAGATGAGAAGAATGCACTATGTGGTGGAAGGTTAGTTTCATCCAGTCTATCAAGTGAGTCAAAATATTCATAGGGAAACACTGCTTTCTCCATTTTGCAATCGTATGCTTTTATGAAAGCAGAATAGTTAAAACCTGGTGCAATGAAATTTGTTATGTCTAGAAATTTCAGATGCTTGGTTTTGATACACTTCATTGCATTATTTCTCTTGATGGCAAACATTATCTGGTCATGTTTGGATAGATAACGTATGAGAGGTGCCCTGATGACATTTATGTCATATCGTTGACCATTGAAACTTATGACTGGTAATTCAGAAAAGTAATCTATGACTTGACTGATTATGGTGTCCCACCCTTTGCTAGCATAAATAAATGGATGAGACCACGGTTTGTGTTTGAATTTCGATTCGGCAGCAAAACTTTGATCCTTCAAAACCCTAAGCTCTGAAAGAAATGGTGATACTTTTTCAAGTAAAGTTTTGGAGGCAATTGAACTCAGATGGTCCAAGTATATGACAAACTTTTCGACAAGTGCGTCTGTGTCACCATCACTTATCAAGCAGAAGGGCTTTTCATATCCTGGAATATTTGAACAAATCGAAATAGACATGAGAACATGATCGGTGTTGAACGTGAGCTTGGGAGTATTTTTATCCCTTGATTTTGGAAGGTATGACTCGATATCGAATGTTGCTCTATACGGGTAAAACCTGTACTTGTCAGGAACAGTTATGCCTGTCATTGATTCAATCTTTTCAAAGATATTTTTTGGAGGATGGAAAACTCCTGATCCGAATTTCAGTTTCGATTTAGATTTAGCACAGGAACTTTTGTGTCTCAGAAGTCTATATTTGGTGCTAAAGCATTGTGAACAAATAGGACAAGAAAAGCAGCTAGAAAATTGTGACAAATCTGTTATATAACAAAAGTGATTACCCACTAAACAGAGATTCAGATGGTCCTTAGATCTACTAAATGATTGATATATCAGTTTACTTGTCTTGTTCTGTTCAAGTGTGTACACTGAAATTCTAATATCAAATATTTTCTCTAGCAGGGGAAGATCATGGAGGGTTACTCCTTGAAATGATCCAGGTGAAACGGATGCATTGATTGAAGCAGTATATCGATGCAGTAAATCAAGTACTGCAGTTTTACATGTCCTTTTCCTCAAGCAGTGGCATACACTGTTTGCGTGCTCACAGTTTTGTTTGAGGTAAAGGCACCTAAAAAAACATAGGTTGTCAGTGTACCTTTTGTGTCCATCATAGCTTACAGTGTGTATGCATTTCATTTTCTTGATATAGTTTGGGATGGAAACTGGTGAACCAAGCTTTGAAAAGTTAGTTTTGTTCAGATAGAAAGAAATATTAGTCACTTCCAAAATTACCCATGAACTGTCTGGTCTTGAAAGCTTTGCTTTTTCAAAGAGGTCTAAATCTAGTATGGTGTCCAATGTAGAATGTAAATCCTCGACAGAATTTATTTTTACAGGTGATGCAAAAATTTGAGTGTTGTTTATGGATGAATGATAATATCTTAGTTCCTGTGTTACTCTATGTTGGAGGATGAACCCTAAACTACAATTCAATTTCACTTGATTTTGAATCTTGTTTAGCCAGATATTGGTCATTGATCTTTTCATATCCAATTTTTGATTAATCAACCTGAAATTGAAGATATCCTGTACTTTCCTACATTTAAAGTAAGTCTTGATGGCACCCCAATTTTGTCTCAGAATAGATTGAAGGGGATTATCTCTTGTCCTTGGAATAGGTTCATTTTCTTCCTGGTCCTGATGGTTGTCATGATTGCTCGCACCACCTAATTGTACAGGTTGGTTGCTGGATTGTTTTGTAGTATTGCATGTTTTTACATGTCTCATAAGCGAGGATTTAGCCGTGTAACTGGAGAAGCATTTATTGCATGTAAATCCTTGAAATCTTTCATTGTGTTTGACATTCTGATGACGCTTCAGACTATACTTTGATGCAAAGCTTAACTGACAAATTGTACAATAAAAAGTCATAGCTAATTCACCAAAAATAGAAAAAAACAAACAAACAAAAATAACAAAACAATTTAAGTAAAAAGAGGTTAGGTGGTAGAGTCAAGGAAATTCCTCAGCAGAAGGGTTTGAACGATAATAATAATTCAATCTGATCTAGCAAAGAAGTCAAACCTTTCTGCCGGGTTAGAATTGGTGTTGGCTGACAATGATCCGTCAAAGCGGACCACATTGATGGTTGGTTGCATCATGCACCGTCCACCAAGTGTGACAAATCCCACCTGCATTGCGATTGAGAGGTGAGTCTGCTCGTTGGACACCATCTCACTCTGCTGTCTTGCTTCATGTAGAGATATCACAGAATTGGTATCCTTTAATCTGTCATAAAAATATTATAACATTAATGAGTATTACAATAACGGATATAACTAAGATATGATTATGATAAAAGTGTATATTAAATAATAATTTAAAACAATAATGGGTATGATTATAATCATAATATAACTCTAAGACTGTTATCGGTGTGACATGGTATGGAATGGATAAAAATATTATAATTGACAATCATCAGAAGACAGTATGTTCATAGAATTTCCTCATTATGACTTGACTGTGTGTGTTTCCATTTTTACTACAATGAAGGATCAGAAAGTTCCAATTAATCATAACTTACATAGTTGTTGTCTTCTCATGGTTGCCTCTAATTCGGAAATGGGTGTAGTCCCGTTGGAGGCGGGAGTGGAATTTGCCTTCATCCTCCCTCGAATCCTTCATCTTATCCTCGATAGCTCTCAGGGCATTGCCAAGGGCTGAAGCCTTGGCAATTTTGATATTATACCCAATGGGCTCACCATGGTACTGGGATAACGTATTGCACCATGGTAGTTTATCAGTGAGATCTGAAAGTATATAAATTATGAAAATTGATATTTTATGACAATCATAGCTTACTTCCTAAATCAGACATAACAACATCAAATTCGCAAGGGTTTCAACCAGTTATTTTGCTAATCTCGTAATCATATATTTGAAAGTGTATTCTGGTATGGATTTAATCATGAAATGACTTCAGTATCTAAGACTGACACTTACATCCAAGTGCTAACTGTTTCTCCGCAGTAATGGAGATGGGTCGTCTCAATACGTCTGACTTGTGGTATATTGTATCACCCTGAAAGACAAACACCAAAATATCAGTTAATTTACATGCAAATAAGATGTCTTTAAATATTTTAATACATTTCAATATTTATGAAGGTTTTTAATCTCAATGACACATTTCACAGATATTCTAGACATACACCAATGACATGGGTATAATAGAATACAAGATAATTTTCAATGTAAATAAATTAACTCACATTGACCACAATATCATTTATGTCGAAATCCTCTAGTCTGAGATGGTACACTGGTAGAGTGGGTGTGGGTAGTAAAGCAGGTCTCTCAGTTGAGGTGTTGGCAGTGGGTCTGTTGGTAGCGGGTCGGTTCTCAGCAGCAGTGGATGTTGATGGTTTGGGTTCCGGTTCTGTTTGATTCATGTACTCCTCGAGTACCTGCGCTCTCTTACTCCTGGGTTGATCTTCTCCCTCTTCCTCATCAGATTCGAACACCAGTCTCCTCTTTCCTCCGATAGATTTGGGCATGACCAAGATTTTTGTATAGCCCTTTGACTTCTGCAAAAGTTCACAGCAAAATGTCGGTGACAACTTATTTCAAAAGTATTGCCGTTAAACCCCTTTGTTGTGACAGCAGAACAGCAGGAAATCAAAGCATGTGCCATGAAATCTCAGCAGAAAAAAAATTTTCCAGTTAAAGTCCATCGCAATAAATTTGGACAACACTGATTGATTGCAACTACACTTATTGATTGCAACTCACCTTGAGTGGGGCCTTTCCTTTTCCTTTCCCTTTCCCTTTCCCCGAATCCTCATCGGATGATAGAATTATTGTATCATCATCATCATCGATAAATCCGGCCTAAAATGATGAAAGATGAAAGTAACTATAAATACAACCAATGAAGGAAATTTCGATCCCAGTTGACATGTCAATTTTGTCAGCAACATGAATGCACTGCAATCAAAGTATATAATTGCATAATTGCATTATAATGATAATCACATAACAATTTAAGTCATTACATAAAAAAAGATTCATTGATCAATCATCATTTTCAAATAATAGTTAAAATAATTACACATACCATTTCCTTATCAAACTCTCCATCCTCTATAAATTCTCGCTCAGAATTCTTCGACTCTTTGGCCTGATCGTCCAGAAGAGCTTTTGCAAATTTTGACAAGTCTTTTCTCTTAGGTGGGGCCATCTAAAAAATAAAAAATGTATGGGTATGTAATGACTAGATGTATTATTTAATGAAGGAGCGCTCTACATTTACATATTACATGAGAGTTAGCATTCAGAATTGACAAAAATAAATGAATGATTGCACAAACATAATAATTATTATCTTGAAAGTTAAAAATATTGTTCAAGATTCAAGCTTACATCATCACAAAAAGGAATAGCGTTGTCGTCACAGGCATTATACCACCAACAATTGCATTGAGCCTGTAGTAATGTCATATCCCTCCCACAAAGATCACACCACCAGTTAAATTCCATCTTCAATTTAAAAAAAAGAACAAAATTTTATTTGGATTTTGAAAATTGTAAATTCTTAATTAAAAGAAGTTGAAATTATTTCAAAATATTTTTTCTAAAATTATGAGTTTTCCTCCAATGGGAAAAACATTCTGAAAGATTAAAAACTCACCTTTAAAAGAGTAGAAGTGTAGAGTTAGCTGTGCTGCAAAGGTTTGTTGAATGGAAGAATCCTGCTGCTTTGTGCTTTCCTATTGGATTTTGCCTCAATTTATATGAAAAATTTTCCGGCTCTCCTGGTGCTAAAGTTTCAGACAGGGGTGTATTTAAGTATCCCTACCACCCTACTAGTAGTGTGTTAAATATTTGACTCCCTACAGTAGGGTCCTGAAAAAATTTAGAATTTGCATGTTTTACTCTAAAATTTGCATGTTTTTCATCTAAATAGACAGATTTTATCTTTCAATTCAAGGTAATTTGGGCGCAAGATCCTAAGTTTATGACAAACAATCAATATGGTCCTCGAAAAAAATAGGGTACTTATTTGCAATATAAATACACTCCTGTGTCAGAAAATAATGGTCTCTATTTAATAGTGATAATCCACTGTCACTATAGGTGAATAATGAAGACCACATTTAAAGTTCGACCTTCCTTGAATTTTTTATTACTGTCTGACAGAATAATTTATGCGATGAAATTATACCACCAACGGAATTTTCCATTTCAATAATTTATTCATTTTAATAAACACAATGTAGGGGATAAATATGAACACAATAATAATGAACAAAACAGGGAATTCAACAGCTACATTGACTTAAGAAATAAATTTCCAGCTTTTACCTTGCATAGCAAAGTGATGCTAAGATGAAATGACTGAAATAATTGCATAAATACTTTGCTGCTTGAATCTTTGCACACTTGCTCACATTTCACAAAGACTTTGCCCCATTTTTCCAAATTACACAATAGGGAAATTAGGAACAATATAATATTTACAATAGCATCATTTTGTCTTCGGTATATACACTACAGAAGGGTATTCAAACATTTTTGTTCTAACACGGGTATTATCGTCAGCTGAGGGTCTAAGGTTAATGAATAGATGACCATAGTTGGTTTTCATTGCATCAGTATAACAATCAAACAGAAATTTTCGCTGCCCCATTTGTGTACCAAGTGTTTTAATTGTGGAGTTATCACGGATTGATTTCAATATCCATAAATAATGTGTGTTCAGAGAAATGGTTCTAAAATATTTCCCTTTGGCAAACATATTTTGGGTCAGAACAAGAATTGAATAATTATAGTGATGTGAATATTTGGTGTACATATTTGCCACATCAGGTGAATTAGCAACTTCATCCATGCTGTCATCAATTATTAATATTCTTGGCTGCTTGTCCTTTGGTAGATCTTCAAATTTTGAAATACCTTCCACAAATTTTATTGGGAACGGTGTGTCTATTTGTTCATACACTTCCTGCCAGCAGCTGTAGTTGAAGATGCATTCTGTTGGAGGTGGTACCATCATCTTGGCAGCATTTTCAAGTATCTTTTTGGTCAGCTGCGTCTTTCCGGACCCACTTGGACCTAATTACATAATAGAGTTGATAATAATGCTACGAAATCCAAAATTATACCCTAAGATCTTTATTGTAAGGAACAACACATAAACATGGGAATCATAGATTTTTACATTGCACACCACTTTGTGAGAAATCAACCAGCAGGGATTGGTACTGAAGTTTGATTTATTTTTTGTGTTCATGATAAAACAAATTTGAGAAAAATTGTCAGGGTGGGACATCCAACATCCCGCTGTTGTTAAACACTGATTTTCTGAGCACAGAAGCTACTGGATCTTAAACAGAATCTGAACCGGTCATAGTTTTTTGCATTATCGCCACATTTAATGGATTCTGAGCCCATTTAATCTTCTAAATCTCTCCGCCCAAGGTATTAAAAAAGAGTCGTTTTTTGCTCCAAAGGCTGCCCCTCCCTGATACCAGAGAAGGTCATGCACCTAGATTTTATCATAATTTTTTACAAAATGTTACATATATACAACTGTCAATTTTTTTTAGTCACGTACAAAAATGGGCTGAGTTTCAAAATTCTGTCACGTGATTGGTCTCCAGGGTGTGGAGCAAACAGACTTGGACATAGTATATTAAGTGTGTGCAGGTACCGTATTTCATTGAATCACTGCGCAGGCGCGAAAGTTTGACATTTATTTTGAGTTTGAGACCAGCTTACTACTTTACCAACATGGAATTACAGGTATGTAATACTAGAACTTACAAATTTATTCTGTTAATTATTTATAATAATTTTATAGATACTTTAATATTTTTGATCATTTCAATTTTGTAAATGGAATTTTCAAACCATGGAGATTCAAAGCATTGAGATTAATATTGTTGTTGTGTTCTATGTATCATCATTATTATTGTCATTATTTTTAGGAGTGTCCAATATGCAGTGAAGAAATTGAGGTGCTTACAGAAAATAAACTGCTGACCTGCAGCCACTGGAGACATTTTCACCAGGATTGTATTGATAGATGGCTGCGACTGAATATGTCATGCCCTATCTGTAGGGAGAGAGGTAAGACTTACAATTATCTATATTATGTAATGATTATTCTAAAAATATGAATATTGTAAAGCAATTTAGCAAACTCTGAAAGTTTTTGTGTAGGAAATTTCATGTTTTACATTACTCATGATTCATAACAATTGCTTAAATGTTTTGGCTAAGATGTCAATAATCTCACTATAAATTTTCCAACTATTCAAGCTACAGTGTGTATCACCATGTTGTTCTATTGCTGATTGCAGTTGAGAATTGGAGTGATGACTTACCTTTTGAAAACTGGGAACTTGCCAGAATGGACGGTAAGCTATTCCATTCTGCATACTAATTGCGGGGTAATGATCTGAATTAATTACACTTTATTTTTCTTCAAAATTAATTTAGTTCAGAGGTTTAGCTTTACTAAAATGTTTGCGAGTTATGTGTTTGTGTACCTTGGTGGTAAATGGGGTAGGGAGTAATTAAACATTTATTATAGACACGTTGTTACACAAAATTATGTGTGTGACATAATTTTTTATCTATTTTTTGTGGGCCATTCACCATCATTCATAATTTCATAACAGGTCATTGTAATAATTATTTGATTAAGACCAGGGGCGTAGTTAGACAGCCGAGGTTCACAAATTTCGGGGTTGACAACCCTAAAAAGGGGACAACTCCAAAAATGAAATTTTAAACCTTGTCAGATATTGTCAAACAGATAGACTATAGAGGGTTAATTGACCCTGCTGAGTCCAAATTTTGGCACATTTTAGGGCTAGGCATACTCTTCACCCTGTTATTTTGGCTCTATTTGTTGCAAACTAAGAAAATTCTCAAAAACTAGTGGGTCAAATCGTTGACCAAATACGGTCCTGATTTAGACCACCAGCCAAGTACTGCTTTTCTTCCTATTTTCAGATCCAGAGGCCCAGGAAATCTTGGAGAGAAGGATGCTCCAAGAGGAACTGGATTTCGAAAGTTATGTGCCCCAAGAGCTGGAGGATTATGTCTCCAGCGGCGAGGACTGGGGTGCACTGGAGGTTCCAGGTTTACATCCAGATAGAGAGCAGGAATTTTCAGCTTAACACCGGGATACAGAAGATACAGCTTATACAGATAATAATTATACTCAATTATTCCTTTTTTATTGTTCAGTGGTTTTGTAATAATTAACAGCTTATCAATAATAAAAATTACCTACCAGTAATCAGTCCAGAAAAGGGTGTAGACAGGTGGTAATCACCGGTAGTATAATGTTCCATTACTCGCAGAGATCAAATCCAGTAGGGAATTATTTGTTTTCAGGGGTGCCAAAGAAAAAGTCACTTCCCCTTTTTCGATAAATAACACACACACGCTAATAAAGGCACTAACCAAAAACAAAATAATAGTCAGTGTGGCTCTGTACTGCACTAAAAATGATCTTAGTAATTGGTCTGGAACCATCATCAGGAGTAAAGACTTTTGGTCTGCACACGCTCCAATATATAAGTGAAGATTTCCTCTTTGAGCATTGCTTTTTTATATCTTGTTATTCTTCCAAAGTGAATACCTTCTGATATGTCACTGAAAACCTTGTCGAAGTGTAACTGATAAAAGTATGCCAAGAATCCTTTATCAATTAGATAATACTCCATGTACAGTTTTTGACAAGTATGCAGATGTTCTGATGACTCAATGTCACAACCTTCACACTGTAATTCTACAAGCAGTCTGATCTGTTTCCATAACAACTCACACAATTCTTTGAAATTATTAGCACATAATATTCCCCAGTTATCAGTCATTGGATGCATCATGTGCTACCAGTATATTTTCTCTTGGTTAATATAATGTTCCTTCTAGACTGATCAATCAAAAAACCACAGCTTCTGTTGTTCCCACTTATCCTGTTCGTGTACCTTGTGCAAGTAAAATGTCAATTGTGACCCATTAGTTATAAACAAATTGATTGTTCAATAACTGTTCAAGCTTATCAACAAAACTGTAAATAATACCTTCTGCGTATTGTCACATCAACAGATTATAAAATAATACTAATATGACATGACTAACACCATCTAACTTCATGCAGTTGAGTGATTTGGTTATCATGCAATATTCCACAATGAATGTACTGACAAGCAAACACCAATTGTCAGAAAACTCATAGCTAGACCCTTAAAGACATTCTTTCGTTCACGGAACTTGATATTATTGCTCATGCTGTCACACAGTATAGATGATATCCGATCCGCTGTATCGTCCAAATGTGACTGTTCTGTTCGCTCGAGCATACCAACAATGAGTACCAGGAACATAACTGCGAAAGTTACTAATTGTTGTTCTGTCTGACACCCGCTTAACACTGTTTCACATATCCACTGAAAGCCAGCAATATTGGATCCTATATAATCAAGTCTGCTGCCAAGCTTTTGAATTCTATGTCTCTGTTGATGACAAATATGTGCATATAATTTATCCAAATTAGTTAGCAATGATGAACCACTTTGCATTCCTCTCAATCTCGCAGATGAAGCAATTCCAACCTTATACCACAAAAAATGTTTCACTATTCGTTTATTACATAGATTTCTTGCAAGATTTGAGCTGGATGGTTGTGACATCATGACTGCCTGATATCTCATGACACAGTAATCCAAATTAAGCAGCGACACACATTATAAGTGTGGAGTAATTTGAGTTGGAATTCTCTACATCCACTTATAGATGAATTCAAAACATGTAGATAAAATCATTCACATTTTACTTCATCTACTTCCGTCGCAAATCTACATTTCATCCACATTTCCACGCATCTACATCCACCAACTTCCCTCCACCTGTGGTTGTCAACCAATGGGGATTGTACCTTGGGTACGGGTCCACACAAGCCCTAAAAACTACTACTA
>ERZ1740072.398-NODE-398-length-17937-cov-7.711442_pt1 | contig 17937 bp, 11 predicted proteins | sample MGYA00581733_ERZ1740072 | MGnify/ENA primary metagenome ERZ1740072 (study PRJEB43018, sample SAMN04849741) | marine metagenome | isolation source: floating plastic debris | place: Pacific Ocean | collected 2008-08-30 | study: EMG produced TPA metagenomics assembly...
ATACGTAGAAAATCAAGTGCTCATGGTGGGGTACCTTTCTGGGAGTACCCCCCTGGGGATTGTGTTTGGTGTTTTCGGTAATTGCCTAGCTACGCTTGTTCTCACCAAGCTGAATTGGTCTCAGGTCGTTTCTCTGTTGAAAATGCATGCTACCAAGTCTAAACGGATATATCGCAGAATTACTAATTGTTATGCTAATTGTGGGAGACAAGGTTGGGCCTCCATTTTTATATTTCTAGCCATAAAATGTTGATTTATCTGTTTTGTAGCTACGGCCTTTAATAGAAGCGGGAGCATTCCTTTGTACTGTGATATTTCTACTATTGTACATACCTATATATACCCTCTCACTGTATATAATGTCTTATGGGTTCGACCAGCCTGAAAACAGCCAAGGATTGCTCCAAACAAGCAGTATACTGGTAAGTACACATTAGCTTTAGTTTTAAGATGGGCCACCAGGTTTTTAAATCCTCTCAGATTTAGTCATCATGGGTGCTAGTCACAAATGCTGCTGGTTGTTTATACGCTTTCTGCCCTACATTTAATTATCACCAAGAATATTTTTCTGCCATAAAGTGAGGTGATAATTTATTAAAAGGTGTCAACAAAACAAGCTGGAGTTGTCACTAAATATGCTTTACCAACACCATTGTCATGCCATGTTATTGCGTACAAAGCTTCTATCCTCATGATGCAACGTTATTGATTTCAGCTGAACATAGTATTCTTTGTACCTGTGGGTATGACCGCTCTGTCAGAGAATGACTTTCATCGGCGTGTTGCTGACATGATGCATCTGGTATTCTCATTCATAAATCCGTTCTACTCAGCAAGTGGGTTCTTCACTTACCTACTAAAGGTATGTGCTTAGGTTAGATGTACGTATTGGTCCCATCATGTAATAAATGAATTAATAAATAGTTATCTCATCGGTTGGTAGTACTTATGTGTGACTTCGTGAATGTTGATTATATTGGAAATTATCCCTCTGTGACAATAAAGGAGGTAACTCCACATCGTAATTCACTAAAACCAATGAGTTAGATTGCCAAAACTAACCTTGATGTAACACCTCATACATATGTGTAGATATCCCTGACCTAATTTTCATAACTGTAATTTATTAACACAAACATGTGCATTTTGTGTAGTTCATGCAGTTCGGTATCTGCTTCTCTGTTTCAGTTTGATATCAGCAAAAGTTATACACAACAAAGTGATCAACCAATCATCAGGATGGCATCCTATTTTTACTGGGAGAATAAAATACTGCCTGTTTTCATTGCGGTGAGTGTTTGATTAATACTTTATGTAATTGATTATTATCTGCAAGCTTTATTATATGAACTAATAGTTCGCACCCACCTGATTAAAGCTTGTTGTATTAGTTGAGGGTTGAAATGAGGGGAAGTCCCATTTATGCCAGGCTCCCTCTCCAGCCCCTTGCAGTTACAAAAAAATAATGGTGAACTAAAAGATGTCATATATCAGAGGGCTGCAGATTTGTTGATAAACTGCATGATGCCTGGTGTGAATGGCCAATTTTTATTCCGATATCGTTAACTCCCTAAAGCTAAACTCTCGATTCTAACACTATGTCATTATTTGAGTCTTGCTTGAAATGAGGAGATGATCTTGATTGCTTGACTGTTCTTTTTTTTATTTGTAGCCTTTCTTTTGGCTGCCTTTTCTTGCTCTACTTCTGTGGTTGGTCGAAAAGAAGAAATCTGGATATAGCCTGAAATCTATAATATTATCAGATCAGGGAGGGAGAGACGGCCTCCCCAACACTCACAAGATTGAGTTAGAGGATGAGGATGTGGCTGAGGAAAGGAGGAGAGTTGAGTGTGGAGAAGGTGATGTAAGTGTTTATCCTACTCTTCATAACATGATGGATTGTGAACTGTCCTAGTAGCTTGTGGCTGGTAGCTTAATGAAACTGTTCAGCGTTGTTTTTATATGAGATTAGCTTTTTGCCAAAACTAGGTTGGTAAAGTCGTCAGGACCCCTAGTGGGTATACGGCAGAAGCTTGTCCCTGGTTCAATGACATGAAGCGATTGTGGAAGTTCACTTCCCCTTGGACAGGACACGCCTGCCCAGCCTGGTGACTGGTACTCATTGGCAGCGGGGCCGACTGAAGCAATGAGAAGCTTAGAGCCTTGCTTAAGGCCATACCATGTGCTTCCTCAAAATTAGACCCGTTTTTTTCTTCTGTGGATGTCCTTGATTAACTGTTTGTGATTCAAAAAATAAACTTATTTGTTGTTTATAGCCGGAGCAAGTAAGAAGTCTGTGTCAGCCATCAACCACTACTCACGAAGAAGTAAGCTTAGTTTTCGAACCTTCCGAGGTTCTTTCTTTCTTCTAATACCCTCAGACCAAGATACTTTTGAAGTATGGCTTGTCTTGCGGAGGCATGGAGAGTTGAATACCACATACATCATGGACCTCTCCTACAGCCAAAAGTTGTCTAACTTGGTAAAAATATGAATTAACTGACATCAAATTAGATTGAACCAAAATTACTGTAGTCAAGAAGCTACAATGATGATGTATGCTAGGGGTGTATGTATTTATAATATTTGCTGTACCCTTACACCTTTTCAGCCAGTATTAGTTGTGAAAAGTTTACATAAGGAGTTTGTACGGCCAGCAATGAAGTCAGCCACACAGCGGATGGTAGCAGTTAAGAATCTAACATTTAGGGTTATGCCTGGTGAAGTACTCGGGTTGCGCGGCCCTAACGGTGCGGGAAAATCTACAACTCTCAACATGCTGACTGCTGAAATTATACCTGATGCTGGCATGGTAAGATATTTCTTATATGGGATTTTTTTCAGTATCACTTGGCACTTTATGTGCATAATACTGTATCTTATAAAATAAAACAATTACTTCGGAAAGTGTTTCCATGGTTAAGCTTTGCCAGTAAGCATATTTGGGTCTCAAGAGTGGTAGTCTAAGTGCTCAGAATCCAAATATAGAGTTGTGGCATTATGTTATCACGTTGATAACACTGTTCCACAACTCGATACGATTTGGATATCTCTATCACTGCACATTGAGACAATGATTTAAGATGACTATGAATGGCTTGTCTCAAGTCAACCCAGCCTAGTCAAGTCAAATTATGGGTCAGCTTAGTCAAGTCATAATTTTTGACTCGACTTGACCCGTATGACTTGACTTGTTGAGCCATTTACTCTCACCCCTGCTTTTTATACGGCTCTTAATTTTGTATTTGAAGGTGCGGGCTGGATCTACAAATATGTTTGCTAATGTGGCAGAGGCCTATAAGCAGATGGGATATTGTCCACAGTTTGATGCTGTGTGGCCAAATATCACAATAAGAGAACATTTAGCTGCTTACTGTGTGCTAAGAGGTTATCACCCGGAGCTAATCAAACCCATATCTAACTAGTAAGTTCACACCGACACTTCAATGTAATCCAGTATTGCTGTCATGACAATTTTCGCTAAAACAGCAAAGTTTTTTTGTATGGTATTGTCATGACCTTTTACTTTTGTTGGCGTAGCCGTATTCCAGCGAAAGTATTACAACACACTACATAAATTATCATCCTTCTGATGCTACGCTAGATTACCAAAACAACTTACTGTTATCGATAACTCTTCTCCAGTTTTCTAGATCTCCTGCAACTACACCAACATGCAGACAAGGAAACAAAAATGCTCTCTGGTGGCACAAGGCGTAAGGTATGCTCTCATTCAAAACACTCTCATTGAACCATTTAATATACACAGTAGTTTCCTAATTGCGTACCACGACGTACAGTTATAGCATATCTCATTATACTCATTCGTTATAAGATAATAGTTTACATGGGTTTGACCTAGTTTTCATGCGGCATTGGTGGTATATTTTACCGAGTATGTATTGTTTTGCCGTAGCTGAGCTTTGCCATGGCTATGCTAGGTAACCCAAAGGTTGTGCTGCTAGATGAACCATCTACTGGTATGGATCCTCAGTCTAAGCGTATATTCTGGGACGCCATCAATCACATGTTTGCTGACTCGGGTCGAGGGGCCATACTCACCACACATTACATGGAGGAAGCGGATGCACTCTGTCATAGAATCGGTATCATGATCAATGGACAGCTGGAGTAAGATACACATTTAAATAGTTTGTTGGAATTGTATTTTGTTTCGGAGAACATTGTGGAGATTACAGCTCTCTAAATAAAAAACTCTATGTCAGAAAAGTATTGAATCCTTTGCTTATGGCTAGATGTTTTTTTTCAGATTCAATAGGAAAATCAAAGTGATTGGTAAAATTTCTGATGAGGAAAAAGTACATTGCTTTTATTTTTCTACCTGTTGAAAGGCTGGATGAGGAATCTGACCTAAATAAATATTATTCTGGTACAGTTTTTTTAAATTTGTTGGAATAATAGAAACCAAATCGTATTGAAAATTAATGATACATGACCATCATCAAGGAATTCTTTGCCAACATGTACTATAATACGATGTACTTGTATGTTATTCCTCAACTACAAATAAATTTGGATTCTACTGTATATTCAGGTGTTTAGGGACGACTCAGCACCTCAAAAGCCGTTTTGGTCACGGATATATGTTGGAGGTGAAACTAACCAGTATGAAGGAGGAAGTACAAGCAGTGGAAGCTGAGAAACTAAATAACCTGATATTCCATCACTTTCCATCTACCCATATACTGGAACAATTCGGCCCTCGAGTCTCATACAAAATCTCAGCTTTTGAAGTGACATCATTGGCACAAACATTTGAGATTTTAGAGCAAGGTAGGCTGCTTTGATCTTTCAATACAATGATGTTGCAGGCCATTAATTTGCAATAATATTTGTAAAACATCTAGCTCATTATCATAGACAATGAATGACAATAACCATCAATCTGTTCCACAATTCGTCGAATGTCATGAGCTTACATATCCTTTAGCAATAGCATGCTGTTCACAGTGCAATTTTGTGTGTGCTAATACTATTTTAAACAGAGCCATATGCATGTAGCGATAAACATTTTGTATTGTGATCTTGTGGCCATCTTGTTGATATTTAGCAATGAGATAAAAAATTCATCTCATCGTATTTGGCTAGCTAATAGAATTAGTTGTCTGCTCTTTGTAAATATGGAGACAACTCCTCTGTTATGGTTAGTCACAGTTGTTTTGGTATTACATGACTAACGGGCAAACAAGGTGTCTAGAGATAGTTAGTGACTGATAGAACCTGAGAAACTGCACACATCTACATTGTAATTCATCAACAACATGAAAATCTGTAGACCTACATCCAAGTATTCCTTAATATTTCAGCCAAAAAGGAGATCGATATTGGTGAATATAACTTCAGTCAAGCCACACTGGAGCAGGTTAGTTTTATCTTTGAAATCCATGAAATTGGTTCTTACCTTGATACATGACACAGTGAATATGCAGTATGGAGCTTTCTAATATCTATAACGTTTCACACCATTCAACAGTGATCCAAGCAATATTCCACATATACCCTGGGAGACTTGTAGATGGACTGCGCCTAATGAACTAAAATAACGGGTAATTTATTGCTTGGTGAGGCTTGTAAACTGCACTTTTTGACCTATCCATTATTACACATTAATGTTGCAGGTGTTTTTAGAGTTTGCAAAGTTTCAGCGAGAGCAATCTAATACCAGTAAGGAACAGAGTGAGTTGTCACAGAGCATGGCTAATGCTAGGCAGGTCAGTGGTGGAAGCTAATTATCACATGAATTATTCGCGTACAAGCTATTTTTACCGTAAGCAAGCGTTAAAGTATGTTATTTTGACTATAAAGGCATGCGGTGTAAGGTCAGAGTTCTGAATACTAACTTACCTCAATCCAAGCTGTTAGCTTTCACAAGAAAACGTCTCGAGCAATGTGGTAAATCGGATCATCGCAGGTGATTTGTGTTATTTTATCTTTGTTATAGGTTACTGCACTACATTCAAAAATAAACTCTGCTATACAGTTACCTGAGGTTACTGAAGACGATTTACGTAATATCGAGTCAGATCTAAAAGCTGCAGTTGAAAAATATGTCAACCAACAAATCAAGGTGAGAAATTATGTTCTCATTACACCCTTGTGCAGTGGCTTCTTGTCTGTGACGTTTTGTTCCACCAAATGTTTTTTATGAGCAATACGCAATATTCACCTTATTTTGCGATGGGTTGGTTAGAGAGAAGCCCACATGTATTATTTTGGCATACCCAGGCACACTTGGTCAATGATACAACATTTTAACTGAGTAATTCTGGGAATCCCAGTTGAAAATTGCATTATGGGAATACTTAAACATGCCCTACTTCTACAAGCACACCAAAACTCTGCTGAATTATTGACAAGGGAGTTGTAGCAGGTTCCATATTAGCGGTCAATTCTTTTAAGTAAATTGAGAGGGAAACCATAACATATCTAATTTCTGTGTTTGGTTAGAGTGCAGTAAGCAATCAATATACATTTGAATGAAGATTTCGTCGCTATCGCTTTATTATATTCTATATGATTACCATACATTTTAAGGTGGGTGCTGTAGCCAGTGGGAGACAATCTGGAGTGTCACGCACAAGTGCCGATAAACAAAGTACTAAGCTGTCTGAGGATTTGGATAGTCAGATCTATGGCTATGCACAAAACAGGTACAGTATGACGTGCTCTTAACTGCTGTCTGCTGTAAATGTAATCATTGGTTTGGATGTCTCTAAAAACAGCTTTTGAAATGTAGTGGTTATTTTGGAGCCGTGCTGTATGTATAAATATCTACCCAATTTGTTGGCAGAAATAGTCATTTGATTGAAAACACATGCAAATAGACTTTTCTGCTCAACATGGGTAACTTTCATAATGGATTGAGTTTCTTTATCTGGCTGGACATAATGGAGAGTGTAAAAATTTCACCTTTTACAATGTATGTCATTAATCATTTCGAAACCATAAATGAAGGTGTGAATAGCACATCAAGGAGCTCTCGTTGGTACAAGGACATGTCCAATGTCCATTGGCCTACAGCAATGAACTTCCTGTTCATTGCCTACAGTATGTCATCACTTGAGCGCTAGTATGACCATTGTGAGAGAGAGAGAGAGAGAGAAAGTTAAAAGTCTGGCTGGTACAAATAAAATCAATGAAAGGAATATCTAAATTTATTAATTTAGGAATTGGCTTTATACATGTTATATCTCAGAAATGGCCATGAATGTTTTGAAATTTTCTAGACAAGCTGGAGCACAGGCAAGCAGTACTTATGGAGTTATCGTAAACCCACCAGAAGCTGCTCTTAAAGCCACTATCAAGCCCTCATCTACGAATCCCCTTCATAAAGGAGGACCTCGGTCATCAGTCAAATCCAAAACCAGCCAACATAAGGTGCTACCATATCTAGTCAATCGCCGTTGTATTATAAAGACATCAGCTTAATCTACTAGGTTCCCCAATTGTCAACGCATTCTACCTTCCACATCATATATTTGGTGTCATTGAGGTGACGCCAAATATCACTCTTTCTCTGCCTGTGTATGTTGTGGATATTTCTCTGTCTTTCTCTGTTGTGAAATTATCGTTGACACAATTATTATAAATCGGCTTAGTAGAATGCCACACTTTGATCTGTGCAAAAGAGAGAAAACTCTACCGGCATCAGGCATTTGATTGGTGGATCTCCAAAAATTTAATGTCATAAATCACTGGTAATTATACTGAATAGGCAACCAAGAGGGGACAAATCTTCCATTCTAAACATAGCTCGTAGGTATGGTTTATGTCAAAGTTGTTGCATAACAGCAATGCAACAACTCTGACCTCAACCAAATCTCATAGCTGCATAATGTTGGGTCTGCACGGAGATGGAAAGTGTTGACCTACAATGTGCGCGTATCAGGTATTTAACGTTTATTGTAATACTCTTCATTCCTTGCCATGCTGAGTACTCTAAGCTTCTTTGTTTTTGCAGAAAGAAGGAGAAAGATCAGTGGTGAAGTTTGATCAGAAGCACATGGCTGGCAGCAATGTGTCGTCAGTTATTGAAAGCCCTGCTCCGTTCCGTCGTGCTAAGATGCCTCCCAGCGATCTCATTGAAGCAGATGAATCTCAGGTATTCCTAGCATATCTACATGCGGACTACAGATACCGCAATTATTATCACTGCGACTATAGCCAAGCACAGATATGATGCATAGCTATAGGTTGACTTATCAAGCAGCAGTAACCCCTCAAGTCCTGTGTGTTTTCGCGTTGGTGTGAGATATATATATATATAGATAGAGTTGTTTTCTCTTGCCTAAGGAGCCTTACTTGATCTTATGTAAGCTCAATGTTTCCTATTCAATGCCACAGGTCTTCATCTCTCTGTAAAGTAAACATTATACACCACAGCCATTTTTGAGCTGTATGTAATCGATTCAAGCAAACCACTGGCCAGAGCTAGACTATGAAGTCAAAAAACTTCATACATGTATAATGCTAGTGCCCTTATATGTAGAGTTTTTGGTTTTGTTAGAAATTCTTTGCAAGGGGTTGTCTACTCTATTTTGTAGTTCATAGATCAATTTTGATACCTTTACCTGCTATCGTCACTGTTACTTATGAATTAGTCGGGTTAGTCTGGTCTTCCAGACCCACAGTTTTATATTATACATACAAACTAGTATTGGGTTTGGTAAACCGGACTAAGGTCGAATGGCAACAACACCAGATGCAGTAAGAGGAATCAAACTTGGTCTTGGTAGTTCACATGTAGGGTCTCTTGTGATATATGGTGTCGGTTTCTCTGACGTCACAACCACCCCTAATTATGGTCTACATATCAAGCACACAACTTGTTAACTTTGTATTGTATGTTTGTGCTTGTCGGTACTCTGCCGGTTTCTTATTCCTCTGATACAGCATTAGGACATTACTAGTCAACTTCTGAGAAATTAAGGAAAGAAGCAATGTGTATGACATTCAGCCATTTTATTCAAGTGAAGATCATCCCCTTACAAAATCACCCTAGAAGCAGTTGCTGTTTGTACTCATCATTTGAATGTCATATCACATGCTAAAACCTTGACCATGAAATTCACAATAAACAAAATGAGGACCATAAAAAATATTCCACAAAAATTTTAGAATGTGCCGTGGACATGGGTTGGTGAATCATCGAGTAAGACAGACACAAAACAAGAGGAAAAAAACAGCCCTGTTACTCAAATACCTGAGCAGAATGCAGGCTCGGAGGATCTCCCATCCCCTGATAAACATGGGTCTGGAAAACGTGACGAGCATAAGAACAGTGCTGAATCGGGTCACAGTACACCTAATCAGTCGAGACGTGGTAGCAAGAACTCATTACATCAGACTGTAGTACCCCATGCTGGTGCAGGACATAGAAGGGGCAGTACTGACTCGTCCCACAGTCCTAATAATGGTCCTGGGGCTAGAAAAGGGAGTAAAGATACATCTTCTCCGCCTCATAATGCCCATAATGGTGCGGGATCTAGGCGTGGTAGTAAATCTGCCAAATCAAAAAAGGGATGATTGCTGTAGTCGTACGGAGGTCTAACAAGAACTCACTGATGTGCCCAGTGAGAAACAGACTGATACTTTGGCAACTTGGTCCTTAATACGGGCCTGATATTCCACTATTTTTCTAAATAAACCAGTTTTCAAATCCCACTACCTGAGCTCTGTTGGGCTTGCGTACTTCACATATTAGGTAATATAAGTAAGCTTTTGATACCCTCAGGAAAAGCAACTGCTGTAAACAATATTTAAATCAAGGCAGCTAGCAGCTTATGTAGTAAGTAGCACATCGGTAAGCATGACGGCACCTGTGTCACGGCAGCAGAACTGACTGTCGCATGTCTGACTACAACTCAGCAGCATACATCTAAGCTGTACCAATTAATTGTGCTGTAATCACTGTTTGCTGTTGGTATTGATTGGTTTTGTCTCAGAAGAGTGTTATAGGCAAATCTTGCTATTTTTATTATTACATGTAATTTACGAGCATGCAAACAAGCTCCTTTTGAGTTCTGCTCTTGACAAAAAGTCATCAAACCTGTATGTCTGAGGCATGAGGAGACAGGTTCGGATTACGATATGTGGTCCCTCTACCCTGGTAACTACAGTCTCTCAGGGTCGCTTAAACTGGGAAAATATCCGCTATAAATAGGAACCCGAAAATCACCTAGGGAGGTCACTATCTAGTACAAATTGAAGGCCATCTCATGTTCATCTTATAAATCTAGTACCAAAGTCTGTCAGATTTGGCCATATTGAAACAACTGTGTCTGGTGTCTTTTTGGTCAAAAGTGAAAAAAAATCATGGCGTTCAATATTCACATGTATGATAACCATTTTGATGGTCACCAAGCACTAGACACTGGATATTTTGTTTTGCATTGATCTTTTTTACGCTTTAATCATGGTTCTGCTGACATGATGTGGCCATAGCAGCTGTTACCAGAATAGCCTGGTCAATTTCGCTGCTCTCTAGATATCAGATCTTAGAAGTATATGTGGCAAGGTACCCATCCCCTATGAAGTTTGAAACAATAACACTGAGATTGAAAGTTTTTAATATTTGTGGGAAATGCGAAAGCAACTATTTTTGTAATGGTCATAATTGATTAAGGCCTGCATGTAGGCATGCTAGTCGGTATAAGAACAACTGCATTACGCTGCACCATGTCTTCACACTAACAATGGCCTGGTGAGAGAGAAAAAATCACTGCTTAGGTATTAATTCATAAGTATGTGAGAAGATCTTCCAAGTGTAAATGATCTCTACCAGCTGTCACATCTCAGGCAACAATTATTAATTATTAAGCCATTCAGTTTGTGTCTTACTTTTGCAAACTCCGTGAATATTTCACAATATCCTGCTGTGTAGGGACGCTTCCATGATTATCGATGGGGCAAAGTGAAATAGACTGGTTTGCACATATTATGTATGTACAGGAAATACTGACACAAACAACAAAACGTGAAATCTATATTTAGGATACTCTATGATAAAGACTCGTAATGTAATAATATAAAAAATCACATTTTTATCATGCCTCCAGGCAAAGCGATGATGTTTGCAAATTTTAATTGCCTTGTCGCATGGGCGTGGCACAATTATCTCTGGTAAAAACAGTTATTGTGTATAAAAATCATCTGAATCCTCAGAATATTTTATATCCAACCCCTTGTATCCCCAGCGGTTATGGTGTTTTTTGCTCTTCCAGCCATAACGTTTTGCACAAACTGATGTGTTGTTCTGCTCAGTTTCTATTCAACTAAAAAACTATTCTCCGGAGCATTTTAATGAGGCCAAGAACTCTCAGGTAACCCAACTCCTGACATTCACTCTTTCATTTTAAGAAAATGCACTCAGCCACCCTATTTACATTCGGTCTCCATGCACCAGAGCATGCTACCCAATTCTTCAATAATTGATGTATGCGTACACATTAGCATCATTTACTTCTCGCTTGTAAAAACTTGGCAGCAGTATGACTGTGGTGTCTTTGATATGACAGTGTTGGTAATAGATGCGCTATTTTTTAGTTAATTATATTGAAGTCCCAAGATGATAATACTAATATGACACGTAACAATTTCTCTAATCTGTTATGCTTAAGTGTTAGGATGCTCCTAAGAGAGAAGACAGTTCATATGCTCCAGCAGCAAGATTGTCATCTCGCTATCAATATTCCAACAGCGGCAGCATTATTATGATGCCCTCTGCATGAATTAAACCAGCGCTACATTGACAGCACAGGTTTGTTGTCTGTAATCTTTTCTTATTCGCTGCGAAATGCTGCCTCGTAATTAGTATTGAGCATCGCTTTGCCGCACAGCAGCATCGGCTAAAGCAGGAAAAGCAGCGATGCTGTAATGAGTTTTTCTGCTAGAGTGGATATCATAGCTCAGCTCAGCTGTATTATTGAACTTTTGAATACTACATTCTGATCGTAGTGCAGTGATAGATAGTCATTACACACATATTATGCTGGTGCTTCAAAATTATTTGTTTGCATGAGATTATTACGGTGCATAGTATCATTTTTATTGTCTATTCATGTGTATGCTCTCTCTGAACTAGCGGTTAAATCTACATGTAATATCAATCATCTCTTCTTATACTACTCTTATAAGTACTCCATCACGATACACAACTCAGGATTTCGAGGCGAAAAGGTTGTCGGATACTTTTGGGCGTAGCATTGTAGATCGTTATCTGGGGTAAGTGTGTTATGTTTCACTGGATTTTATCCATATATTCATATAGACACACTGTAAAGCAGGGACAAGGTTATGAACTTCATCTATTAATTCCTTTGCTCCAGCGCTCTGGCATAGTTTTAGTTTTCTATCTTGCCATGTGCCTGCTATTGAAATCTGTCTGCTGATGTAATAGCGACGTTTTACCATGTTTTTTGGAGAGTTAGAGGTTTTAATGGTAGATATGTTGTGATTTGAGCAGATCCTTCTCAGAAATGGTAGGCTTAGGTGTCCAATCATTTCGAAGTAAGTGAATGTGGTCTGCACTTTGACGCCCCAGGGGTTGAACTCATTAACAAAGGGAGGGCACCCAAGTACTTTTGAGACATCTTCAACTCCAAATTAAAAGAGGTAGCAACAATGTTTTCACCCCGTTTTCACGGAGACAAATAAGATGTAAGGGTTGCTTTCATAAAATTGCTCCTAGGATCTATTTACCAAATCCATTGACAGAGATTGTCAAGTAACAGTATGGTGCTGAAGGTAAGGTTCAAGAATTTAGAAGTGCAAATGTAGGTAACATAACACGGGTGCTGATGGGGGTCTTCGTTCCCATCAAAGCTGATGGGGGTCTTTGCTCCAAGACAAAAAGTGTTGGAGGGACTTTAAAAAATTGTCGATGACTGGCCTGCTGCCTAATTCCTATTCATTCATTGTTTCTGTTTCCTTACAGATTTGAAATTCATTGGAAACAAAGATTAAGATTTCAATATCCACCTAATATATCTTCTATCCTACTCAACGACAGCAAGAATGCAGCATAATGGTTTCTGATGCTATATTTTTTCCTAGGTTTATTCTTTTGATTTCATCCTCATTATTTCTCATTTATGGTGGTTTGTGGGTTGGGGTCTTGGGTTAAGTTTTAGAGGTTATTCTGGTTATATCAAAAGCTTCATCGCCCTCAAATGAATCCTTCCAGGATTGATTCCTTCATTTGTACCACATATATTTGCAGATGCTATTAGCGCAAAGTTTCTATATGCGTTGTATCTCCGTATCTCACCCTTACCTAGGGTAGTGCAGAGTTTCCCTAGGAAAGTTCACCATGTTGTGTAGTTATACATGTGCAAAACTGTGCATAGGCCCCTGCAGAGTAAAATATTAGCGTTACTAACATAAAACAAAACTAACTTTAATGTGTAGCTGACATTTTCTACTTCTGTTCAAATAGCGAAAAATAAACTCCAGCCAATATTTTTTTCTAAGTCAAACTATAGCTGAATCTTTACTCATCTAGGTTAGTATTCCAGTCACATGGCAATAATAGTAGGCCTAAATACAAACTTTGTGAAAGATCCCTGCCCTTTCTTTTATGGCCTTAGTTAAGGGTGTCGTAGTGAGAAGAACCCCTGCGCATGAATTTTGATTTGGAAAAAGATGCTTGAACTCGCTGTCTGAGTATAAAAACTGATGATTGATTTTGGAAAGCTCATATTTGAGAATGGAAAACCAAACTTTGTTTCTCCACTGTTGATTCATTTGATGCGCAAGACATACAAGCCTTGATACAAAAGACTTTTGAAAAGGAAATTGAAAAATTGTCCAATGTCAATAGCTTAGATAGATCAAGTCTCCTGCCCGTCACGTCACCGGTACTCTCTTATCGCAAAACTAAAATTGCCGTTGTATTGAGATTAATTAGCAGGAATTTTCGTACCAAAAAAATATCTACGATTCATTTAGTGATGTGATACTGGCTAAATTATTTGAAGAGATTGGATTGTGGACTCCATGAACACTATGATAATATTTGATTTGACAAAGAATATTGATGTCAACTTCGTTTAATTTTACTCTCAAGTTGTCTGCCCTTTCAAAAGGGGACAACTAATTGAGATCTCAGAGCTTTGCAGTTGTTAAAACATAATCCCCCTGCTGGAGAGCCAGATACTTAATTTTGAATGACAGGCAACATGCATTTGAACTTGATTTTGATTAGTATGGTGGGATGGAGCAAATGCTGTTGTATGGCAGGGGATTTGAAGGTGTGACTTGCATAACGTATACAAAATTAGACATGTTGCACTTCTGATATACATGTCAATAAATGTATAACGTATTTAAGCTCCGTTCAAAATTATACAATTTATGACGTGGTGGAATGGTGGTGATAGTCACACCCTGGTATTTCTCACAGATTACTCAACAGCTGAACTGTACACTTGTGAAATTAACGTATCAGTTCACTTACAAGTAAGTCACTAGTTACAGACAGCCAAGTAGTACTAGAACAGTATCACTAATCATCGACAATCATTTTAACTTAGTTTTGGTCATTTCAGATGCTGTAGTACCAATACCTCAATCCCAAACACCCTTGGGGATATCATTTCATTATAATTTCACCACTTTGCCATGGAGTTTATGATGTCTAGTGTTTAGCGACTTGACAGAATTCATTAGTGTGAACATATTTCAAACGTAAAAGTATTTGCTACGTGACAGGAAAAGCGCTAAATTTTCCTCCTGCCAACACTTAACTCTCGTCAAATATTATGAATGGTACTTTGAGAGAGGGTAACGTCTTATATTTATTTATGGGCCTAAGTTGTTTCAAGTGGAGTTGAGAGCACACGTTGTGCCTCATAGACCCATAGAGATCTTTGAAACTTCCAATACCATTATTGAAACATATAGGTCAGAAATCTGCATAATTATATAAAGATGATGGAAGCTTGTGAGCAGAGCGTAATTATCACTGGCGGCAAGTTAAGTTTATCATTTTGCTCGACTGTAGGGCAATTGATTTTTTTGAGGCATCTGCTATGTCAAGGGGTCTTCAATTGTAAACTAAACGTAGATACATTTTATTTATTGATCGATTTCTGAGATTGTACTAAAGGAAATTAATAGAATCAGCGTGCAACATATCCAAGAAATTACTTTGCTTCCTTTGCATTATGCATTTTAATCTTTTGTAGCTTTTAGACATGAACTTCAGATTGGAATATCTGAAGCAAGCAATAGTTGATTCACTTCTATTACACATTGCCACAATACAATAATGGTAGGCTCTCCCACCTGGCTCAACAACAGTATGGATATTTATTGTTAACTGACCCCATCAACAAGCCAAAATCGCCAGCTGTCACTATCCTAACAGGTGCCCTTGATCATCACAAATGTTATACCTTTCCATCTATGACAGGGGCTCATTATCACCATACCAGAATGATACTGAAGTGTGATCAACTTTAGTTTCTCTCGACTGTGAAAGGGCATATAGTGGACTTTATTTAGGTACCTACCAAGTTCACTGCCGTAAAACTTTTCTCTAGAATGAACTTGAACTTGAAATAGTCAATAAAATTCCAAATGAATTTATAACCTCATATCCCTAATATTTATTAACATAGTCTTCAAAAAGTTATGATAAGTCTAATCCTGTTACTCTTGCTTCAGGGTGTTCTGGCCATGCTTTGGTCCGAACTCCTAGCAGTTTTTGCTTCGGCGTTTCTGTGAAACTAGGTAGCCATATTATCCAGAATAATCGCCCCTGGCTGGGGTTGGTGTTGAGAACACTGTGCCCCTGAGTTAAAATCTACAATGACCTTTGACTTTGGGTAGGTTCTCAACAAGACGAGAAACTATGAGTTTTGAGTTTTGCTATTAGCTCTGACCGCCATGATTCACTGCAAGACCAGGTCTATTTCCTCATTTATGATAAACAAACAATTATTTTCAAAAAACATGTGTATGATGATTTACTTTTAAACTAAAACCCTTGCCTTTATTACAGCACCTTGCGGCTAATGAACAGGAGCAGAAAATGATTTGAGCTGTACTATTTACCATCAAGAGATTATGGACTTCATTAACAGTTTGGATATTGACTTGGAAAAGGAAATTTATTATCCAGGGGATACAGTTAATGGACACGTTCGACTGTCATGTATTACAAATGTAAAAATAAGAGGCAAGTATTGCATTTACTATCATTGAAATGGTTATCCTTGGCTATGAGCCGTTGCCCCAATTGAAGTTACAAACCGGTAGAGTTAGTGTGGAGTATTGTCATTTTATAAAATTGCAGTTGATCAGAATTAGGTAGCACCCATGATAAAGTCACTTTGATATGCAGTATTGAAAACGGTTTAATCTGAGATGTTTTCCTAAAGTATAAGATGATAAGCAGGCCGCTTTGCCTGATATCAATATAAAAAATACTTAGTAAAGCTTTATTCAGATGAAGTGTAGTTAGAAACTACAATGGAGCGGCCAAACCAGGTTTATTTACTTTGGCTTTAGAAATGAGCCACAAGGGCTCAAAATCCACAAAGCATGGCATCTAGAATGTGTAATAATATCACTATAGCCCCATTGTAAACCTGAGAAACAGGTGAGAGTTGTTTTCCCTTGGACAATTAGAAGGCAACTGCTGCAATCATTAGAGTGACTAAAATGATTCCAAGTTACACCCGAGTACCAAGTAACAATCTACTGAGAATGGGATTGAGAAGCACATCACATCAGGGACTCATTGCTCAGAAACATACGTGTTAAAGATAGCTATGAGTTTGACATTAAATATCATGACTCTTTGGTAGTAGAACTAACATTTGATTGTTTTGTGGCAGGTATTGTAGTAACACTAAGAGGTCGAGTGCAGGTACAGTGGAAAGTCGTCAAGAATGGTGCTGTATACACTGTGAGAAACTGTCAGTTCTTACTCGATCAGAAACACACCATCTGGGGTCAAGGTTGGTTGCTATAGAATTATTCCTGAAAAAAAGATGTACGTGTAAATTGTCTTACACTGTTTATTGTTAAGCTTTATACTCGTGTGCTGTAACCGTAATTATGATATTGTTTCAGATTCAAATGGGTTCTTCATCATCGATATGTATTTCACCTCAGTGTTTTTAGTCCAACTAGATTGATCATGTTTAGGGAATTCAATACTGAAATGTTTGTCCCAATAATGCTAACTTTATTAAAGCTGTATGCCTAACGCAAATAAGAAGATAACTACATGGCTGACTCAATGCTTTGCGCTGCCATACTCACTGATGTGACTTGATTGGAGTAGCCTGCATTTTGTTGGCCAGCAGTCACCCTGAAGAAACTTCAGCTAACATTTATTTGCAGAATCTGTCAGTACTTGTTAGCTAGTCTGTAGAGAATGTTGTAATGCATTCATTCATAGCATTTCTCTTTACAGATAATGATGAATTTTCAACTGACTTACCGATATTGAAAAAGGGTACACACAAAATTCGAGTCTCATTTAAACTGCCAGAAATAGAATTGCCCAGCTCATTTGAAAGTAAACTGGGTACTATACGATACTTCCTTCACACATGCGTGGACATTCCATATGCATCGCCTCCACAGTGTGTCAAACATTTTACAGTCATTGGTAAGAACTGTGACACTCCTCCTCATGAGTGGCTGGTGAGTATGTCATCTTCAACAATCTGCGCATTATAAAACTAAACCCCTGCTGAAACATGGAAGCTATAAAAACTGTAAACCGAGAAGACAACTCAAACCTCAAATGCCATACATTGAACACACTTCAACTGACACCATGTCACACTTTATCATATTGACAATATCCTTGAGGATTATGAATTGGTGCTAGACGAAGCTTATGGGTTAAATATTGAGCATGGAATAGAATTATAACTTGCACTTGCAGTGCACTGCTGA
>ERZ1740072.399-NODE-399-length-17920-cov-4.222502_pt1 | contig 17920 bp, 23 predicted proteins | sample MGYA00581733_ERZ1740072 | MGnify/ENA primary metagenome ERZ1740072 (study PRJEB43018, sample SAMN04849741) | marine metagenome | isolation source: floating plastic debris | place: Pacific Ocean | collected 2008-08-30 | study: EMG produced TPA metagenomics assembly...
CCGATGCGACGATCGACTCGGACAAATTACAGTCTATCAGCAATGCTGGAGCGGACGGGTTTCACCAGGTTGACGATGACTTAACGGGTCTGGGTCGCTTTCGGTTGGAAAATTTTTACTTCAAGATTTTTTCGGATGCTGCTGATTTGGAAATGGCGGTTGATCCGGGGTTCCATGTCGATCTGACCTCCACGGATCCGATCATCGTTGATACGGCAATCATTACGTCCTCCGATAAGAGTGCGTACTTCCTGTCGCTCGACGCGCCTGAATATCGACCTTTTTACGATTTGGAACTGGTCAGTCCGCAAGGAGACGTGCTCGCGATTGGGACGGACATTGGTGGTGTTCCCGTGCAGATAAAGGAACGCAATACCTATCGCGTCTTCCGTGTGGTCTTCCCGGAACTCGCACAAAGCGGAAGCTATATTGGTGCCTGGAAACTACGGCTTCGACCGAATGGGAAATGCCGCCCACGCCCTCTATCGGCAGATAATGGAGCCAATCTGATAGAGCGCGTCTATCCGTGTGAGACGGTCTTGACGGCGAAAGCTCCGGCTGGGGTCGCTGCGGCGGTTGCGTCCAATTACAAACTCGCGGTCGCCGCCAATCCATCCAGTCTTTTCCCGGGGGCCGAAATATTCCTGACCGCGCAGCTTAGCGATCGGGGGTGGCCCGCCGTGAATGGGGCTGTCCTGGTGGATGTTCGTACGCCAGATGGTGTGGAGCTGAACCGGCTTCCTATGTTCGACGATGGTACGCACGGAGATTTGGAAGCGAATGACGGGGTTTGGTCGCGACGTTTTCGCGATACCGCGCAGTCTGGATCGTATCGGTTTTACTTCAAAGCTCTCGGAAAAAATGATCGTGGTGAACTGACACCCCGCGAAGCCACACGTTTTGTGACGCTTGCCCAATCAATACCGAATCCTCAACCTTGTGGTGAGGCATGTGGTCAAAATTGCCTATCGTGTACATTACAAAAATGGCTTTGGGCGATTGTTTTGGCTTTGCTGATCCTCCTGTTGATCTGCTGTTATCGCAAAAAAGGCTCATTGTTCGGCTGATCCGCTGCAAACGGACCGATCAAGACCGCCGTGCTCGGAAGAATTCCTTTAGCAGCGCGCCGGCGCGTTCGGCGTTCTCAAGGTCCTGTTCGACCTCAGGCCGCCAATGACAGGTCGGCTGCTCAAAAAAACGCGGGCCATGCAGGATTGCCCCCCCTTTGGGATCGTCCGCCGCAAAAATTACTTTTCCCAGACGCGCAACGCTGATCGCTCCAGCGCACATGACACAGGGCTCCAGCGTGACATAGAGATGCAGGCCTGTCAGGCGATAATTCCCAAGCGCCTGTGCAGCAGCCCGGATCGCCCGTATTTCGGCATGGGCCGTCGGGTCACGATCGCGGATGGGTTGATTGTGACCTTCGGCGATGATGCCTCCCGTTTCGGGATCTACAATCACGGCCCCGACCGGCACTTCGCCGAGGTCGGCGGCTTGCATTGCGAGCTGCAAGGCCCGCTGCATTGGATCGATCGTGTTTGTCATCTCTTCCCCATCGCGCCGCTGCGCCGTAAAGGCAAGCCATGCGCATTGTTGCAGGACAGTTCAAAGGTCGGCCCATTCAGGCGCCAAAGACCGATGCGACGCGGCCGACCTCGGATCGGGCGCGCGAAAGTCTTTTCAATATTCTCGCCCATGCTGACTGGGCACCAGCGTTGGAGGGCGCGCGAATTGTAGATCTGTTTGCGGGCTCGGGTGCACTTGGGTTCGAGGCATTGTCCCGCGGCGCTGCCTTCTGTCTGTTCGTTGAGACGATGCATGCCGCGCGCGGTGCAATCCGGAACAATATCGAAACGCTGGGTCTGTTTGGATCGACCCGAATCCACCGTAGAAGTGCAGTTGATCTGGGTGAGAAACCAAGCGGGATTGGACCACCATTCGATCTGGCTTTCCTGGATCCGCCCTATCACAAAGATCTGGCGAAACCGTGTCTGGAGAGTTTGCGAAGCGGAGGCTGGCTTGTTCCGGGGGCGTTGGTTGTCGTCGAAACCGCGTCAGACGAACCGCTTGATTTGGCGGATTGGACGCTGTTGGCGGACCGAGATATTGGCGCCGCCCGACTCTGGTTTTTGTCCGCGCCCTAGGCCTCGAGAAATTCCTTGCGGAGATCCAGGCTCGATTCGCCCGTGCCAATATAATGCGCGCAGCTGCCCAGCCATCGATCGGCTTCCGCCCGACCCTTATCGCGCAAATCGGTGAGGAAGCTCCAGCTGGTATCATATTTGGTTTGCAGAGAGAGGTCCTGCAGCACCTGTCCACCACGTACAGCATGCACATTCAGGCGGCGATACTTTTTCATCAGCGACTCTTTCAGCATGCCATCATCGAGCAGTTTCTGGACGAAAGCGATGGCCCGCAATTCACCAATCAAAGAGGCGTTAAAGCTAATCTCGTTCAGGCGATCCATGATTTCCGGCACGCGCCGGGGCACGCCGAGTCGCGAAATCGGATTGAGCAAAACTAGCAGGACATCGCGAGGCGCTTTGGCATAGATGAGCGGGAACAGGCTGGGATTACCCATATAACCCCCATCCCAATAGGCATTGCCATTGATTTCGACGGCCCGAAACGTCTGAGGCAGACAGGCCGAGGCGAGGACCGCATCGCGCGAAATCTCGCCATCCTGAAAGACCTTTACCCGCCCTGTTTCGACATTGGTCGCTGACAGGAAGAGGTCAACCGGCGCCGTATGAACGGCATCAAAGTCCACCGCCTCGTCCAGTGCATCGCGCAGTGGATTGATATCGAATGGATTGAACTCATACGGGCTGGCAATGCTGGTAAAGGCCATGGCCAGATGGATCGGGCCATATGGCAAGGCCGAGAAAGGCGAGTTTGACCAGGAGAAGGCCGAGAAAGGGGCCCCTTTTTGCGACACGGTGCGCCACAGTCGCTCGAGTCCGGCTTTCGCGCCGTCATCGCCGCCCTCTGCCAGCCCGGCCGCGAAAGCGACTGCGTTGGCGGCGCCGGCTGAGGTTGCGGTGATGGCTTTTATGCTAAAGCCTGGTTCTTCAATCAGCCGATCAAGCACGCCCCACGTGAATGCCCCGTGCGCGCCGCCGCCTTGCAGGGCGAGACTGATCGATCGATCCTTGGTCTTAGGCATGGCAGATTTTCCATTTGGCGCCCGTTGCTTTGGCACAAAGTGTTTACGAGGTCTTCAAGACATTCCGTGCAATCTGTTTGCCATGAGCGATTCTGCAAGACCTGCGGACGATTTGCGCCCGGTTCCGGCGGTCGGCGTCGTGTGTTTTCGCGGCGAGGAGGTTTTGTTGATTCGACGCGGTACGCCGCCCCGACAGGGCGAATGGTCGCTTCCGGGCGGGCGTATTGAGCCAGGAGAGCCTGTGCAGGCGGCTGCGTTGCGCGAATTGCGCGAGGAAACAGCGGTAGAGGCCGAGATCGTCGGCCTGGTCGATGTTGTCGATGCCATCTTCAACAATCGCGCGGGTGACCTGATCACCCAGCATTACGTTCTGGTCGATTATGCGGCGCGCTGGGTCTCGGGGATACCGATTGCTGGCGATGACGCGGCAGAGGCACGGTTTTTTCACCAATCTGAGTTATCCTCTCTCAATCTGTGGGATGAAACGCTGCGCGTGATTGATGCCGCAGCGGCACGCCTGAGGCGGGATTAAGAGGTCGCAACATGGGTTTCGGAGATTGGATTTGGGGCGCACCCTTGCGACGCCTGCAGGAGGATTCGGTGCCGACGCCGTCGGAACCGGCATCAGACCCGATTGAAGCGATCACCGAAACGACGGCCCAGGCGACAGAGGCAGCGACCGAATTCGTCAGCTGGATTGGCTCTGGTGAGCTGACGGCGCTGATCGCGCTTGGATTGGTTATTGCCTTCACAACCGCACAATGGTTGGCGCGCTGGGCGATCCTGAAAGGCATTGTGCAACTGCCGCGCGGCGATGATTATTCATTCACCGCCCTGCTGCATCGCGTCGTCAAACGCTTCCACACCTATTTCATGATCATGATCGCGTTCGCATTGACGGACGCCATGCTGGGCCTGCCAAATGCAGTATCCGTGATCGTGAAAATCTTCTTTGTTCTCGCGGCCATCCTGCAAATCGCTGAATGGGTCCAAGAGTTCGCGGTCTCCTTCATTCGCCGCAACGTCGCACGATCAAGCGGCGATGCCCGGGCGCTCGCTTCGGCCTTCAACATCATCAAATGGTTTATCAGTGTCGCTGTCTGGTCGGTGGCGCTTTTGCTTATTCTGGACAATGTCGGCGCCGATGTGACCGCGCTGCTCGCCGGTCTCGGTATTGGTGGTATCGCCATAGGTATTGCGGCCCAGGGCGTGTTCCGTGATCTGTTTTCGTCGCTCTCCATTGTCATCGATAAACCTTTTCAGGTGGGCGACACCGTGCGTTATGGCGAGAGTTGGGGGATTATCGAGGATATCGGCCTGAAAACAACGCGTGTCCGCGCCAAAACGGGCGAGCAGATGATCATCTCCAACACCAACCTGCTCGATTACGAAATCCATAATATGGAGCGTATGGCGCGCCGGCGGATAGAGACCGCGTTTGGGGTGATCTATCAGACCGCTCCGGACCTCGCCGAAAAAGTTCCGGAAATCGTCGCGGAGATTGTCAAGAATGTGCCGGCGGTTGAGTTTGATCGCTGTGGCATGTCCGCTTTCGGACCGAGCTCTCTCGACTATGACCTGGTCTTTTATTCATTACAGCCGGACTTCAATCGCGCCATGGCGGCGCGATCACGCGTGCTGTTGGCACTGTTCCGGGGCCTGCAAGACCACGGGCTCGAGTTCGCCTATCCGACGCAGACGTTGTTTATTGAAGGTATGTCTGACAGGGAAAAGGCCGCTTAGCGCCCTATTCGACGGTCCAGCCGCGCGGGGTTTTCTTCGCTTCCAGCGTCACCGTTCCGTTTTCCGCACGCTCTTCATATTGTGGATTCTGAACGCCACTATTTGACCCGGACAGACGCAAGATCAAAGCAAAGGCGGCCAGCGCCAGACCCGCAGCTGCCGTGGCAACGGCGATCAAACCGGCCATAAATATGATGGCAGCCGCCAGCACGCCCTTGGCAAACAGGTTTCCGATTCGACGCATCAGCGCGAACAGGTTTTCAGGAAAGCCAAGCGGGGCGGTGTGTGTGGCGGTCATGGTGTCCTCTTATACACAATAGATGGCGTGCAAGTATGGTGCCGTCAACGGCTAGATTATGACCGATCATCAATTCACCGCGATCAGACCTCGTTCGGCGCGGATTCGCGCATAAGCGCCTGTGATTGTGGCAGCTTTCTCTTGCGCCGCGGATTCAAACTCGCGCGGCGCGCCATTCTGGATCACACGGTCGGGGTGATTGTCCGCCATTAGCCGCCGATAGACGCGGCGAATCTCTTCGAATTCGGCATCGTGGGCGACACCAAGAATGTGATAGGGATCATCGCGATCCGGACCCATATGCCCCGCCTTGATTCGGCGGAACGTCGCGTCCGTAAATCCAAAAGCTTCCGCGACAGTTTGTAGATAGTTCAGCTCGTCTTCTGTTACGACACCATCTGCGGTTGCAATCATGAACAGTCCATCCAAGACACCTTCGAGCAAACATGGCCGGGCTGCGTATTTACGGCCGATTTTGCGGGCATAGGATTCATAGCCTCGGACCGTTTGCTGAGCGAGATTGAACACCCGGCGAACAGCCGCGGCGTCTTTCGGTGCCGTTTGAAAAACGCGCGAGAAAACCATGATTTCATCATCGGTGACGCGGCCATCCGCCTTGGCCATTTTGGCGCCCAGGCCAACCACGGCAGCGGTGAAACCAACATCGTTCGGATCCGGCGCGCAGTCGATATCGGCCGGGACGGGGTCATCCACCACGTCCACGTCGAACAAGCGCTTGCCGCTTTCTATGAGTCGTTGCCAGAGAGACATGCGCACACCTATAGCGCGTATTGGGCCCGCCTGTGAATAAGCGATACTGATACGCGCGTTAAGGTCGCAAAAAGCGATTTATTAAAATCGAGTCATTTCGAAATCTATTTTATATTCGATATCGTAGTAAATATGATACCGATATGGTTCGGGTCGTAACTTACATGGAGATTTCTTCGTGAAACTCGCTACTCTCTTGATCTCTGCAAGCCTCCTCGCCGCACCAGCCGTTGCCGAGCAATGTTCCTCCAAGCATGATGCCCACCGCGTCAATGCGAGCTATACGACCGCGATTGCGGGCGAAGGCTATACCAAAGCGACCGCCGATATCGTTGATACGGCCGCTGCGGCTGGGTCTTTCTCAACGCTTCTGGCGGCTGCTGAGGCGGCTGGTCTCGTCGGCGCGCTTAAGGGCGATGGCCCACTGACAGTCTTCGCTCCGACGGACGAAGCCTTTGCGGCCCTGCCAGCAGGCACGGTTGAAACCCTGCTGATGCCAGAGAACAAAGCCGCCCTTGCTGGCATCCTCAAGCTTCACGTTATTGCCGGCGCCAAGATCAAATCTGGCGACCTGGCCGGTCAACAAATCACAGCCAGTACCCTGAACGGTGATCTCGGCGTTGACGGAACAGATGGTGTTGTTCTGACCGCCCCTGGCTCCAGTGCAACCGTCGTCGCTGCCGATGTGGCTGCGTCGAATGGTGTGATCCATGTGATCGACACGGTCCTGCTGCCAGCGGGATAAGCGTCAGGACACATTCGAACTGGGAAGCGAACGTCCCCCCATCCCTTCCGCTTCCCATACGGTCCCGCCAGTTCCCCCGCTGGCGGGACAACCGTTTTGGCCTTGGGCGTTTGAATGAAGCGCCGGTCAGGCCTCGTCTTTGGCTTTTTCAGCTTTCAGTTGGGCGATTTCCTGCTTCAATTCCTGCAACAAGGCGATGATTTCATCGCGCTCCTTGTCGGCGTCGCTGAATTCTTCATCCATTTCTTCCTCGATCTCCTCGAGATGTTCTTCGGTGACGGCGCGCTGCTCGGCCGCCAAGGCATCTACAATCAAGGCAATGAACAAGTTGAGGACCGCGAAACTGGCAATGAAGATGAAGATCAGGAAGAAAAGCGGCGCATAGGGATTACCATCATCGACGACTTTCTGAACGACCTCGAACCGCCATCCATCCATGGTCATGACCTGGAACAGCGAATAGGCCGAACTTGGCAGGTCGCCAAACAATTGCAGGACGTCCGGATTATCCGTATCGCCAAACAGATTGGTCGCCATGACGGCACCGACATAAGTCAGCAGTGCCAGCACGGCGAGAATAGCGCCCATGCCAGGCAGGGCATTTAAAAGCGCCTCGGTGATTCGCCGCATCATTGGCACAATGTGAAGCAGTCTCAGGATGCGTAGCACACGCATGGCACGCAGGACCGAGAAGGCCGCACCGCCTGGGATCAGCGAGACACCGACAACGAGGAAGTCGAACCAGTTCCAGCCCGATTTGAAGAAGTTCAGTCGATAAACGACCAGCTTCATCAGGATTTCGACCGCAAACACGAGCGTTACGGCGCGATCGAACCAGCTTAGCGACGCGACAAACTCGTTCGGCATTTGCCGTTCATAAGTGAGCACGCCGAGAATGATCGCGTTGATGATGATCAGTCCGGTGATGAAATTCCGAAACAGCTTGCCTTCAATCGCCCGTTCAAGTGGCGAATGGCTGGTATTCAGATCAAGTGTACCCTGCTTCATCGAGTAAACCCCTGTGATCCCCTGGGCGAATCTCAAACACGGGTTTTAGCGTGCTATTCAGCAGGATCAATCGCTGACAGTGCGAGTTCGACGCCGCAATACATAAAACTGTCTGATTCGCAGGTCAGGCCATGCGCTTCCGCGCGCGCCAGACAGGCGGTTGGATCCGGCACCTGCAATTGATAGCTGCTGAGATGATCGCGATCTCCGGGGAGAAATCGGATGGTGCTACCAACCAGACTAACTTCATGCACCTCATGGCCGAGGTCGACAGCTGTCGCGCCAAGCACTTTGCCCCATTTCTCGCTCATCGCCCTTGGGTCGACTGCGGTCACATCGAGACGGGTGAGACCTCCAGGTCTCGTATTCTGCGTCCAGTCCGGCCCACCCCAGCGCCAGGCTCCCGCGGGTCGCGCCTCGTCCACCGACACGATCGCAGCGCCAATATCGGCCGGGTGAAGATGGCTGGCGGAAATGTCCGGCAAGTCGATATTCCAAACGCGGCGGAGCTTGAGCGCATCTGCGGCGTCGCGCACGCGGCCGAGGCTATCGGTCTGGAAGATCGCCATGTATCCGCCGCGGCCCTGGCTGCGATCAATGAATCGCCCAGCCGCCGTACTCTCCTGGACCGGGACGACGGTTTCCAGGAATTGATCGCCAAGGGCGAACACGCCATAGGTCAGACCAAACTCGGCGACCCCCGGATCGACAAAGCCAGGTCCCAGGTCGAGCTCGGCGCGCATTGTCTCAATGTCTGATTGGGCCTGCGAGGCGAAGACGAGTTGTCGAATGCGGGGAAGGGTCATGTCTATCCTGCCGAAGTTGTGGTGTCGCTGACGATTTTCCAGTCGCCATCGATTTGTCGAAAGATTAGCGTGAACAGACCGGACGGGCGATCTGCGTCTCGCTGCAAGGCCCAGCCGCCATGCACCACGGCGGCATTGTCGCCGAGCAGGACGGTTTCCAGATTCTCGAAACTCAGCTTGCCCATAAGGCTCCGGTCAGAATAATTCTCGTGATAGCGATCGCGTGTGGCCTGCCAGCCTCGTGTCACGCTGCCACCCGAGGCAAAGCGCAGCTCAGGCGATTGCCAATAGCCCTGCATGAACCCATCAATATCGCCGGCATTCCAGGCATCTTGCTGTTTGGTGAGAACGTCTCGAATGTGATCTTCCTCAGTGACAGACGATCCGAGAAGCTGCCGATCATTCACATCCAGGTTCACGGTACAGGCCGGCATTGCCATGGCGACGCAAACACCGATTAAAACTGAGCGAAACTGCATGACGACTCCCCCTTAGGGCTGTTCCTGACTGCCGAAATCATTTACCCGCTTGGCCTTCTTGGCAAGAGCGTCCATATGAGCGCCTGGATTTGGGAGTAAAACCCTATGATGATGAGCCTGTTGATCCTTGGCGGTTTCGTCCTGCTCTTCGCGGGCGGAGAATCGCTGGTTCGGGGATCCGTGGGCATCGCACGCAAGGTCGGCATGTCGGAGTTGGTGATCGGTCTGACCCTGGTCGGGTTCGGGACCAGTTTGCCTGAACTGGTGACGAGCCTTCAGGCGCTAAGCGAAGGCGCGGTCGGGCTCTCAATCGGCAATGTAATCGGGTCCAATGTCGCCAATATCATGCTGGTCATCGGTGCCGCGGCTTTCGTTGCTGCGATTACGACCGCCCCCAAGGCCTTGGCACGGGATGGAGCGTTCATGGTGGCGGTGACGGCGCTCTTTGCGCTGATTGTCTGGATTGATGGATTCAACCGGATCACAGGCATCGCGTTCACAAGCTTGCTCGTCGTCTATCTGGTCGCCTCTATTGTTCTGGATCGACGCAACAATAGCGCGGCCGGCGAAATGCATCAGGGCGAAGCCGAAGAGTTTGAGCATGATGATCCGGTCCTGGTGTCCATCTTGCTGACTCTTGGCGGCATCGCCGGTGTGATTTTCGGGGCGCGTTTTCTCGTCGAAGGCGGATCGGATGCGGCGCGACTGCTGGGCGTTTCGGAGACGGTCATTGGCGTGTCGATCGTCGCGATCGGAACCAGCCTGCCGGAGCTCGTTACCTCGGTTATGGCGGCGCGCAAGGGCAAGGCGGATGTCGCGCTGGGCAATGTGCTCGGCTCGAACGTCTTCAACATTCTCGGTATACTCGGTGTCTCAGCCATCGTTTTCCCATTTTCGCTGATCGAAACATCGGCCGAGGGTGTGCCACTCGAGGTTGCCGCCATGCAGTTCGGCCAAGCCGCCAGCATGGTGACCTGGACCGATATGGGCGCCATCTTCCTGTCGCTGGTGCTCTTGTTCATTTTCGCCTTTACCGGCCGCCGGCTGGCACGATGGGAGGGCGGCGTCCTGCTGACGGCCTATTTCCTCTATATCGGCATGCGGTTTGATCTGATCCCGACCTTTGGAGGCTGATATGGCGGACAAGGATATCTATACCGGTCTCGACCAGCTCGGACAGCAAACCAGCGCGCCCAATTCGCCGGACGAGGCGGAGCTGGAACGGGTCCCAAACCCGCATCCGGACACGCTCTATCTTGCGCGCTTTGTGGCGCCTGAATTTACCTCGCTCTGCCCGGTCACAGGACAGCCCGATTTCGCGCATCTCGTCATAGATTATGCGCCCGGCGACTGGCTGGTTGAGAGCAAGAGTTTGAAACTGTTCCTGACCAGTTTCCGAAATCATGGCGGATTTCACGAAGACTGTACCTTGCGGGTTGGCAAAGACATTGCCGCATTGCTCGACCCGCGCTGGCTCCGGATCAGTGGCTATTGGTATCCTCGCGGCGGGATTCCGATTGATGTGTTCTGGCAAACCGGCCCCATTCCGGACGGGCTGTATGTACCGGATACAGGCGTGGCGCCGTATCGAGGGCGCGGCTAAGGCGCTGTAATACTTATCCCTTACACAGATTCGGTGCAGCCATAAACGTGTAAATCGCGAAGATGTTACGGGGACTCATCCTTCTTTGCTCGATCGTCTCGCTGTCTGTGTTCGCGCATGCGGATGCCTGCGAGAAAAGTGAGCCGGCCTGCATTCTGGATGCAGCCTGGTCGGCCGGCCTGATCCTGCCGGACAGCAAGCGCATGAGCCTGGCGCAGGATTTTCTGGAAGTCGCAAGGCTCGCCCATGAACCTGAGCTTTTGAGCCATTGGGAAAAGCGATTGGGCCAGCGCGTATCGGACGGATCGGAATACCCGGATTATGGCTGGCAGAAAGCCGAGCCGATCCTTCGATCCGGCGGCGTCGAGCAGCTGATTTCGGTGGCGCGCTCGCGACAAGTGCCGCTCAGCTTCGGTCGATCTGATGCCCTTTTGTCGGCCGGAAAAAGACTGTACGCGACCGAACCGGCTGCTGCTGAACGATTGAATGATGTCTTGCTCGAACTGTCTCGCGGCGCGTCTGCATTCGAAACGCCGATCCTGGCGCACGCCGCAGCAGAGCTTGCGATGACCCGGTGTGATATGGCGCGGATGCGCCAGGCCGTAGCCCGCACCGATGCGCCACAAAACCTGCGATATGCCTTATGGCGAACGCGGATCACTGGAAATTGGGGCGATCTCCTCAACCAGATCAGATCCATCGAGAATGACGAGGACACACGGGACGTGCGGCGCGTTCTGGCGGGGTATCGCGCCATTCTCGAACTTGGATATTGCGACCAAAGCGCTTCCGCAATTGGCGGTTAAGCAAATCGCATTATACCTTTCCTCATGATGGACCCGGATCAGGACCCGCCTGAAGCGATTTGCGGCAGCGCCGAAGTCGGTGCGCTCGCGCACCTGTACCGCGCCGAGGTCTATCGCTCGACGATCTGGCGCCAGCGGTTGGACATGACGACCAACTGGGCGGTGGTGTCGACTGGCATCGCCTTTTCAGTCAGTTTCGCCAATGAGCAAGCGTCACCCCTGCCGATTGTTCTGGTCGGATTATTATCGGCCATGTTCCTCATTCTTGAGGCGCGCCGGTACCGCTATTTCTATGTCTGGAAATTTCGGGCGCGGATGATCGAGATTACAAATTATGTGCCCATCCTGCGCGGTCAGGGGGCGCAAATACCAATGGATAAAGGCACCGCTCTATCAGACGACTATATGCGACCTCGGCACCGGATTTCGGCGATGCGGGCGATTGGCCGACGGCTGCGCCGAAACTATGGCTGGCTCTTCGCGATCCAGGGGGTCGCCTATTACGCCAAGATTGGCATGCACCCGACCGATGTCAGCACCTGGAGTGAGTTTCTTTACCGCGCGCATATTGGACCGATACCGGGATGGATGGACTTGATGGCAGGCGTCGCCTTCCATTTGGGTTGGATGGCCTTTGCCTATTATACGTGGCGTCTGGAAAAAGCCGACCATCGCATCACTGCCGATTATCTCGATCCCGAGCTCGCCTCGGGCGTGGCGTCCGACAATTCCTAGAGTTCAGTGAACACTGGCGTCCTTCGGCCCGCCCACATTACCGCCATCGCACTGATAGCCAATGTAGAAGGCGATGCCGCCGGCACTGTTTGTCACCGCGCCGTGAAAGGCTTTGCAGGTGCCATTGCCATTCAGCACCGCTTGGACTTCTTCACATGACATGCGTGAATAATTCACCGGACCGAAATCAGCCGATTCAAGCTGAATATATTCAAACCCCTTCTTGGCCTTTTTCTCATTGTTCATAGTTTTGCTGGCCCCGGCGACAATGTTCAGCTTATTGCCGGTTTTATCATTGCTGGCGTCTTTTGCTTTGACCGTGATGGTTTGCGCCGATGAGGTTTGGTTCAAGTTGGAATCGCCATCCGAGCCGCCGGAATCGCCGGTTTTATTCTTGAATTGAATGTTACACTTGCCGCCATTTACCCAGCATTTCGTCTGGGTGATGTCACAGGCCGCAAATGCCGTCGGCGCAAGGGTAAGGCTGGTGAGCGCCAGAGCGGCAATCGGGAGAAAACGAGTCATGGGAGCGGTTCCTTGCGGCCTGAGATAATTGGAAGAGAGTTTGATGCGATCGCGGGTCAGCGCCGGTTCTATTTCGGTGGTCCGCTGACATTGCCGCCATCGCAGCTAAAGCCGAGCCTATAACCTGGGAAGCCGCTGCCCGTGCCATTGAAAATTTTGCATGTGCCGTTGCCATTCAAAACCGCTTGAACATCAGCGCAGGTCATATTGGTATCGCTCACCGCTTCGGACGCGGTCTGAGACGAGATTCGAATGTCCTGAAAGTCCTTATCGGCCTTGTTTTCAATATTCATTGTGGAGTTGGCGCCAGAATTGATGACGAGCTTATTGCCTGCCTTGTTGCCATTCGCTTTGCGCGCCTTGATCTGAATGGTTTGGGCCAGGGAGGCCTGTTCCAGCGATGTGCCGCCGGAAGAGCCGCCGCTTTCCGCGGTCTGGTTTTTGAACTTGATATTGCACTTGCCATTATTGACCATGCATTTGGTCTGCGAGATGTCGCAGGCGGCGAGCGCGACGGGTGCTATCGCACTGCTGATAAGGGCCAGGCCTGCGCTGATAATGATAGGTTTCATGAGCTTCTGCTCCTTGGTTGCGAACGGGAGAGGGGATTACGAGCAAGCGTCTGAATTGCCTTTGATCGTCGTATCCGGCGTATAAGACTGGTTCTTGTCAGAGACATTGGTGCAGCGATTATTGTTGAGCGTCGTGCCCCACATTTCGAGCCACCAGATGGCGTTACTATTCTCGTCGTAAATGTGCTTGCGGTCTTTTTTGCAATTCTTGTTTTCGCCGGACTCGATCTTGGCGATGATCCAGACTTGCGACCCGGTGGGGACGCGTCCGTCTTTCTTCAGGTCATAGCACCAGGCTTCGCCCTTCCCGATTTTCGCGCCCATTTTCTTCGAAAAGGTTTCGCCGTCCGGGGTCTTCCAATGCAACATGATTGGATCGACATTGTACCAACCGCCATCATACAGCGTGATGTATCGCAAATGCATATCTTCGGCGCTGCTTATTGGAGCGAAGATCGCTGCGGCGAGCAGGCTTAGACCAAACCAACGAATTGGGCGCATAATCAGACCTCCGTATTTCGACAAAGATCCAAGCAAGACTGCGGCGATGCGGCCACTGTCAGATCCGGCAGATGAGATGACTCATTTGCCTTGCGCTCAACGAGGCCTTCCTGTATGTCCGCGCTTTCGAGATTTAAGGGCCGGTCAGCAATCGTCCCGCACCAGACTCAAAGAGAGACACGCGATGAAAGCCGAAGGCCATCCAGATTATCACTTCATCACCGTCGTCATGACTGACGGGACGGAGTATCAGACCCGCTCCACATGGGGCAAAGAAGGCGACAAGCTCGTCTTGGATATCGATTCAAGTTCGCACCCGGCCTGGACCGGCGATCGCAATGCGAACCTGGACCGCGGTGGCCGCGTGTCCCGCTTCAAGGACAAGTTCAAAGGCTTCGTATAAGTCTTGTCCGCTTCTGCAGATCGAAACCCCGTCTGAAAAGGCGGGGTTTTTGTTTGCGCCAGCACTAGCGGCCCGGCGAGCGGGCGGTTTGGGGGCAGTAATGTCGCTGGCGCGGGGTTTGCTTGTCCGAGAAGAGACTTTTTGATTTTGGGAGATATCGCCGATGAATCGACCTCAAGCAAACACGACTGGAGGCGACCAAAGCGTCCTTTTGCTGGGCGATTCCCGGATGGCGTTTCCGATTGCAAAAGCGCTGCACAAACAGGGCGTTAACGTCTCTGCCGGCGTGTCGATCTATAGCAACTATCTCGAATGGTCGCGATATGTCAGCCAGACCTTCGCGCACCCGTCGACGGATGCGGGCACGGACGAGGCCCTTCCGGTCATTTTGGACTGGCTCGACCAGAACCCTCAGATTGATGTGATTCAACCAGTTTCGGAATCGGCCTCGCGCCTGATTTTGCGGCATCGCGCGACCTTTGAACAATATGCAAGACTGGTTATGCCCGCGTCCCAAACCGTCGAGCTGTGCGCCAATAAGGGTGAGATGTTTCGACTATGTGAGAAACTCAAGATTCCATTGGCACCGTTTGAGCGCGTGCATTCTTTAGACGCTTTGTTTGGCGCGAGTCGGAGAATTGGCTTTCCGCTCATTGTGAAACCGTCCACGGTCGATGCCGAACTGTTCGGGCGCAAGGCGATTATTGCGCGATCTGAGCAAGATCTCGTGGAGGTCTTTTCAGTCTGGCCGGATCTGCACCCCGAATTGATCATCCAAAAATTCGTAAAGGGGCCCAGACTTAGCGTCATCTTTAGTGCGCAAGAGGGTAAATTGCTGAAAGCTGTCGCTGTTTCGGCGCGGCGGACCCATGAAGAGGATGGCACGGGCTATACCGTGCTGGGCGTCACCGTTGCGCCAACACCTGTGATCCAACAAGCCACAGAACGGCTCGTCGGCGCCCTCGACTATATTTTTACCGGATGCGCCCAATTCATCGTTGATCCGGACACGGGTGAAACCACATTCATGGAAATCAATCCCCGCACCAGCCTCGCCCGTATCTCCGAGGCAGCCGGTGTGCCGCATAGCGTGCTCGGCCTCCGGCAAGCGCTGGGCGAGACGATTCTCGATCAGGGTGATCCGTGGGCGACCAAGCTGGGCGTACGTTATGTCTGGACGAAAGGCGACCTGATGCGCCTGAAACGGGGCGTGGCGTCTGGCATGAAGACCTGGTCGGACGCGATGTTCGAACTACCGATTCTGATGCTGGATGCGTGCCGGGCGCACCATGCGATCTTTGATCCCGTCGATCCGATGCCTATGATTGGCACCTATCTGAATGTTGTTATAAAACGGATCCGCCGGCCTAAAGGGGCGCAGTTCCAAACCCGGACCGCTCTGAGATAAGCTTCGCGCCGTGAAGCGACCACAAATGTAGTCAAACCTGTTGACTTATTGTTTTTCGATATGTAGCCAGTCCGAGCGTTCAGGATCAAAAACACAAATTCTAACGGAGCAATCTGCTATGATCCGCACTTTTACTGCTGCCAGCCTCCTTGCGCTGGGTCTTGCTGGCGCTGCCAGTGCTGAAACCCGCACCTATGATGTTGGTGCTTTCACCGCCATCGATATTTCGGCCGGGCTTGATCTGACGTTCGAAACCGGAGCGGCACAATCTATCACGGTTGAAAACCGAAATGGCGATTTCAGCGATATCGATGTTCTGGTGAAGGGCAACACGCTGGTCCTGAAACGGGTCAAGAACAATTGGGGCTGGGGTCGCAAGCGCGAGCAATATGGCATCACCATTACCGCACCTGTCATTTCCAGTGTTGAAGCCTCCTCCGGCTCGGATGTCTCTGGGCGCGGCATGTCCGGGGACTCTGTCTATGTTGATGTCTCTTCGGGCGCCGATGTCACGGTGACCGGCGTTGAAGGCGGTACGGTTTCGATCGAAACCTCCAGTGGTTCGGACGCCTCCGTGTCCGGCACGTGTGTGACGGTGCGGGCGGAATCCTCTTCAGGGTCTGATCTCGATGCCCGCGATCTGATTTGTGAGAATGGCCGCGCCGACGCCTCCAGCGGCTCGGATATTTCCATCCACACGACCGTTAGCGTGGACGCGGATGCTTCAAGTGGCGCGGATGTCGATGTCTATGGCGGTCCGGCCGACGTCGATAGCGACAAGTCCAGCGGCGGTTCCGTGTCTATTCGCAGCTAGTCGAAATCGAAATCTTCCAGACGATGGCCCGGGTCGGGCCAGGTGAGCTTCATATCCTCAAGCGCGCCCCGCACGACCCGGGCAATCATTGCATTGCGCCGTGTGCGGCTGTCCGCCGGCACCACATACCAGGGCGCATGGGTCGTCGAGCACCGTGTGATCGCGGTTTGATACGCGTCCATGAAATCCGGCCATAATTTGCGATCCTCGAGATCGCCAGGATTGAACTTCCAGAATTTGTGTTCCTCGCTCAGGCGTTCGCGCAGCCGGATGCCTTGTTCTTCATAGCCAACATTGAGCATGAATTTGAGGATTTTGACGCCATTCTCGGACAGGTGTTGTTCAAATGCATTGATCTGGTCATAGCGCTGCTCGACCGCGTCGGCTGGTGCGAACTGCCGAACTTTGACGACCAACACATCTTCATAATGCGAGCGATCGAAAATCCCGATCCGGCCTTTGCGCGGGACCGCATCATGGATGCGCCAGAGATAATCATGCGCAAGTTCCGTCTTGCTCGGCGCCTTGAAGGCGCGGACCTGCATCCCAAGCGGGCTGGTCTCGGCGAAGACATTACGGATGACGCCGCTCTTGCCGGCTGTATCCATGCCTTGCAGGACGACCAGCAGGGCGCGATCGCGATTGGCATAGAGTTTGTCCTGCAGCTCGTTGATCACCGCGGCGTCCTCTTTGAGAGAGACGCGCGCTTCCTTCTTGTCGGGGAACAGGGATCGGTCGCCGGAATCACGTTTCGAGAGATCGAAGGATTTGCCGGGCGCGGCTATCAGGGTGTCGCGGACAGCCTTGATCGAGGGGTGAGACAAATTCTATCCTCCTGAAAGAAAGCATGAAAAAAGCCGCGCCATGACAGCGCGGCTTGATCTTTTGTGCAAGCCTTGAGCGGCTTACGAAGAATAATATTCGACGACTTGTGCTGGTTCCATCTGGACCGGATACGGCACATCAGACAATTCCGGCATGCGTACGAACGTGGCGGTCATCGCTTTCGGATCGACCTCGATATATTCCGGCAGGTCGCGCTCTGGGGAGCCCAGGGCTTCCAGGACCAGCGCCATGTTGCGAGACTTTTCGCGCACCTGCACGACGTCGCCCGGCTTCAGGCGATAAGAGCCAATATTGGTCTTGGTGCCGTTGACGGTGACATGGCCGTGATTGACGAATTGGCGCGCCGCGAAAATGGTCGGCACGAATTTCGAACGATAGACAAAGGCGTCGAGACGGGACTCGAGCAGGCCGATCAGATTCTCGGCGGTGTTGCCTTTACGGCGGGCGGCTTCAACGAAGGTCGCCTTGAACTGTTTCTCAGTGATGTCGCCATAGTGAAACTTGAGTTTCTGCTTGGCCATCAGCTGCATGCCGAAATCAGAGACCTTGCCGCGACGGTTTGGACCGTGCTGACCGGGCTTGTTTGGGCGTTTATTGACGGGTGATTTGGGGCGGCCCCAGATATTCTCGCCAACACGGCGATCAATCTTGTACTTCGCCGAATGACGACGTGACATATTAGACCTCA
>ERZ1740072.400-NODE-400-length-17899-cov-6.423280_pt1 | contig 17899 bp, 18 predicted proteins | sample MGYA00581733_ERZ1740072 | MGnify/ENA primary metagenome ERZ1740072 (study PRJEB43018, sample SAMN04849741) | marine metagenome | isolation source: floating plastic debris | place: Pacific Ocean | collected 2008-08-30 | study: EMG produced TPA metagenomics assembly...
CAATAGTGAACCGCTTGATCGCGGGCGTCTTGCTGGTTGCTTGATAGAGCCAATAGGCTTCGGCCTTGAGCGCTTCATCAATTGGCTTGTCGATGGATTCATAAACCATTTGTTTGCAAGCATTGATGGACTCAGCCGGGAACTTTGAGATCCGCTGGGCCAGCGCGTCGACATAGGGACCAATCTCGTTGGGCTCAAGCGCCTTGTTGATTGTGCCGAGACGTTCTGCGTCATCTGCATCATAGTCCTGCGCGCTCAGGATGATCTCAAGCGCTTTGCCAAGACCGGTTTGGCGGGCCATACGCGAGGCGCCGCCGCCACAGGGTAGGATGCCCATGCCCACTTCCATTTGCATGAACTTGAATTTGCCACGCGCGGCAAAGCGCATGTCCAGCGCCAGCGCCAATTCATGCCCACCACCGCGCGCAAACCCTTCAAGTTTGGCGATTGTGGCCTGTGGCACTTTGCTGATCCGTTCGCAGACCGTTTGCAGGTCCAAAAGCTGGGCTTCGTCGCGAGAAACCGCTTCTTCGGACATGTCCTTCAGCAAATCGGTGACGTAGTGGCAAACCCAGACTTCGGGATTGGCGGACTGAAATACCACAACCTTCACAGTGCGATCCCGTTCCAGCCGCATGCCGAGACTGTTAAGGTCCGCCAGCATTTCCTGGCCCTGCACGTTCACGGAGCCGAAATCGAAAGTTACTGTTGCGATTGCGTCTTTTACGTCGACTTTAAACGTTTGAAAGTTCTCGTATTTCATCATTATCCTCATGTGTTGATGACCGTCTCAGCTGACGGCATTGGTCAGTTTCTGGGCAGGGCGTAGCTGAGCCATTGTCCGAGCACTCAGATATTGACCGCTTTTTCTGAATAAAGACGGCTCATGTGAATACAGTATTCGCGAAAACAGTAAAATAATGATGAGACGTTGCGGGTTTCTCAGCATGAACCGGCCGTCCGCGCAGGTCTCTGGACGGACGGCGGGCTTCTGACGGAATGACCCGAATGCCTCCAAAGTAGACAGACCGCGAAAATTGCTTCAGGCTTACCTTGAAGAGTCTTTGGGAGGAGACTTTCATGAATAATTCGAACAATTTGGCGCCTGTCAGTCAGGCGATACGGTCGTCTTGGGAAAGGTGTGAGCGTACACACAATCTTAGTCGGGACGTGGGAAACCCTATCCTGCGGCTACAGACGTCAGAGGTGGCGCCCCGCCTTGAGGCACTGATTGAACACATCGGCGGCCGCCATGGCATTTTCCGAAAACTTGCTGGTGTCGCCTCAGATGCCGGTCATTGCCTTGTGGTGACAGACAAAGACTGAATTCTTGTCCGCCTTGAGGTCAAAGGAGCCGACTCCGAGTGGAACGGTATTGCGGTTGGGTCGGTCTGGGACGAGCGCGTTGCCGGAACCAACGGAGTCTCCATGGCTTTGTCGGAAAGCCAGGCGATGACCGTGAGAGGGAAGGAGCACTTCTATGCGCGTCTTCAGGGGTACTCTTGCTCGGGTGTGCCACTGCGGAATGCATCAAATGAGATCATTGGTGTTGCAAGTCTGTCTTCCATTGATCGGGGCAGCGCGGGGGATAGCCTGTTTGCGCAGCAGCTCTTAGGAGCAGCGGCAAGCCGCATTCAAGAAACGCTCTTTCTGAGAGACTTCAAAGACGCGGCCATCGTCTCTGTTGCGGTGCCGGGTCGTCGGGAGTTGATCAAGGGCGCAGAACTGGTAGCGGTTGATGAGCGCGGAACAATTTTGGGCGCGACTTCTGCGGCACATAAACTGACAGACGTGGACGCGCATAGTGATTTGACGGGGCGCGCCTTTGATCAGGTCTTTGGAACGGACTTGGGAAGTTTGGATCGTGTGCCCGGGCGCGTCATGTCCGTCCGTCGCGACAAAGGTCCGCTCCTGGAGCTTTGGACGCGCACCCTGATGGAAAGCACAAAGGCATTTCCGGGATTCCGAAAACAGAAAGAGATTTCCAATCGCCGCAATCTGCCGTCCACGTTCAAAGAGCTTGTAGCCGGGTCGCAGGTTTTGGCTGCAATTTGTGAGCGGGCAAAAACCAGCTTTGATCACTCTATTCCGGTGCTGATTGAAGGCGAAACCGGGACCGGAAAATCAGCGCTGATCAAGGTTCTGGTGGGCAATGCCCGCAGCCTCACGGTTGACTGCGCGGCCTTGTCCGGGGCTGACGATGACAGGGATTACATCAGATCGCTGATTGAGCAAGCGCGCATCGCCGGCGGATTGGAGCAGGGCACAACCCTGATCTTCGACAATGTCGATGAAATGCCGTCATTTGCCCAAGATATGTTCCGATGTCTATTGGAGGAGACAGAAGCGGCTGCGGACCAAGCGATCAGAATTCTGAGCACCAGCCGCAAGCCTCTCCGAGAGGCTGTCACGAACGGTTCGTTTCGCGATGACTTCTATTATCTCTTGTCTGGAATGAGCGTGGTTTTGCCACCCGTGCGTGAAAGAGAAAGTCCTGAAATCCTTGCACGTGCGGTCGCAGAGTCCATCGGAACGTCGAATGCAAATTTTGACAAAGGCGCGCTCAAGGCGATCAGGCATTATGACTGGCCCGGCAACGTGCGCGAAATGCGAAACGTATTGCGGCAGGCGGTTTTGCATGGTGATGGTCAGAGCATATCCGCACTTGATCTTGCGATTGCCCAGCCAAATGGCAGTCCTGCCAGAAAGCTGGCCAAATTGCATGTCTGTGATGAAGAACAGATCATCCTGGATGCCTTGAGGAGCGCAAGTTGGAATGTTTCTAGAGCCGCCAGGACCTTGGGCATGGGGCGCGCCACCATTCATCGCAAGATGAATGGATTTGGGATCTCCCGCCCGACCTGATCCGGGCAGGAGCAGAGCGGTCTCAAAACCTGTTGAAGCCACCTTGCTGGGCAATATAGAGCGGCGAAATGCCTTCCAGAACCCCTTTGATGTAAGGCGTTGCGTTGTCCGAAACGATGCCGGTGCAACTGTCCACGAGCTCAAAGAAGCGCCCGGCGTAGTTTTCGGCAAAACCTTTGACGTGCAAATCGCCATAGCGCTCCAGAATGTGCCAGGTGCCAGTATCGCCGACCTCGTACCATTCGTAGACCAGCGTGCCGTACTCATTGCTGGTGCGGTCGACCAGTTCGTTCATAAGGCCGTTGAACCCGGCCCGGTTTGCCTCGGGCGCTTTGACTTCAAGATGGATGTGGATGGTTTGATTGGACATTGGATCCTCCCTTTTGGTTCTGTCCGGTTACTTCGTCGATGTTTTGAGGTCCTCTAGGGCACGTTTTGCGCTGTCGAAAAATGTAGCGACCGGCACTTCGGTTGCCCCAAAGGCATCAGAGAGACTTGTATGAACCGTTGTGTCGATGGGGTTCAGACCGAGCGTTTTAAGAAATGACGCTACTGCACCCGCTCCCGGAACGTAGCCGTCGTTCAACAGGATATGCCTGATTTGATCTTTTGGACGTCCCGCCGGTTGCTCACAGAAGGTGTTTCGTACTCTCTACTGAACTGAAAGCACCGCGAAATTGCACTGTTTGACTAACAATTCTGACACTGATGTAACCAACATACGTTCGAAAAGCCCGACCTCGCGTTTGCGGATGACAACCAAATCGGCACCCTGGGACTGTGCTGACGCACAGATCGCTTCCACCGGTTTTCCTGCGTGCACAAGCTGGGCTGCACACTGCACACCCGCCTGCGACGCAATCCTTGCCGCTCGATGCAGACAGACGCGCACATCGTCTTCAAGCATTGGTGTCATCGGTTCCGATATGCCTTCAATTCGGGCAAAGTCCTCGAATCCGGCGCTTGGTACCGGCTCGTCACCCACCGCGACATAGCTCAGTTTGGCACCGAGGCTTTTGGCAAGGCTGGCCGCATATTCCGCTGCGCGGCACGCCTCGTATGAGCCATCAACCCAGCACAAGATGTGGGAGAAGGCGCCACGCGTGCTGCCAGGCGATGCGCCGGCGCGCTGTTTCAAGGTTAACTATGTCTGACATAATTGTAACTCCAGTCTCATAGTTGAGTGAGATGATGTCCCTTTCGAACTCCGGGTTTCCTGTACAGCGGGCGTCAGCCGCTTTGATCAACACTGCCGCACAGCTTTGCGGCGTCCGTTCGGAGTCCATATCGTCAAAGCCAAGCCACACAGGATTAAAACAGCTGCGGACATGCGCAGAGAATCGAAGGACTCACCCAACACAAATGCCGATGCGGCCATACCGAACACAGGAACGAGCAAGGAAAATGGCGCGATGCGACCCGCACCGTAACGCGCAATCAGCATGGCCCATCCCCCAAAGCCAAAGACCGTCGCCGCAAACGCCAGATAAAGCACTGCGCCGATCCGCAGCATATCCAAATTTTCCCAAGCCAATACGTTAGCGTCGAGCCCTTCAAACTTGAGCGACAGGATGAATAACGGAATGGGCGGAACAAGGCTTAACCATACCATGAGCGACAACATGTTCACCTGGCTTGAGCGCTTCATGAACAGATTCGAGATTGCCCATGATATGGCGGCACCGATGACCACCAAAAGGCCTAGGATAGTGCCGTCCACGCCCGACGTGTAGACGAGTATCGCGATGCCAAAAAAGGCGACGGCAATGCCGGAAACTTGATGCCGTGCGATCGTTTCTCCGAAAAAGATGACCGCGAACGCCGCCGTAAAAAAAACCTGAGACTGTAACACCAGCGAGGCAATGCCGGGGCTTAGTCCGACATCGATGCCGATAAACAGCAAGGCAAAACTGAATATGCCGAGCATTATTGCGATACCAAGGAATGTGCCGAAGGGCATCACAGGCCGAGGAACGAAAAACACGAGGGGAATAGCCGCGAACAAGAACCTTGCCGCAGACAACATGAGTGGCGGGATCACATCCACTCCGATGCGAATGACGACAAAGTTAAATCCCCAGATGGCCGTAATGGCGACGGCCAGAGCCAGATCACGTCCCGTGATTGGTTTCATATCTATCCTTTCAGGCCTGCCATGCATGGCTGCCATTTGCGCATAGGACTGTTCACTCCAGCGGCGCGTATGACAAACAAAGGCTGCCGCAATACCATCAACTGAGCTTATGAGTGGAACTATGGGTGGAGCAGGGGTTCGTTCTGAGGAACGCTCCGCGTGGCCTGCGGACGTCAATAAAGCGACGCGCGCGTCGGACCACACTCGTTTCATCGGACGTCGAGCCTACAGGTCTCACCGAAAGAAATGATCACGGATAACGATGCGCGGCTTCAGACCGGAACGGTTGCAAGCCGAACTATTGTACCAGCCGATATCCTTTTTCATGTGTTCAGAGAAGTGCCGAACCTCAACATCGCGGTTTTGGTTGCGGCGGGTGGAGTTGAACACCTGGTGCAAGATCGTTCCAAATGAAGCATCAATTCTAATCATAGCTGACCTTCTGGGCAGAGGGGTGGACCACGCGAGACGCGCGTATTCTTCGCTTCAAATCTCGCGCGAACTCGGCGTCAGAACAAATTCATTGACCCTGCTATCCATAAATCTTACTTATGTCGTATGACCCGTGATCTGCCCCCTTTGCCTGCGATCCGCGTTTTTGATGCCGCCGCGCGTCATGGTTCTTTTACTGCTGCAGCTGACGACCTCGGGATGACCCAAGCTGCCGTCAGCTATCAGATCAAGATACTGGAAGAGCGAGTGGGCGCGCCGCTGTTCGAACGATACGCGCGTGGTGTTGGGTTGACCAAGGTCGGTCGGAAACTCAACCAACGCAGTTCCGCGGCCCTTGATATTCTGGCAGATGCCTACGCAGACGCAAAAGGCGCACATGCGGGCACCCTGTCTATCAGTGTAATCCCAACCTTCGCGACGAACTTCCTCGCGCAGCGACTGGGCCAATTCCAACTGGATAATCCGGACATTGCTGTGCGTATGGAAATAAGTGAAGCGTTGGTAGATTTCGCAAGCAGTGATGTGGATATCGCTGTTCGCGGGGGATATGGCGCGTGGGACGGGCTGGTCAGTCAGCTTATTCTGCCCACGGTTTTCACTCCCATGCTCTCACCCGATCTTCTTGAAAAAGCGGGCATGCTTGGTACTCCTCGGGACCTCCTCGAGCTGCCTATTCTGTCGCAGGGCGATCCATGGTGGCAGTTGTGGCTATCAATGGTCGGCATTTCGGACCGCGTTTCTTCAACGCCTTCTGCGCGATCCATGGGTCCGCAAGTCGTCGAGGCGGGTGCTGCGGTTGCCGGGCACGGCGTGGCCATGCTGACACCTGCATTCTTTCAAAGCGAGCTGGACCGAGGAGCATTGATCCAGCCCTTTGATCAGGTCGGTGACGACGGTAGCGGGTATTGGTTAGTCTACCCGGAGAGCAGGCGAAATGCAGTGAAGATCAAGAAGTTTCGTAGCTGGATCGAAAAGGAAACTGCCAGTTTCCGCTGAGAGCTTCCCATAAGCTCTGCTTTTGCCTGGTGGGCGCTATTTATTGGACGTAGTGACGTGAGCGTGGAATCCAGAAAACAGCATTCATTTTCAAAGAACTGGAGTTCACATGTTGACGCGTTTGGCCCCTGATACTGTCTCCGCAATCCCGCCACGCTATGCCGGGATCTTTTCGCACGGCACCATTGCCGAACACCCCGCACGAGTTGTGTATCTGTCTGGTCAGATCGGCGTCGCTCCGGATGGCGTCACATGCACAGGATTCAAGGCGCAGGCCCAACAGGCCATGGACAATGTCGAAGCCTTGTTGACCGGATCCGACATGACCCGCCAAGACATTGCGCGCGTGGTCTATTACGTCACGGACCCTGCGCATCTGAAACCTCTCAGTGACCTGCGGCAGGAACGATGGAGCACCGACACAGCTCCGGCTGTTACGACGCTGGTTGTCGCAGCCCTCGCCGCGCCCGATCTGCTGGTCGAAATTGAGGTGACTGCATGTCAGACGCGGGACCAGTGATACTATGAAACGAAGTTGCTGGGGTCGTTCTGGGCATTCCGATCCGCTCCTGCATCGAGGCCCTAGGGTTCCTCGTTCCGAAGTTCCACAGTGCGGTTTGCCGTTTGCCTCTTTGTGCTGGCATGAAAGCGGCAGTGCATGGACAGAAGTCTGAGTTCACAAGGTCGCTGCTGGCATGGCCAACGTGACCCAAGAAACGAGAAACCGAACCGAAGTAGAATCAGAGAAACTTTGTCGATTTTTGCGTATGCTTTTTCAGATGCATCATCATTTTCTGTATGTCGGTCACGCTCTTGTTCAAATCCTTTATGGTTTGATCAAGTGAACTGTACACTGTGTCGAGATTTCCACTTACGGCCTCCCCGTTCGATTGCATTTTAATCCACAGTTTGTCGCATTCCGCCGACACCTTCTCTGCTTTGACAGGGTCTGACAGTCTTAGGGCGTCAAACGCCTTTTGCTTTGCCGAAACATCCATACCCATCTTGACCAGTTCTGCCCAGATTGGCTTGTTTTCAGCAGCCATTTTCACGGCAACTGGCAGCTTTGCGTCCAATATCTTGTCAAGGTTTCCGGCGGCAGCATCAAGCGCGCTCATGTAACCTATCATCAGCAGGTTATGTTTCTGGAAGTCCTTGCTCATCTTCACAAGCGGAGACAGATCCTTCACATTCATCTTCGGCAAAGGGCCACCCATTTTCAGCGCCGCCTGCGTGTACTTATCGACAACTCCGTTTGTTGTCTTAAGCTTCGCCGTTTTCTGAAAACTGACAACCGCTTTATGGGTAATCGGCCCAAAAATACCGTCTGGTTCAAGATTTGGTTTCGCGCCGAGGCGGTTTAGACGCGTTTGAAGGGCTTCGACTTCTTTCCCTTTTGAACCTTTCTTGAGTGCAGCCATTTTTTTCTCTTCCTTTTCACGTATTTATTCGCTCCGGTAAATTGCACGGGACCTGACAGCCTGATTTCAGCGATACCGGCCGCCATTTTCCCAACTCGCAGCTTGGGCCGTCAGATGGGCGTCGATGACAGTCTGCTGCCTCCAACACCCGCACGTGACGCCCTGTTTGAGCGCCCACGTCGTGCCAGAAACTTCAGGCCGAGGATGCCAGTCAACATGGCGAAAATCGCAGGCGGGGAAGGAACAGGGCTTGGCGGAGCGACGTCCCGCTTTATGCTCAAAGAGCCGGGATCAATGCTGAACCCGATCCCGTCGATATCGAATGTGCCGTTGACGGTCTCAAAGCTGCCCTGCGCGCCCGGATCCGCAAATTCCAGGCGACCTTCGGTGATCTGGCTCAGAGCGGTGCCGGTCAACATGTTGTCGCCATAAAATGCAACATCAAGCTCAACGAATGGGCTCCAGGGATTGGGAAAGAAGGTCGAACTCAACGTCACTTCACTGGCACCTGTCGTCGGGTTGTAACCAAGGCTGAGTCTCGGGTCAGGAGTATCAATGCTATCAAGCAAGTCTCCTCCTGCGTTGAAGATGTCCACTGTCGTGCTGAGAACAGCGGTGATGTAAACCGCGAGTTCGACGTCGCCAAAGACTGGTTCCGCGTTCGGAGGGATAGTGTCATCGAAAATAGTAGAAATCACGACGCTGTCTGCCGCGGTCCCGAAGGGAGATGGATTTGGGCCATAGTCCTCGAATGTGACCGCTCCGGTCATTGTAAGCAGCGTCGCGGCACTGGCCTGTGTCGCAAAAAGGGCAAGGGTCAGTGCAGTGGCAAACTGTGTCTTTGTCATCAAAAGATCCTCAAGTACATAAAGGCGGCAGTTGGTACTCATCTGACCGCGATGGTCGCGAAAAGAACTTGGTCGCAGTCAACAGATCGCGACCTTTGAACGTGTTGAGATTGCGGTGCATCATGTCCGGGCGTGGCAAGGTGAGCTTGTGTGACGCGCATGGCAGTGTCCAACAACCGCAAATTTCTTGAGTACTAATTGCGACATGACTGTCCGTGGTGTCCAATCGAACTTCCCAAGTTAGGCATAAGCCAGTTTTATGTATGTTTGCTGATCAAACTGATCAGATCAGAGTAAACTGAGGGCCCTTCGCAAACTACTTCGGACAACATCATGTTTGACTGGATGTGATGCCTTTGGACATTCTGGCTGCGGTTGGCAGCACCGATTATTCTGGATCGACTTCATACGGATCGAATGGCAAGTCCGCGACGTCGCGCAAGCTCATTTTCCGGATTGCAGGATGTGAGAGAGGATCGCGGCGCCATTGCGCGTCATTCAACCCGCGCTCGTTTCTGAGTTTCGAAGAGCGACAATGCAGTGTACTGCAAAGAAGATCACAGAACCGGTTTCGGAAGAGAGTGTGGTTTAGCATGTGTGTATTCAAGCATAACGTTGATCATAAAATGATCGACTTATGCACGACACGAATATAGCTTTTCTATATGAGTGAGTTAAACTCAGTTGCTCTCAGCGCCCTGCGCGCCGTCGAAGCCGTCGCGCGCCTTGGGTCGTTGCGCGCAGCCGCCGATGAACTGGGCGTGACACCCGGTGCCGTCAGTCAGCAGATCATCAAGGCTGAAACCCAACTCGACCGAAAGTTCTTTGAACGCACGCCAAAAGGGCTGGTCTCCACTGAGGTTGGGCGAGAGGCGTCCATTTGCTTTGCCGACGGTTTTGCGGCCCTGAGACGCGGGATCGCCCTGACCCGACAAAAGTCGTCGGATGCAGTTACCATTTCAGTTGCGCCAGTATTCGCGGGAAAGTGGCTTGTCTGGCGCATGGGGCGATTTGTCGAAACCCATAAAGGTATGCGCGTTCGCATAGACGCGACGGTCGAGCTGGTTGAGCCGAGCGCGGGTGAAATTGACGCTTGCATTCGTGTCGGTTGGGGCGACTGGAAAGGGGTGGATGCCGAGGAGTTATTCCCGCAACGGGTTTTCCCAGTTTGCGCACCTGCTGTGGCGGCCAAGCTCAGGTCGCCTTCGGACCTCGCCAATGTGCCCATAATCCGCGAACCAAAATCAATGTTCGGTTGGGATGTGTGGCTCAAGCCAAACGACATGAGCGAAAAGAGTCTTGGGGACGGCCCCGTTTTCTCTGATGCATCACTTTGCGTTGACGCAGCAGCGGCGGGTCAGGGTGTGTTTCTTGCCTGGGAAACGCTAGCTGAAGACGCTCTCAAAGCTGGGCGCTTGGTTGCGCCCTTTCCAGGCAGGTTTAGAACAGGCATCTCCTATTGGTTCGTGGAACCGAAAGGATTGCGGCGACCGCGCCCTGTCGAAGCATTTCGCACATGGCTGGTATCGGAACTCAGGAATGGCGCGCGACCATACCCTGAATCCAGCTGAGCGCCGCCATTCAAAGTGATTTTTTCTATGAGCGAAGCAGAACGAAAGTCCACTTCGCCCAAATTCATGTTTCATTCCAACAGGACATGTTGAGAATCTATGGGGGCAAGCAAAGTCACGCCTTATCGTACATGCTGGCAACGACCAGAGCCGCGTCGGCGCGAAGCAGTTCCATGTCGAGCCATGGGATCTTCCCGTCTACGACAATCGGATTTCCAGCGACGAAAGAGCGGCGCACCGAGAAACTGCCACCCGATATCATTGGCCCGATCGCCGGATCATGCTGTCCGAAGTAACGGGGTTGGTCGAGATTGAACAGGACGATGTCCGCTGCCTTGCCAACTTGCAGCGTGCCGACTCCTTCAAGGCCAAGTGCGCGGGCGCCCCCTTGGGTTGCCCAGTTCAGCACCGATTGCGCTGTCGTCGCCTCAGGCCCCCTGATCGCGCGGTGTATCGTGAACGCACTGTAGATAGCCTGCGCCATATCTCCAGCCTCAGTCGCTCCGGTACCATCCACCGCCAGGGACACGATGCCACCACGCCGATCCAGCGCCGGCGCAGGTGCGATGCCAGAGCCAAGGCGGGCATTGGCCTGTGGGCAATGCGCCATCGCAGTCCCAGTCTCTGCCAACAGGTCAAGTTCGGCAGCATCGCATTTGACAAGATGCGCCAACCAAACATCGGGACCGATCCACTCCTCCTCGGCCATCCAATGAACAGGACGCTTATTGAACCGTTGGAGCGTCGCCTCAACATAGGTATCGTTTTCCGAAAGATGTGTGTGCAGGCGCAACCCCATCGAACGGGCGGCGCGGGCGATTTCTGCGGGTTCGCCGGGTCGCAAATTGAACACAGTTGTCACTGGTGCGGCAACGACGCGCCGCATCGCCATCGGGGACGGATCGTGCCATCGCGCTGCGGTCTCCTGCAGTCCCAGCAGCATTTGGTCCAGTGTTTCCACCGGCGCGGGCGGGATGTCATCGCGGTGCCAGGGCCTGGCAACTGTCAGGCCACCGCGGCCCATTACAAATCGCTGTCCCATTCGGCCCGCAGTATCGAACAGAACGTCAGCCGGGTCGTAGTCCTGCGCCTTCGAATAGATGTAATGCATGTCTGCCACCGTCGTCGTCCCCGACAACGCCAATTCGGCCAAACCGATGGTCGCTGATACCTCAAGCGCCTCGGCATCCAGCGCTGGCCAGAACCGATAAGGGACCTCCATCAACCACTCATCCAGACCGGCCTGCATGGCGGCCGGAACGGCTTGCTTGTCACTTTGAAATAGATGGCGGTTCGTAATGATCATTCCTGGCGTCTCATCGCATCCCGTTGCGTCGATCTCTGTTTCTTCCTTTCTCTTCTGCAGCGAGCCCAGTTCTGTAATGATCCCGTTTTCCACTCGCAGAGACCCTGAGAACCGGGGCTCTGGGCTGGCATGGCCAGTGAATCCATGTTGGATATTAGTGATTAAGAAATTTGGCATGTTTGCCTCCAGTACCGCGAAGGCCCGTGTCGAAAACATGCAGGTCATCAGTCTTGTGCTGCACGGATCGTCACCTGCCCGCCGCCCAAAGGCGGCCCCGTGCCCACATCCGGCTGCTTAGAGGGGCACGTCGCGAGAAGATGACTGATACGCAGCGCGCCGAGCTATCCAGTTCGATGTGCCCCTGTCAACCGTTGCCGAGCGCTTGAAAGATCTGAATGATGACCGGTGCAGTAGCTGGTCTGTTGATTATTTTTTGGATCGGCGATCACATATGGGTCGCCGCGATTTGAGAGGGATTGACGCCAAAATAGGATTTGAAAGTCGTTCTAAAGGCCGCCTCCGACGCAAATCCGACACTAGAGGCAACCGTTTTTATGGATTGGGCGCAAGATAGCATTTCCTTGGCCTTCTCCATGCGCAAAGCCATGACAAACCGGGCTGGCGTCTGGTCGGTTTGTGCTTTGAATTTCCTCTGGAACGTTCTTGGCGACATTCCCGAGATACGCGCAAGGTCCTCAACCAGCAGCGGTTTGTGGAGGTTCGCTTCAGCCCATGCGACGGTTGGGCCGAAAGGATCCTCAGCGTCGATCTGAGCGGAGAGCAAAGCACTGAATTGTGTCTGATAGCCGGGTCTGTGCTTGTATATCACCAGATGACCCGCAACCTTGCCCTTCATCTGAGAACCGCAATCCAGTGCAACCATGTCCAGCGCCATGTCGATGCCTGTTGTCACACCTGCCGACGTCCAGATTGATCCATCAACCAGATACAGGGCCTCGCGGTCCAGTTTTACTTGTGGAAACAGGCGGGCAAAAACCTGCGCGCCAGCCCAATGTGTGGCAGAACGTTTCCCATCCAACACGCCAGCGCTGGCGAGAATAAACGCTCCAGAGCAAACAGACCCACTCCTCCCAGAATACTGAGCCGCCGACCTCACGCAGTCTCGCAAAGCGGGTCGCTTCATGGCGTTGGTCAAGTGAGACCCTTCCGAGCCGACCACCAGGGTTGTTGTGTCCGGCCCCAACGCACGTCGCTCAGGGAGCAGCTGCGCCTCAACCGGAATGCCACAGGAGGAGTGGATTAACCCACCACGCTCTGAATGAACCGAGATCGCATAGCGCGGCGTGTCGGAAAGGGTGTTGGCCGCGTTGAAAACGCCCGTAGGTCCGGCCAGATCTAACAGCTCGAAACCTTCATAGATCAGCATCATTATTTTCTGGATCTTTTTCATTGGCGCAATTTAGTCTTTTATTGTCATTTGCGCCACGCCTGTTTTCACGTACTCTGAGGAAATACCCACATTTCGGAGGACAGCGCTGTGCCCAAGGACCAACACCCGTTGGAGACGATGACAGACCCGTCAGCGATTGTAGGCGAAGTCATTGCTGGCTCTGGCTTCATGGTTTTGATCGGAACCAAGGTTCTTCATGCGGCTCGGGGGGAGGTAAGCCTCGAGGTCCAGCGCGACCCGAGTTTGCTGCAATATGACGGTCTGTTTCATGGTGGAGTCATCGCCAGTCTGGCAGACCACGCAGGCGCAAGTGCAGCAGCTGTCTCAAAACGACAGGGCGTTCCTATCCTCACATCAGCTCTGCACATTACCTATCTTTCTGCGGCCAAAGGTTCATTTCTGCGCGCTGATGCGACCTGCATCAAAACGGGGAGCCGGTTACGAACTTCACGTGTTGAGGTGTTCTCTGACAATGACGGCAAACCGGAGGTGGTTGCCGTGGCGGATGTGGTTGTCAGTGTTAACACGCGCTAAGGCTATGGGCATTCTCATAAACGCAACCTGCGCGTGCGGTTATGTGACCTTCACGTCCACGGCTCAACCGGTCGCCCAGTTCCATTGCCATTGTGAGGATTGCCGGGCCGCTACGGGTGCGCCCTACACGGGCACGGCAATCTTCCATGCAGACGGAACAGAAATGTCAGGCAAGGTAACCCGGCAGACCTTCACAGCCGATTCCGGATCAACAACGTATCGCGATGCATGCAGCACATGTGGCACTGTCATTTTTGATATTTCGGAAAACTACCCGCAGCTTATCGGCGTCCTTGCAGCCACCATTCTGCCACCCTTCGAATTTCGTCCATCCCATCATATCTGGCTGCAAAGCCTTGCCGCGCAAGAGCCGCCCGATGACGGGTTGCGCCAGCACGCCAAGGGACTTTTTGATGCCTGAGCGCCACCTCACTCCCGACCAAGGCGGAACGAACTGACACCGCACAGCGGCGAAACGCGTCGCTGGCCGCCATGGCAAAATGTCGGCCGCAGTGTTTATGCGTCAATCTCGCGTGTGGTTCCGGAAACGCGAACGGGTGCGCCCGACACATCGCTCATTGCAACTTGGATAACAGACGGCGCGCCCATATCCTCGCCCTGCCGGATCGTGAAGGTCCCGCCATGTTCCCAATTAACATCTCGAAGATAGCCCGCAAAGGCAGCGGCTGCGGCGCCAGTGGCTGGATCTTCCAGAACACCTCCGGACGCAAACGCATTGCGTACGTCAAAATTCCGGTTGTCCGCGATATGCACAAGCATGATTGTCACAAGCCCGTGCTGACGCATCATCAAACGCCCTGCATCCAGGTCGTAGTCCATGGCGGCAAGGCGGGCGCGGTCTTTCAACACGAGAAGAAAATGATCAGCACCACCATGAATGCGCGCAGGCGGCAGCCGCGGGTCGAGGTCGTCAACGGTCAGACCGAACAGCGCAAGTGCGTCATCGCGTTCGTCGTCACGCGCCGCCCGGCTCCGGGTTTGAGGAGAAACGAGCGTGACCGCCATACCTCCCGCACTCTCGCGAGCCTCGACCGTGATCTGTGCGTCGTTCAGTGTGAGATGAAACTCACCAGCCCCAGCCCGCAGCCCCAAAGCAGCGCCAAGCGCAATCGTTGCGTGCCCACAAAATGGCACCTCCGATTCCGGCGAGAAATAGCGTACGCGCCATCCGCCCCCATCAGTTGGAGACGCAAAGGCCGTTTCGGAATAGCCAACTTCGGCTGCGACATGCGCCATTTCATTGTCGGACACGGGTGCGTCCAACAGGACGACACCAGCAGGGTTTCCGCCCCATTTGCCCTGGCTAAAGGCGGCTATGCGTTGAACTTTCATCGAATATCTCCTTCTACATGTCATTTGCCCCAAAATATGAAACCCGGAACGCAGTGTACCCACGATTTCGAAGTTCAAACATGCTTCTGACTTGAAAAACGTCTGTAGATTGGAAAAATAGCCGCCTTGCCGAAGATTCTTGTTCGAATCGACCGCCTGTTCATTGCCTCCGTCGTCGATGTCGGACGCGCCACTCTCGCCGAGATCGGAGGACAGGTGGGCTTGTCCGGCCCCGCAGTAGGCGAGCGTATCCGTCGTTTGCGCGAGGACGGCGTAATTGAAGGCTTCACTCTGCGGATTGATCCTGCCGCTCTGGGCTATACGCTCGAAGCCATCGTGCGCATCAAACCGCGCTCGCGGCAAATGCATCTGGTGGAGCAAATGATAAGGGACGAACCCCGGTTCACAACTTGTGACCGAGTTACTGGAGAGGATTGTTTCGTCGCGCGTCTGGCATTGATGAGCGTCGGCGAACTTGACGACATTCTCTTGCCTCTCCACGAGAGAGCAGAGACTCACACGTCCATAGTCAAGTCTTCGCTCTTGCGCGAACGGACACCTGACCTGTCACCCACGGAACGAAAATCCAAGCCATGAGTGACGATGCGAGCCCCCTGTTCCAACCGCTTGAGCTGCCTTGCGGCGTGATTTTACAAAACCGACTGGCGAAAGCCGCAATGTCGGACTCGCTGGGTGATGGAGTTGGAAACCCGACAGAAACGCAGATGCGTTTGTACGAACGTTGGGCAGAGGGAGGAATCGGACTGTCGATCATCGGTGAGGTGCAGGGCGACCCAAACTTTGCAGAAAAACCGGGCAATCTTGTTCTGACCGAAGACGCGAAACTTGATCTGTTTCGCACCCTTGCCCGGCGCGGCGCATGCGGTGAAACACAGATTTGGCTTCAACTCGGGCATGCAGGGGCGATGACATATGCGCCCACTGGCACGCCCAAAGGGCCGAGTGCGATTGATATTCCCGAACTGAAAAGCGACGCGCTAAGTGTTACAGAAATTAGGGAATTACCACAGCGGTTCGCGGAAACGGCTCGCCTCGGGCGAAATCTAGGTTTCGGAGGCGTCGAGATCCACGCGGCTCATGGCTTCTTGCTGAGCCAGTTTCTGTCGCCACTCTTTAACCGCCGCCACGATGCGTACGGCGGGTCGATTCAAAACCGCATGCGGCTACTTATGGAAGTCATTGAAGCGGTCCGGGGCGCAGTTGGCCCATTTTTCCCGGTTGGGGTGAAACTAAACGCGACCGACCAGCTAGAGGGCGGCTTGGTGCCGAAAGAGGCGCTGGAGGTCGTGGCCGCTTTGAATGAAATGTCTGTCGATCTAATCGACATCAGCGGTGGTACCTATTTCCCCGGGGCTGCTTCCGCTTCGGACACAACCGTGACCGGGGCCTACTTCGTCCACTTCGCTCGAGCAGCCCGCGACCGAACGCAGGTACCGTTAATGGTAACCGGTGGTTTCAAAACGCGCGCCGAAGCCATTGAAGTGGTCACAGCGGGGAACGCCGATGTGATTGGTCTCGCCCGAAGCCTTGTGCTCGATCCAAGCTTACCACGCCGCTGGCGAAATGGTGCCTTTGAACGGCAAGGTGATATCCGGTTTCCACGCTTCGACAACCCGCCCGAAGGTGGCATAACTGCTTGGTATACAATGCGCCTAACCGACATTGGCGAGGACCGAGAAAGCCAAAGCGTCAATTTGCCAAAAGCTGTCACCGCTTACGAGGCGCGCGATGCGGAACGCGTTGATAGGTGGCGCCATCACTTCAATACCTAAACTGTCAATCGGAAAGTAGTCCGCCCCGCGCAGACCATTCTTTTCCCGAAATTGCTGCATACCTCCATTTTTTTCGTGGGGAAACTTGCCGCTTCCAAAGCAGAGGCCGCCGCCAAAACTCTGCGAGTTGAGGAGTTTCCCGCCCTCTTCAACGAAATCCAAGTTTCAGTGTTTGAAACACCACAAACAAGAGTTTTCGAAGACGCAGCACCTGGACGTTTTCTGGCGTTGGATCAGGTCTGCTCGCTTTGCAAGTTCAGCCAATAGCGTGTGTAGCGGCGTTCGCCAGTGCGCTTCAGGGCACCGATTTCGACAAGGTCTTGCAGATCCCTTGTCGCAGTTGCCCGTGATGTCCCGGAGATCGAAATATAGTTCTCCGCACTCAGGCCACCTTTGAACCCGTCCGGTCCTTCCCGAAACATGCGCTCTATCACCTTAGCCTGTCTGTCGTTGAGTGCTTCCCGATACCGGTCGTAGAAATGCGCCTTGGCAATGAAGAAGCCCACACGGTCGAGGGTGATCTGCTGCGCTTCCAGAACGGCCTCTGCAAACCAGACCAGCCAAGGCGTGACATCCAGCGTCTTCTGGTGCCGCTCAAGCTGATCGTAGTAGTCCTTCCGCTTTCGCTCGATGGTGAAGGCCAGCGCGATGAGGCTCGGCTGCCCAACGTTCTGCGCCAGGGACTTTTCGGCCAGGGCCCGACCCAGGCGACCATTGCCGTCCTCAAAGGGATGGATGCTTTCGAAATTAAGATGGCACAGGCCCGCGCGCGTTAATGCTGGAAATGGCTCTTTGGCACCCGGCCCGGTCCGGTTGAACCAGTCGACATACCGGTCCATCTCATCTGGAACCTGCGCAGATGGCGGGGCTTCAAAATGTACGACCGGGCGATCAACACGACCCGAGACAATCTGCATCGGGTCTTCGTGCTGCCGATAGGACCCGATGGCCTCCAAACGCTTGTCAAAAGACAAAAGCATCTCGTGCCACCGAAACAGCGTGCCATGCCTAAGTGGCTCCGCAAAGGTCGAATAGACATCGACCATCATTTCAGCCACGCCCTGCTCTCGGGGTTTGTTCGGATAGTTGTCCGGTTCTAATCCGAGGTGTCGGCGAAGCGAGGATTGCACACTGCGCCTATCCAATATTTCGCCTTCAATGGCGCTGGTTTTCATGGCCTCATCGCTCAGCAGGTCGATGCGGAGTTGATCACG
>ERZ1740072.401-NODE-401-length-17842-cov-4.337719_pt1 | contig 17842 bp, 16 predicted proteins | sample MGYA00581733_ERZ1740072 | MGnify/ENA primary metagenome ERZ1740072 (study PRJEB43018, sample SAMN04849741) | marine metagenome | isolation source: floating plastic debris | place: Pacific Ocean | collected 2008-08-30 | study: EMG produced TPA metagenomics assembly...
GACAATATCACTGAGCAGAGCTCTGTCGCCGCCGCGTCAGCTGTTCTGCCATCTGATCCGCTGATCGCAAACTTTACCTTCATCGGCACAGATGGCGATGAGGTGTTCCGCTCTAATTCCGGTTCGATTGGCCGGTTGCTCAACGGCGTGATCGTTTATGAAAATGGTTGCTTTGCCTGGGATGCCAGCGCGGGCGATGGCGACAATACCAGCTTTGGTGGCGTCGGCGTCGATCCTAGCTTCGCTTCTGTCCTCGCCGATTGCGGCACCAATGGCGCCGGCCTGACCGATTCTGACCCGGAAACAGTCGCCGCGGTTGAAGCCGTGGCTGCAGCACCGAACAGCACGTTTAACACCGCGCTGCCTTTGGTAAGCACGCTGGCGGCCGTGTTCTTCCCTGGTACAGCAGAGGGTGGTGTGACACCGACGGATCTGCCGGCGATTGACACCTCTTTCGATGACACAAATTACATCGGTGCCTTCGGTCCGGATGAATCTGAAACCGATAACTGGGCGACGGGCTGGACCTTCGGTCTGTTCCCCGACGAGTTCACATGCCCAACCGGCACCTCGGATTCAGCGACGGAGATCAACGGTCAGAAAGTCTGCGTCGTCTCCGGTGTTCTGGCGGATGATGTGCGCCTGACCCGCGGCAACCTTTACGAGCTGGATGGCCGCGTTGACGTGGGTGTGGATACCGGCGCAGATGGCACAGCGGCGACGGGCGATCCGGCCACGCTGATCATTGAATCCGGTGTGACCCTGTTCGGCAATACCGGTCAGGACTATCTGGTCGTGAACCGCGGATCCGATATTCGCGCGCTCGGCACAGCTGCGGACCCGATCATTTTCACCTCAGAAGCCGATTTGCGCGGCAGTCAGCCCGCGCCGGATCAGGCCGATGGCGAGTGGGGCGGCATTGTTATCCTCGGCAGCGCGCCGCAAAACCGTTGCCTGAGCGGCAGTGCCTTTGGCACCGATACCTGCCAGCAGCGGATCGAAGGCGTCACCTCACCCGATGCGCTCTATGGCGGTGACGATGTCAGCGACAGTTCTGGTGTCCTGCGTTATGTCCAGGTGAAGTATGCCGGCTTCGAACTGACCACAGACAATGAGCTCAACGGGATTGCCTTTGGCGGTGTCGGTGATGGCACAGTGGTCGAATATATCCAGGTCCACAATAATGCGGATGATGGCGTTGAATTCTTCGGCGGCACTGTGAATGCGAAATATCTCGTGCTCACAGGGAATGGCGACGAATCCATCGATACCGACAACGGCTATCAGGGCGCCATCCAGTTCGTCATCGTCGATCAGATCAATGGGCGCGGCGACAATATCACCGAGCAAAGCTCTGTGCCGGCGGCGTCAGCGGTGCTGCCTTCTGATCCCAAGATTGCGAACTTCACCTTCCTTGGGACCACAGGCGATGAAGTGTTCCGGTCGAATTCCGGTTCGATTGGTCAATTGCTGAACGGTGTCATTGTTTACGAGAATGCCTGTTTCGCCTGGGACGCAAGTGCCGGAGATGGCGACGATACCAGCTTTGGCGGTGTCGGCGTTGACCCGAGCTTCTCGTCTGTTCAGGCCGATTGCGGAACCAATGGTGCCGGCCTGACAGACGCGGATCCGGAAACGGTTGCCGCGGTTGAAGCCGCCGCCGCCGCGCCGAACAGCACGTTCAACACATCCGCGCCGCTGGTAAATACGCTGATTTCAACCTTCATCAACGGCTCTACGGAAACCGCCGCTACAGCGACGGACCTTACGGCTGTCGATCCCTTCTTCGAAGACACCGATTATATCGGCGCGGTCGAGAATGCGAACGACACCTGGTGGCAGGGTTGGACCTGCGGCCTGCCAAATGGCGACGCGTGCTAACCAAGGCGAACTGACCGGGACAGGGCATTGGCACTGTCCTGGTTTCTCCATTTCTGTCTGTCGAGAACGGTCCATTCAAACAGCAAACGGCTCGACGACCCGATGATCCGAATTGAAAGCCCAAACCAATGAAACGTCCTTCACAACACCCCCTCCTGCTGACGACGGCCCTCGCATTGGCTATCATCCCGTCAGCGATGGCTCAGGAAGACCCTGTCGAAGATACGCCGGTTACTCAGGAAGATACGGCTGAGACCGCTGATGAACGAACGCTGGGAACGGTTGTCGTACGTGGCCGCTTCATTCCCGAACCGCAACGTCAGACCTCCCAGGTCGCGTCCTTTCTCTCAGCCGAGGACCTGACCCGTCAGGGCGACGCCAATGCGGCGCTGGCGCTAACTCGCCTGAGCGGATTGAGCGTTGTCGATGGCCAGTTCGCTTATGTGCGCGGCCTTGGGGATCGCTATTCCGTGGCGCTTTTGAACGGCTCTCCCTTGCCAAGCCCCGAGCCATTGCGTCGGACGGTGCCGCTCGATCTGTTCCCGTCCAGCATGCTGGACGGCGCTGCGGTTCAGAAGACCTTTTCGGCCAATTATCCCGGTGAGTTTGGCGGTGGTCTGATCGATCTCAAAACCGTTCGTCAGCCGGCCGAAGACTTTCTCAACCTGAAAGTTGGCACCGGCTACAATACCGTCACAACCAATCAGGATGGTCTGTTTGTGCGCGGCAGCGATACAGACTGGTCAGGCTATGATGATGGCCTGCGCGATTTGCCTGGCCCGCTGGCATCATTGATCGCGACGGGCACAAATATTAACAGCCTGTCTGCAACGGAGCGCGAAATTGCCGGCGAGAGCCTGGTCAATTCACAGCTTTCGGTCATTCAGGAGGGTAAGATTGATGCCCCCGTTGAAGTCGCTCTGGAAGGGGGCAAAGCCCTTTCATTTGATGAATTCGATGTCGGCCTGATCGGGGTGCTCGGCTATGATGGCAGCTGGACCACGCGCGAAGCTACGCAACAGGTTCTGCGTAATGATGCATCAGGTGATTTCGACCGCGATGTGATCGTCGATCTAACCTCGTTCGATGCGATTGTGATCTGCTTTGGTTCGGTCACGGTGGGCCGCGGTGCACATGAAGTGGCAGGGACCCTGTTTTATGTTCACTCGACCACGAAAGACGCCCAGATCGCGGTTGGTGAGGATGGCAGCAATGAAATCCGTCACCGCGAGCGCACCGCCTGGTATGAACGCGAGCTGACCTCCTTTCAGCTCGCCGGATCGCATGGATTTGGCGACCTCGATCTGAACTGGCGTGGTTCTGTCGCACAATCGACCTATGAAGCGCCTTATGAGCGCCAATTGACGCGCGAAGTCATTGACGGCGTGCCGACCTATAATAACCAGCAGGGCCGATACAATATTCAATTCACCGACCTGGTCGACGATGTCACCGGGTTCGGACTGGACGGCGAATACAACCTTAATCTCGATGGTCGCGAAGTTGTCCTGTCTGCGGGCTTCGATGATTCATCGACAGAGCGGGACTACAAGCAATTCAATTTCCGTTTCAATGGCTCGATCGTTGATGGGGTGGATCCGCTTGCGCGTCCGGATTTTCTGTTCTCACCGGACAATATCGCGCCGAGCCGTTTCTTCCTGAACGAGTCGACGACGACGACGGATTTCTATGTCGCGGGCCTGGATGTGACCGCATACTTCGCGCAGGTTGATGCCGATATTACCGATTTCATCAAGGCGACGGTTGGGTTCCGGCAGGAGAGTGGCGAGCAATTCGTTCGTTCATTCGACCGGTTCGGCAATGCTGGACCAGAAGAGACGCGGATCGAGAACGATTATACTCTGCCAGCGCTGACCTTCACCTGGAATTTCGCGGATGACCTGCAATTGCGTCTTGGTTACTCCGAGACGGTGGCGCGCCCGCAATTCCGGGAACTGTCGGAAGCGACCTATTTTGATACCGAATCCAGTCGGACGTATCGCGGTAATAGTGGATTGGTTGACAGCGAATTCACCAATTACGATGCGCGCCTGGAATATTATATGGGCCGCAACCAGTTCGTCACCGCCGCCGCCTTCTTCAAGGAGATCGACAACCCGATCGAGGAACAGATCAACGAGCTGAGCTCTCTGGTCTATCAGACCACTTATATCAATGCGCCAAAAGCCGAGCTCTTCGGGGTCGAACTGGAATTCCGGACGCGGTTCGACATGCCATTGCAACAGCAATGGTTCGTGGACCGTGACTGGATTTTCTCGACCAATTACACCTACACCTCCGCGGAGCTGGTCGTGGATCCGACGGACCTTGTTTTCTCGGGAAGCGAAAACCGCGATATCCTTGCCACCGATCTCGGCTTGAATGATGGCGATAAGCTGCAAGGCACACCTGAAAACATCTTCAACCTCCAATTCGGCTGGGAGACGGATGTCGAACAGGCCACTTTGCTGGTCGGCTGGGTCGATGAGCGCATCCTGCAACGGGGCGATGCGCGACTTGGCCTCGAAGATGTCCTGGAAGATCCTGGCATTCAGGTGGATCTGGTCTATCGCCGAGACGTTAGCGTACTGAATCGTGATCTGACCCTGGGGCTCAGCGCCCGCAATCTGCTCGACGAGGCGCATGAGGAATTCATCAATACGCAAACCGATGTCGGCCGTGTCGAGTTCAACACTTACGATCGCGGCACCAGTCTTTCGGCCAGCCTCACGGCCAAATTCTGATCCAATCACAGCGCTGTCACAAAAGCGCAAAGGTGAACGCCTAGACGAAAGCCTTACGCACGGCGTTAACCGTGTCGTGAGAGTTGATACATACTAAAAAAATCGTAGGCGTGACAAAGCCTAAGGCAGAAGCCTAAGATAAACGACAGAACCCTGGTGATGAGGAGAGCGTAGCATGCCGAGCGCCGCGGAAACGGCTCTTGAACGACTGGTGAGCATTGAGCGGCCCGTTCGATGGGTGGTTGAGTGCGCTCTGGTGATCGCGCTCGCGCTCCTGGTGGCCCGAATTGGCTGGCTGATTGCGTCGCCCTCTGATGTGGTCGCAACTTATACGCAGCGGCCGTTGCCCGCACCCATGCGTGGGGCATCCAGCTCGCTCGCCATTGCTACCGATCGCACGCTTCTGGTGCGCGACAATCCGTTTCAGCAGGGCGAAGCAGAAATCATCGTCCAGGACGTGCCGGAAACCAATCTCAATCTCAGCCTTGACGGGCTGCGGATGTCGACCGAGGGCGGCGAAGCCGGCAATGCCATCATTCGGACGCCAAATGGCATTGGCAAGAATTACAGCGTCGGCGATGAAATCATGGCGGGCGTGACGCTTGAACGAATCCTGTCCGACCGGGTCATTATCAACCGCGATGGCGCTGATGAGACCTTGATGCTGGGTGGCCGTGGGGCAGGGCTATCAGTGATTACCGACGATTCCAGGATCAGCACCGAATTGGACTCTTCTTCTCAGGCTGCGACGCCAGCAGAGCCGCCGCGCCCCGACGTGATTGACGCGCAAATCGAGGCGCCGGAATTGCTGCTTAGCAGTGTCAATGCCGGCCCGGTGCGCGTGAATGGCCAAATCACCGGCTATCGTCTGGATCCGCTTGGCAGTGCCGACATTATGCGACAGGCCGGATTGGTGCCGGGGGATGTCTTGCTGCAAATTAATGGCGCATCTGTGATGCAGCTCGATACAAGTGATGTGATAGATAGAATTTCATCCGCTGAATCAGTGGAATTGACGGTTAACCGCAACGGATCGGAGCAAACCATTCGTTTAAGGTTCGGTGAGTAGGATACGAATCATGAAGAAGCTGATCACAGCATCTGCCCTGGCCCTGAGCTTACATGGCCTTGCCGCAGCGGAGATGAATTCTCCGCGCGCAGAGCGGCACGTGCTGAGCTTGAACGACGTTGATATTACAGCACTTATTGATGATGTCTCGATCATTACAGGCTATACGTTCATCCTGCACCCGGATGTCCGACGGACCAAGGTGACGGTGATGTCGCAAGCGCCCATGGACACAGCGGAAGTGTTCCAGGTGTTCCTCGCGACGTTGCGTGTGCATGGATTCGCCGCGGTCCCTGCCGGCAAGGGCGTTTACAGGATTGTCCCGGAGCAGATGGCGATTGGCGACGCCTCAGTGCGCGGAACAGGTCCGAATGCCTTCATCACTCAAGTGTTTAAACTGAATAATTTCAGTGCGATAGAGGCCGCGCAAATGGTCAAACCATTGATCGATGCGCAGGGCCAGGTGGTCGCAAATGCCCGCTCGAACACGCTGGTTCTGGTCGATTATTCGTCAAATATGCCCCGATTGCGCGAAATTGTGCAGGGCCTGGACGAAAATGACCGGACCAAGGTCGAAACCGTCGAGCTGCGCAATGTTCCAGCGCGTGAAATTGAGGGTATTCTGACCGATCTTCTGTCCGATCGCGATGACAATCCGAACAATCGCTTTGAGGTATCAGCCGCAACGACGTCCAATTCAATCGTCCTGAAGGGCGATGAGGCCACCGTCGCTCGGGCCATTCGGGTCGCTCAGGAGCTCGATCAGACGGATCCGGTTCGCGACAGTCTGCGCGTGATTGAGCTGAGAAATTCAAACGCTGAAGATATTGTGCCGATCCTCGAACGCCTGGCCGAAACCATGGCGGAGCAGGCATCTCCCGGAGACTCGCAAGTCCCTGGCGCGACCATCGCGCATCACCAGCCGACCAATTCCCTGGTCATCAGCGCCTCGCCAGACACCATTCTCGCCATGGAACGGGTCGTCGAAGCGCTCGACAAGCGCCGCGCACAAGTCCTGGTCGAGGCGATTATTGTCGAAATGTCAGACGACACCGCCCGCAGCCTCGGGGTGCAATTCCTGCTCTCCGGCACCGGCGAGTCTTCTGTCCCATTCCTCAGCACGAATTTCTCTCGCGAAGCGCCAAACCTGCTTGAAATTGCGGGCGCGATTGTCGACCCGGACGTATTTGGCGGCACCAATCTGTTGACGACAGGGGCAATTGAATCGCTGTTAGGCATTCAGCCTGCGCTCGGCGTAGGAGGCCGCAGCGGCGACACCCTTTTCGGCGCCATCCTGACCGCGGTCGAAACCGACACGAATTCAAAAGTCCTGTCTAAGCCGTTCAATCTGACTCTGGACAATGGCACGTCGGAACTTCTGGTCGGTCAGCAAATCCCGATCGCCACGGGTGAGACACTCGGCTCTGACAATAGCAATCCATTCCGGACGGTGACGCGGCAGGATGTCGGTATCAAGCTGAATGTGACGCCCCGGATTTCGGCCGATGACACCATCCACCTCGATATTTTCCAGGAAGTTTCCAGTGTTTCGGAAACGCTTAGCGATGGCCTGGATGACTTTGCCACCAATATCCGTCAGATCACCACAAATGTGCTCGCCGATAATGGTGAGATCATCGTCCTGGGCGGCCTGATCGAGCAGCAAAATGCGCAGGTCAATTCAAAGGTGCCGCTGGCCGGGGATATTCCGGTGGTCGGCAACCTGTTCAAATCGGAAACCAATTCAGTCGTTCGGACCAATCTGATGGTCTTCATTCGACCCACTATTGTGCGCGATCGCGAGGATGCACGTGCTGTCACGTCGCGCAATTATCGATATATCCGCGCCGAAGAAATGCTGCGCGAAGGCAATGATGAAGGCATCTCAGAACTGGATGGATTCATCTCGGAAGTGCTCGGCGTTGATGTCGAGCAAACGCCAGCGCTCCGCGGGCGTAGCGAATAATACTCGGCGCCAACGCCGAACGGATGTATTTATAGAGAGTGTCATTGACGAATACCGATCTGTCTTACGCCTTTGCTCGTGACAAGGGCCTTGTCGTCCTCGAAGGCGAAGGCGACCAGATCCGGCTGGGTGTTCGCAATGGTGCAGATCCTTTCTCACTCATTGAGGCCCGCCGCGTCTTGCGCCGGAAGATCAAGCTGCAACCCATGGGGGCACAGGATTTTGAGCGCGCGCTGACCGAGCATTATGCGCGCGACGGCGTCTCTGGTGACGAGGCGGAGGCCGCGCTCGACAGCCAGGGTGGCCTCGCCAGCCTGGTTGATGGTATTCCAGAAACCGCAGACTTGCTCGATGGCGATGATGATGCCCCGGTCGTCCGGCTGATCAATGGCCTGATCTATGAGGCGGTCAATCGCAAGGCCTCCGACGTCCATATTGAACCGCACGAGGACACATTGTCCGTGCGCTACCGCATTGATGGCGTATTGCAGGAAGTGCTGACCCCATCCCGGCGCCTGGCAGGCCCGCTGACCAGCCGGATCAAGGTCATGGCGCGCCTCGACATTGCCGAGAAACGGATCCCGCAGGATGGCCGTATCTCGCTGTCCATTGGTGGGCGCAGCATTGATGTCCGCGTCTCGACCCTGCCGAGCCGATATGGCGAGCGGGTGACCATGCGTCTGCTCGATACGCGCAATGCGCTATTGGGGCTGGACGAGCTTGGCATGGACGAGGTCACGCTTGGCCGGGTCCGGGACATTCTGGCCCAGCCAAATGGGATTACGCTGGTTACCGGTCCTACCGGCTCGGGTAAAACCACGACGCTTTACTCGGCCTTGTCCGTTCTGAACAATGGCGAGCGCAATGTGATGACGCTCGAAGACCCGATTGAGTATGGCCTGGAAGGCATTTCGCAGACGCAAATGCATCACAAGGTCGGGCTGACCTTTGCAGCCACGCTGCGCGCCATTCTGCGACACGATCCGGATGTGGTCATGGTGGGTGAGATTCGTGATCTGGAAACGGCGAAAGTGGCATTCGAATTCGCATCGACCGGCCGTCCGGTCCTGTCCACGGTGCACACCAATAGCGCTGCAGGAGCCATTCAGCGCCTCCGCGATATGGGGATTGAGCCTTATGTCATTGCGGCGACGCTGAAGGCCGTGGTCGCCCAGCGCCTGGTGCGGAAACTGTGTGATCATTGCCGTGAGCCGCACGCCTCGACCCCGGAAGAACTCGCCATGTTTGGCCTCGATGCGGCCGATGCACCACAACTCTGGCGCCCGACAGGTTGTATGGCCTGTGGCAATAGCGGGTATAGTGGTCGTCTTGGCGTCTACGAGCTGATTACGGTCGATAGCAGTTTGCGGGATCTAATCCGTGCCGATGGGTCCGAAGACGAGATCGAGCGGATGGCGCTTAGCCGTCACGACAATCTGTTCCGCAATGCCGCGCGCTATGTCCAGACCGGTCAGACCAGTGTCGAGGAGGTGCTTCGGGTTTGCCGCCGTGAGGAGGAACGCTAGTTATGGCGGTCTTCGATTATGTCGCCATTGGCGCAGACGGCAAACGCGCCACCGGGGTGATCACCGCGGATTCCGCCCGATCGGCCCGCAAGGAATTGCGAATGCGGCAACTCTCGCCGCTCGACGTAAAGGAAGCGCGGCAGAAATCAGCGGCAAAGTCCGCTACGCGGGGCTCTCTTTCCGGAACGGATCTGGTGCTCACCACAAGACAATTGGCGATGTTGATCAAATCCGGCGCCACGGTGGAAGAGGCGCTGGGCGCGATTGCCGGCGAAGCGGAGAAACCGGGCACCCGCCGCGTCCTGATGGGCGTACGAGGCAAGGTCCAGGAAGGCTTTTCTTTCTCAGAGGCCTTGAGCCAATCCTCGAAGGCTTTTCCGCCTTATTATCGCGCTGTGGTCTCGGCGGGTCAGTCGTCTGGTCGGCTCGGCGATGTCATGGATCGCCTGGCGACGCATTTGGAAAAGTCTCGCAAGCTTCGGAACAAGCTGCTTTCGGCGCTGATTTATCCGATGGTCCTATCTCTGGTCGCCATGATTGTAGTGGTCCTCTTGCTGATCTTCGTTGTGCCCGCCGTGATCGAGCAATTCGAGACATTGGGTCAGGATCTGCCGCCGCTGACCAATGCGGTGATTGGCGTGTCCGATTTTATGCGCGGATGGGGCCTGTTGGTCATCCCACTACTGGCCGCTGGTCTGTGGATGCTGCGCGGGGTTTTGCGCACGCCGCAGGTCAAGCTGGGCCTGGATCGGATCGTGCTGCGCCTGCCGATGCTCGGCAAGGTCATCAAAAGCGCCAATGCGGCGCAGTTCGCCCGCACCTTTGCGACTCTATCCGGCAGCGGTGCTACCGTTCCCGACGCCCTGGTTGCAGCGCGCGGATCGGTCGGCAATGAAGTCTTCCGTCAGGCTGCGACTACCGTCCGACGACAGGTTGAAGAAGGCCAACCCTTGAACCGGGCCATGCGTGGGACGGAAGTTTTCCCGCCCATGCTGGTCCATATGGTGGCCAGCGGCGAACGCGGCGGCGACTTGCCCGCGATGATGGGGCGTGCCGCGGATTATATGGAAGAAGAGTTGGATAGTAACGCTACAGTAGCATTGGGTTTGCTAGAACCTTTGCTAATTGTTCTATTGGCCGGGGTCGTGGACATGATTGTATTGGCCATCATGTTGCCCAATCTGCAGCTTAATACGATGGCGAATGGTGCCTAAGGAGTTTGTAAAATGATCGACAAGCGCAAACAGCAAAAACGCAACCGCCAGCGCGGCTTCACCCTGACCGAGAGCATGGTTGTGGTGTTCATTATCGGGCTGCTCTCGACCGTTGTTCTCATCAACGTCACGGGCGCGATGAGCCAGGGACGTACAACCAAGGCAGCGACGGACATCACCCGACTGTCAGGGGCGCTGCAATCGTACAGTGGCGACATGTTCAACTTCCCGAGCCAGCAGCAGGGATTGGAAGCCCTGGTCACCAAACCGGATAATGCCCCGGACGGGAACCGGTATCGGCCCGGTGGCTATATCCAGAAACTGCCAAATGATCCCTGGGGGCGGCCTTACATTTATGAGGTCCCGGGTGACGATAATCGCCCCTATAATCTCTATTCCCTGGGCGCTGATGGCCGCGAAGGCGGTGAGGAAGACAATGCCGATATCAGCATCTGGGACATTTAGAGCCTGATCAGACAAGGCGGTCTCGTGGCACGCGCACACCACATCCGAAGACAGGCCGGCATGACTTTGGTGGAAGTCATGGCGGTGCTTTTCATTATTGGCCTGACCGCTGGGCTGGTGACGCTGACCCTGCCGGAACGCCCGACCGAAGAACAGGCCAGCGCCCAGGCCTTTGCCCGCGTTCTCCGCGAAGCCCAGGAGCACGCCATCATGGCTGGCCAACCGGTGGGTCTGAAATTACAGGATGAGGGTTACGCCCTGTTTCAATGGCGCCGCGATGGCTGGCGCCCGCAAAGCGGCGGTGTCGCCTTGCCGCGCGGCATGGATATAGATTTCCAGACAACCGAGCGTGTCGGCCCTGAAGGCTGGCCCGAAATCGTATTCGATCCGACAGGTATTGTGCAGCCGGCAGAGTTTCAGCTGCGCGCCCGCGGCGTGCGAATCGATATCGTGCTCGAAGAATCCGGCGAGGTGCGCCTTGTCGAACGCTAATCGTCATCGCCAATCCGGGTTCAGCCTGGTCGAGACCGTCGCTGCCATGGGCATTCTGGCGCTGGCCGCCATACCATTGATGCAGGTGACTACGGATGCCAGCCGGAATGCAGCCAGCCTCGAATCCCGGCTTCTGGCAAGGACCGTCGCAGAAAATGTGATGGCCCGCTCTATGGCCACGCAGGACGTGATTGATGCGGGCATCTCCGCCGGTCAGGAAGTCCAGATGGGGAGGACCTATAATTGGGTACGCACGGCCAATGAGGCCGAGCAAGGCGCCTTGCAGAATTTACGTGTGGAGGTCCGCCCGGCCGAAAGCGAGCAGGTTCTCGCCAGCCTGATCAGTCTTAAATACATCCCGCAAAACCTCCCTGGCGCCACGGCTAATCCGGAAAATGATGAGGATGCCTCATGACCGGTCCGACCACATCTCAACAGGGATTCACGCTGGCGGAAACGCTTGTGGCCCTCTTCATCCTGGCCATTGTCTCCTCGGCCGGCGCTGCCCTGTTGATCAGCGCCACCGCCGCCAGCCAGCAAGTCCGCGAGCGTGAAATAGAAGCCCGCACACTCGACATTGCCCAGGCCCTGATCCGACAGGATATTGCCGCGCTGAGTGATCGGACCGTCCAGACATCCGACCAGTTTACGCCGCCCAGCAATCTCTATGGCGAGGCCCCGCGCGGGGAAGAGCCGTTCCTGCGCTTTGTCCGCAATGGCTGGCTCAACCCGGGCAGCGTCGAGGGGCGCGGCACTTTGCAATCGGTCGCTTATAGCCTGCGCGGCGGCGCGCTGATCCGTGAAGCAACCCTGAGACCGGATGCCACCAATGGCACGCCTGTGTCGCAACGGGTTTTGATGGAGGATGTCGCGCGGATTGAGCTTGGTTTCGAGCGCGGGGATCAGCGATCCGATTTCTGGCTAGGTGACGCGATTGTCGGGCGTTCGGTGCTGCCTGACCTGATCGAAATCCAGATCACGTTCGAGAACGGGACTAGCCTGGTTCTGGCGGGTCTGACCGGGGGGCGAACATGACCCGGATAGACACGCAGCGGGGCGCCGCCCTGTTGACCGTTCTAATGATTGTCGCGGCCATGTCGGTCGCAGCCCTGGCGAGTACCAGAGCGGTAACGGATGCGACGCAGAGGGCGCGGGCTCTGGATTCCCAGGCACAATTGGCGCTCTATGCCGTCTCTGCAGAGGAAGTTGCCAAAGCGCGCATGGCCGAAGTCCTGGCGCCGCTCGAGAACAAACTTTTTGCAGAATTGCCAGGCCTGGGTGAACCGCAAATCATTCCGGTTGAAGGTGGCGCGTTCAGCGTGACGGCACGAGACGCCACCAATTGCTTCGATATCAATTCCTTGACCACAGGCGGCGAAGGCGGTCGGCTGGTCGCTGATGCATCGACTCAGCGGGTCTATCAGACCTTGCTGTCAGCGGCGGTGGAAGACGGCTATGCCTCTGATCTCGCAGCGCTGGTTGCCTCCCTGACCGACTGGATGGATTCCAATGCTGTCCCGGGCGGCGGCGGTGCTGAGGATTCCTATTATCTCAGCGAAGTACCGTCTTATCGGACGTCAGGGCAAAAGCTCGCCAATATCGAAGAATTACGCGCCATTCGTGGTTACACGCCCGATATCATGCAACGTATCGCGCCGCTGATCTGTGCGCTGCCGGATGGCACGATCACGCAGCAACAACAGCTGAATATTAACACGCTGACCGAAGATCACGCGCCGCTTCTGCAAGCCACGTTGAGCGATGCCTTGAGCCTGGACGATGTCCGCTCGGTGATCGCCAATCGCCCGCAAGGCGGCTGGGCGACAGTCGAAGATTTGCTCGAGGATTCGGTTGTGAAACGAATCGACCCGACGCGGATTCAGGTGGATCGGCTCGGTGTTGTGTCGAGTCTGGTGGAAGTTTCAGCCAATGTGTCTTATCGCGGACATGACATGACCATGCGTTACCTGTTTGAAGCTGTTCCGGGTCGTCCGATCCGAACCCTGCGCCGGGAGAGAATAGGCTAGTGGCTAGAATTTATGCCCTTCTGAAACCGGATGGCGATCTGCTAATTGCGCACCCGCGCGGCGGCGACTGGCGGGTGAGCCAGGATCGGCGCGGCATTGATGCGCGTGGCCGCAACCTGACCGTATTCCTGAACGGACTCGATGTGCTTGGTCTGAATGTTTCCATCCCCGCCCGCAACGATAAGGAAGCCCGTCGCGCCGCGCCATTCGCGATCGAGGATGAGCTCGCCGAAACCGTCGAGGACAGCCACGTCGCGCTGGCGGATTTTGACAAGGATAACGCCGCCAAACCGCGCGAAATCAACGTCGTTTCAAACGCCGCCATGACGGCGCTGATCCAATCGCTGTCCGAGCAGGGCTTTGATGAGGCGGAACTGGTCGCGGCGCATAGCTTGCTGCCGTCCGGAAACACGCTGTTCGAAGCGCCCGGCCTGGTCCTTGGTCGATTGGACGGGCGTGGTTTTGCACTGGACCCGTCGCTCGGTCGGGACGTTCTGATTGGCATTACCGAAGCGAATTCAGAGATCGAGATTTATGGCGCCCAGGTCGCGCGGGCCATGGGGCGCTCCGCTCAAGGCGCCGGTGCAACCTCGCTTGAGGCCTTTCTGATCCAGTTAGCAACGTGGGCCGAAGCGGGTCGTCCACACATTCGCTTGCGGCAGGGCGCGTTTGAAGCCCGTCGGCAAGTCGATATGGCCGGCTTCGGCCGGTGGAAATTCGCCGGTGCGCTGGCCGCGGTTGCCGCGCTGGGCTGGTTCGGGTCGGTCATCCTGGAGACCAATGCGATGAATGATCGCGCGCAAGGTCTGGAAAACCTTGCAGAAGAATTTGCGCGCGTCGGCTGGCCTGAGCTCAATGGGGATGTACAACAGGCGCTGGCAGCAGCCCGAAATGCGTCTGGCGACGGATCTCAAGGGTTCCTTGGCCTGCTCGATGTTACGGCGGTCCTCTATGACGCCCTCGACCAGGTCGAGGGCAGCGAGCTGCGCAGTCTTCGCTATGATCGTGTTCGTCGTCAGATGACGGCATCGGTGGCGTTTCAGAGTTTCGCAGATGTTGACCGGTTGACGGCGATCCTGAATGGCGGCGGCTTGTCGGCCCGGTCCGGTGACGCGCGCCAGAGCGGATCCAGGGTCATCGGCGACCTCACGCTGGAGTCAGGCGCATGAGCAATTGGTGGCAGAATATGGCCCCTCGTGAGCGGCTCCTGATCGGCATTGCCGCGGTTCTGACGGTGATTATTGGGGTATGGCAATTTATCTATGTGCCAACGATGAGTGCGCGCGACGAAGCCCGGGCCAATCTCGATGAAGCGGACCGGGTCCTTTCGCAAATCCAGGAAAATTATGTCTTCAAGCGGGCCCAGGGGGCCGCGAATGCCAGCAACGCGCGGGCAACCTCCGGGAATATTGAAGACTTCAAGGCGGCTGTCACCGGCTCTGCCGGCGATATCGGCCTCGCCATTGCTCGCTTGCAGGGTAATGACACGACTAGCGTCCGCCTGGTCTTCGAGAATTCCGACCCGCGTCTGGTTTTCTTGTGGCTGGAAGACATTCAGGCCAAACATTCGGCACAAATCACCCGCTTTAATATGGAACAGGCCGGCAATGGCCTGGTTCGCGTGAATGTCGATCTGGTGTCTGGAGGCTTGTAATGCGCAAACTGCTCTTGCTGATCCTGTTTATCGTCATACTGATTGCCGGGGTGTTTGCGTTCACGCCGCTCGGCTTCGTGCTCAGCCAGTCCGGTGCAGGCGGCCTTGGCGCGGGTTGGGCCAAGGCGGATGGTACGCTGATGAAAGGGCGGATTAGCGGCCTCTATGTCGGGACCCAGCCGATCGGCGATGTCAGCCTGGAATTGCGCCCACTTTCACTGCTCTCCTTGCGTCCCTCCTATGACATTCAATGGGGCGGCGCGGGGGGACAGGGCACGGCGGTGCTGACCCTGTCGCGCAGCGCCTTGATCGGCGATGATGTCCGTATGCGGCAAGAGATTGGTGCGCTCGAGGGGCTCGACCCGGCGGTCCGGGCGATGGGCGGCAGCCTTGACATCACCGATGGGGCGTTTCGTCTGACCCAGACCGGATGCACCGAAGCTTCCGGCCAATTGTCGACCAATACGCTAAGCACGCTCGCGGCGCAGTATGGCCGGCAATTCGGCGAAATATCCGGACCGATCAGCTGTGACGGCGGCGCCTTCGTGCTCGCCATGGAAGGATCGTCCGAGGCCAATGACCGCGTCATCATAGACGCGCGCGCCGCCCCGAGCGGGCAAGGGGAGTTTTCGACGCGCGTTATGACCCAGGACGCCCAGATCATCATCGCATTGACGCAAATCGGTTTTGTCCGTGAGAATGGCGAATTCGTTTATCGGCAGGCGCGAACGGTAGGACTTCAATAATGAAACCTCTGGCTCTGATTTCTTTCATCTTGATGTTTGGCCTGGCGGCCTGTCGGTCGAGCCCGCCATCCGGAACGGATCAAACGCGGGAGCGCCTAATGGCGATGCAGCCGGCGATTAACAGCGTGCCATCGTCCGGCCTTGGGCCTCAGGATCTGCAAGACGGCGAGTGTGGTCTGTTTCTCTGGTCGCAAACGGATGTTTCGAAATTCATCTTCTTTTCCAAGGCTTTGACGGGCCAGGCTGTATTCGCCCAGGACGACTCGCCGGTCCGCATGACACAGACTTCCGCCGGCGGCGACATTTTCGGGCAATTCAATACGCGCATGGAATACATCACCACGGACAATCGCGCGGTTGAGCTGACGCTGGAACCTGGCGAATTGCTTCAAGGTGGTCAGCGCCTGGAGCGGGGCCTGCTTAGCCTGGCCGATCGGGAAGGGTGGCTGACCAAACTGCCGGTTCTGGGCGTCCGCGCCTGTAAAGGCGAATGACGCAATTCGCGATCGAAAAAGTCTATACCCAGACATCGCCGGGCTCCCTCCGCGCGGTCGCCTGCGATCCTGAAGAGCGCCCCGTCAGGCTCTTTACCGAACGGTGGGGCGGCGCGGGTGACCGCGCCCGTTTTGGCGCCATCAGCGAGGCTCGGTTGCGGGCCTTTGCGGACGAATTGCGCGGCGCATTTTGCGAGCTGCCAAGTGGTGAACAGGTCTTTCTGCGTCTGAAGTCTCGCGAGGATCTGACCGAAGGACAAGCTATTCGCCTGCGCATCGAGAGCGAAGCGAGGTTCGAAAAACTGGCCCGGGGGGCGCTCACCGAGGCCCCGTTGAAGACCGTATCGGGATTAACGGCATGGTGTGCAGCTATCGGCATGTCGTCTGCGCCTGATGTTGTGGAGTCCGCCGACCGCGTCTCTGCTGCGTTCCACGAAGCCCTCTCGCCTTCTGTCACGCTACCGCGTGGCGGCAAGCTACATATTGAACGCACGCGCGCGCTGACCGCTTTTGATATCGACACGGCCGGGCGCAAGGATAAAGGCAGCGCGGGGGCGAGAGCGCTCGCCATCAATCAGGATGCAATAGGTGAAATGGCCCGGCAGATTGCGGTACGTGGCCTGGGCGGGGCGTTTGTTCTGGATTGCGTATCCCCCATCCATGCCAGCGCCGGTGATCGCCTCCGTGCGTTCGGGCGGTCGGCGTTTGAGGCAATGGGTCTGGCGCCTGTGCGTCTGCTCAAGCCATCGGATCTTGGCTTGCTGCAGGCCGCTTTGCCATGGCGCTTCACGCCGCTGGAAGACGAGCGGACCGCCAATCCAGCAGAAACCGAATTGCTCGACCTGATGCGCCACCTCCAGCGCGAAGCCGAGGCGATACCCACAAGATTCTTCACGCTGTTGCTTGGCGGGCGCGTCTGGCGGGCTTATCAAGAGCGCAAATCGGATGCCGACCAGGCCTTACAGACGCACTTTTCAGGGCGGGTGTCGGTGAAGCAAAGCGCAACAGACACAAGCGAGGTCATAGGTCAGTGAGTCAGAGAATATGTCCGGTATGCGAAATTCGCCCTGTGTCCGCAAAGTTCAAACCCTTCTGTTCCAAGCGGTGTGCGGATATCGACCTGTCACGTTGGCTGAAGGGTGGCTATGCCATTCCGGGTCGTCCGGCGGATCAGGCCGATGAAGTGCCCGGTCAACCAGACCCCTCGGATGCTTGATCGGGTTTGAAGAGATGCCGGGCGAGATTCAGACTTCGTCCCGTTGATCTTTTGGATCTTCAGCTTTCGCACCCAATGTCAGACGCAGCATCAGTGTGGCCGTGACGGCGATGATGGATATGAAGACAATAATCTTTTCCATGTCTTGTCTCTGACTGGCTGTGATGACCCAAATTGTCCGGGCATCCCTCGCGCGCCAAAATGTCGGCTTTCGAGAATGAGTCATCGTCTGGACGTCTCACACTGAAATGCTCGGACGCGAAATCGTCACACAATCAGGGCTTGCCCTTCGTAAGTGACTCAATTAGGGAGCCAAAAAGGGAGCTCCCCACATGAATATCCGACAAG
>ERZ1740072.402-NODE-402-length-17827-cov-15.733232_pt1 | contig 17827 bp, 13 predicted proteins | sample MGYA00581733_ERZ1740072 | MGnify/ENA primary metagenome ERZ1740072 (study PRJEB43018, sample SAMN04849741) | marine metagenome | isolation source: floating plastic debris | place: Pacific Ocean | collected 2008-08-30 | study: EMG produced TPA metagenomics...
ATTCTAAGGAAATATTCAGCAAGGTATCGTTCAATGACACTCGTGGAAGTCAAGCTTCCTGGCTGCATACTATAAACCACCCGTTCACCCAGATTATTCAAACTATGGTCCAGTCAATTCCTGCTCCACAGACATTACCCAGCTTCGAGTCTGCGTTGGGTCAACCATTGACCAAAACGCCCATCAGCGTTTTACAAATCAATTTAGGCCGCAAGTGCAACCTCAGCTGCAGTCATTGCCATGTGGAGGCTGGACCCCAGCGTACTGAGGAGCTATCTCCAGATGTGTGCGATCAGCTAGTGGATATGATTCATCGCTTTCCACAAATTCAAACTGTGGACCTGACCGGTGGCGCACCAGAGATGAACTATGGGTTTCGACCCATTGTTGAAGCCGCCCGTAGCCACGGCAAAGAGGTGATTGTCCGTTCAAATCTGACGATCTTTTTTGAGCCTGGTTACGAAGATCTGCCCGATTATTTTGCCCAGCACCAGCTGCGGGTGGTGGCATCACTGCCCTGCTATTTAGAAGATAACGTGGACAAAATGCGGGGGCAGGGAGTTTATCAAGACTCGATTCATGCACTGCAGCTGTTAAATCAAAGGGGCTATGGCAAAGATCCTAATCTAGTGATTGACCTGGTTTATAACCCCCCGGTGCCAATGTCCGAAGACTTTTCGCTAACGCCGGGACAGGCCGGGTTAGAAAAAGATTACAAGACGTATCTCAGCGAACATTTTGATATTCAGTTCAATAGTCTGTTTACTATCACCAACTTACCCATTGGTCGAACTAAGTTTCATCTGGAACATCGTAAAATCCATGACCCTTATCTGAAATTTTTGGCCGAGCACCACAATGCTGGCACGGTCAAGCATCTAATGTGTCGCAGTGAGCTATCGGTGGACCATTTGGGCCAGGTGTATGACTGTGACTTTAACCAAATGGAAGGAATTCCAGCGTTAGATGCCCAGGGACAGCCGGTCACACTAACTACGTTGCTAGAGCGTGGCACGTTGGATGTCATCAACCATGTTCAGACTCGGCCTTACTGCTTTGGCTGTACCGCTGGCAGTGGCTCTAGCTGCGGGGGGTCTCTGGTTTAGCAGAACATTCGCTTTAGAGACTGTTTTTTGTCAAGATAACCTTACAGGAGTAGTTCTAATGAAACATTCAAACAAGGGACTTGGCCCTTCGCCAAGCTATCGGTCTAAGCTGGCTAAGTTACTGACTAAACTTATGTCGTTTGCATTTATTGGCATGATCCTGCTAGCAGCAGCTCCGGCAATGGCGCAAGATGGTGGCGGTGGCGGCATCCAGGGAGCCTTGCAAAATGCTCTTAATTGGATTGACGGGCTAGGACCGATTGCCCCCATTGTTTTTGTGATTATGTACATCATTATCACCGTGTCGTTTTTACCGGCATCGGTGGTTACCCTAGGCGCTGGGGCCGTATTTGGCATTGTCAAAGGCACGATTTTTGTCTTTATTGGAGCCATGTTAGGGGCTACGGTTGCGTTTTTGATTGGCCGCTACCTGGCCCGCGATTGGGTTGCTAATAAAGTATCGGGCAACCGTATCTTTAAGGCTATTTACGATGCTATTGAGAAAGAAGGCCGCAAGATTATCTTTTTAGTGCGTCTTTCTCCTGCCTTTCCATTTAATTTGTTGAATTATGGTCTGGGGCTAACGAATGTATCGTTAGTGGACTATGTGTTGGGCACCGTGGGTATTTTGCCAGGAACAATTTTGTACGTTTACCTGGGTGGTGTGGTCGGCAGTGCCGCCGCTGGCCAGGAGAGAACTCCGGCTGAATGGGCTTTTTTAATTGTGGGACTGGTGGCTACCTTTGCCGTTGTCTTTATTGTTACTAAGGTTGCACGAAAGTCGCTTCAAGAATCGCTACCTGAAAATGCTCAACCGGCATCTTCTGAGTCCTAAGCGGTTTCTCATAAAGCTTCCAAGGGGCCGGTCATATATGGCAATAGTCTGGGGCAATAGTCTGATAGGCCTTTGAGGAACTTTCCGTTACATCTATCGCGTTATTCGCATCGCCATGGTTCGAAAAAAACATATCTGGGGTCTGTTGGCAGCGGCCATCGCGGCCCCTTTTTGTTGGCGATTGGTCGCTATCTTATTTGATCATCAAGCGCTGAGTGAATTAATCCAGGGCGCTGGTCCCTGGCGAGTGGCGGTCTTTTTGGGAGCCCACACCTTAGCAGCGGCTGTGGGGGTACCGGGTACTGTGCTCGTTGTCCTGGGGGGAGCCTTGTTTGGTTTGGTTTGGGGTACCCTATGGTCAATTCTTGGGGCTACGGCGGGGGCTGTGGTTGCGTTTTGGCTCGCTCGCTACTTGCTACACGATTGGTTTGAGCGTCGGTTTAGCCAACAGCCTCGCTTTCAAGGATTATTCAAACGGCTAGACTGTGCTATGCAAAACCAGGCATTATCTTGTGTGTTGGCCATACGATTTGCTCCGATTTCACCTTTTAATGTGGTGAATTTTTTATTTGGTCTGACCAATATTTCAGTTACCCCCTATGCCGTTGGCACCCTGATTGGGATTATTCCTGGAACAATGGCCTATACATGGCTGGGGGTAACGGGGGTAGACGCCATGCGTGGCGGTAACTGGTGGCCCGTGATCCTCTGCCTTAGTCTACTGATGGTGCTGTCGCTAATGCCAATCTTTGCTCAAAAGTATCGCCAGGGTGAGTTGCGGTAGAGGAAGTGTCAGTCTAGTTAAAACACTGTAGGATAGGCCCAGACCAACGGGATAGCGGACAGTGTTTAGGCGATTGTTGGATCACACCCAGTGGGTAAAAAAACATCAGTACCGCTGGCGAACTGCGGGTAAATTTTTAACTGGCGTACTCTTAAGTATGCTGCTGTGCCTGGCTGTGGGCAACCCCTACACTTCTGCCCAGGGAACGAAGGAGCAAGAGAGTACGGTTAAGGGAGAGATAATTTCTACCGCATGGATTGTGATCGATGGTCAACGTCTATTCCAGATTGCGGAGACTCCAGATCTGACGGCTAAGCAGCGGGCCCAGGGGATCAATGCAGAGCTGACGGAGCTGATGAAGTCGAGCGATCCGCTGTCGGTGACGGTGGATGGATCTGGCTATACCCCCATTATTTATAACGCTTTTGGTCGCTCAGCCAGACGTCAGCTGCTATCGGTGACGGCTAGCGATCTACGGGCTGTGCAGCCAGACACCAGTGTTCAAAAGGAAACGCTAGAACAACAGGCTCGGACCTGGGCTGAGACAATTGAGGCGGGGCTAAACCAGGCGCGGTTAGAACGCAGTGATGATTATTTACTACGGGCGTCGATAGTTTCCCTGATTGTGTTGTTGGGGGCTGTGGCGGCCCATTATTTGCTGGGGTTTCTTTGGCGACGCTATGTGCTGCCTTTGTTGCCCCAGACCGTTGCACAGCCGCAGCCTGGGTCCACCGGTCTGAGCCGTCCCCAGTTTTCTTTGGCGCGGTTTAGTGCCCAATTGCTACTCTTGGGACTGCGTGTCAGTGTTTGGCTGTCGGCATTACTGTTTGTTGTTAAACGGTTTCGGGTCACGCGGGCATGGGCGAATAGGCTGCAAGATTTGCTGGTTTCGACATTTGTGGGTCAGGCGTTACCGCTGGGGGAGACGAGTCTGTCGATTGCTGATGTTTTGGCGCTGCTGGGCTGGCTGGGGGGACTGGTCCTGGTGGCCAAAATCTCGACCAATGTGTTGCGATCGCGACTGCTTCAAACCTCGGGTCTGAGTCTGGGGATGCAGGCGGCCATCACCATTCTGGTACGCTATGCCATTCTATTTGTGGGGGTAATTGCTGTCCTACAGCTGTGGGGCATTGACCTTAGCTCCTTGACGTTGCTGGCCAGTGCCCTGGGTGTGGGACTTGGTTTAGGATTACAAAATATTGCTAAGGATATTAGCAGCGGCCTGGTGCTGGTATTTGAGCGCCCCATTCAGGTGGGGGACTTTATTGAGCTGAGTGGCAAAATGGGGGTGGTGGATCGCATTGGCCCCCGCAGTACCGACATTCGTACCCTTGATCAGGTGTCGATTATTGTGCCGAATTCTCGGTTTCTAGAGCACGATGTGATCAACTGGAGCCATCGTAATCCGTTGTCGCGTATTCATATTCCGGTGGGGGTGGCTTACAGCAGTCGGCCAGAAATTGTTAAGGCTGTCTTGCTTGAGGTGGGGCGCGAGCATCCTGATGTGGTAGCGGCGCCGGCTCCTGAGGTGTTTATGATGGGGTTTGGTGAGAACTCCTTTGATTTTGAATTGCTGGTGTGGATTCGTAAACCGCAACAGTATCCAAGGATTCGGAGTGATTTGAACTTTGCGATCGCAACCGCCTTTCGTAAAATGGATATTGAAATTCCCTTCCCCCAACGCGACATTAATTTTCCCGATATGCCGCTGCCCGTTACCCTATCGGACGATAGTTTGCATCAGCTATCAAAGCGTCAGAACTGGGATAATAAAAAGCCCTACTAGAAGAGCATGTACATCATTACCAAAGCATAATATCAACTCATTGCACAGTCTCAACTGTTTGAGCTGTTCCACAGTGATTACAGTAGGGCAAATATTTATACGTCAGCTGATGACAATGCCCACATTCTCGATGCTGGTAATAGCCACAGTGGGGACAATGCTCATCATGGGCCTTTATCTTCTTTGCACACTTAATACAGCGTGACTTCTGCACCCGACCCGCCGCCTGTAGCTTGGGGTTAAAGATAAACCGTTGAGCAAATTTAATGATCCCAAAGCCCAATAATGGAATCAACAAGATATAGACATAGCTGACCAAAAACAACAGTCGGCCAAATATGGCACTGACAATATCAAAAATAAAATTAAAGATTATCCCTGCCTGGAAAACCTCAAATACCTTGAGAACTAATGGGATAAAGAAGATCACCAACAGGTGCCAGCTAATTAGGGCAATTAGGCCATAGCGCTTACGCTGAGCCACCGTATAGATAGCAAAAGCGACTAAAATAAGCGGTACTAAGAAAATCGCTTGAAAAGCTAGCTGAATGGTGGGATACCAGAACTTAGCCTTGTCGTACCCCTGCTCCACGGTTTGAAACGTAGTGTCCTGCTTGAGCAATGCTAAAAATTCTGCACTCTCTGGCTTCGCTAGTAGCTCATCTTTTAATGTTGAAATTTCCGCATTCAGCCCGTCAATCTTGGTCTTATTCTCAGCTAAGGTGATCTTCGCCTCAGCAGCACCAACCTGATTAATTGACTGATCACGGGACTGCCCAGCAATCTCTTCTAGCAGTGTAGAATCATACTCCCTACGGATAGTGTCATTGGTGTTTCTTAGGGTTGCGATCGCACGTTCTTTTTGCGTCACCCGTTGCAAGATAGCACCATAACCAGCCTCTCGAAGCGTGTCTTTTACGTCCCCATATCGCAGGCAAACAGGATTGACCTCCCCTAAATGGTCTAGCTCTCCTTGCTGATATTGTTGCTGATCGCCAATAACATTCGGTCTATCCAGGCTAACTGTCTGCTGAATAATCTCGAAGTCTTTATTGCTATCTGTTTGACTACGATAGCTACTCCACTCCGTATAGCAAGGATAGGCAGCCGCAGGGGAAATGTGCCACTGGGCAACATCATCTAAACCAATAAACACATTGGATAAAATAACAATATCGATCACGATAATGACAATCAAGCTGACCTTATTTAAAGGTTCGTTATTGACCGTCCGAGTTCGATGTAAAAAACGTCGCAGAAAACGAAACAGCTTGTTAAACATAGATTTAATACCAAATTCGAATTCAGTAAACCCGATTAAAAATGGGCGATCCTGTAGAGACAGTCCCTTGTGGTTGCCCGGCGATATCCGGGGCAGACAACCAGGGTTTCGTGTAAGAGGCCATAGGCAACCAAATTGTCTGTCTTCTTCAGTTTGCAATAGCCCCTATGCATCCTCAATGAGTGTCTTGCAGTCACCAGTAGCAACCATCGTGGCTACGACACAGAGCGAAGTTCTCCGAAGTAGAGCGAAGTTTAAAGAGCTACACAACTTAAGAATTTGCCAGAGTTTGAAACGAGACTTTACACTCCATCGCCGGCATCCGTCCAAATATAAAAGAATCTGCAAAAAAATAACGCCATCATAGATGGGTGGAACATAATACCCAACTGTAGGCACACCGTCCCCTTTGCTCAGTGCGTGCCGTTCTCTTGTGCCGTTGTGGTTTATAGGATCTTAATTTCCCATGACATCTAAGCAGCTTATCCTTTTAGGGCCTCCTGGTATGGGGGTTAAAGCACATGCGATCGCACTGTCTAAACGCTGGCATGTCCCCCATGTTTCCATGGGGCAGCTGATTCATGAAGCCATCGCCAAAGAGTCGACCCTTGGCCTTGAGGCACGCCCCTATGTAGAAGCGGGAGAACGGGTTCCCGATGCTGTGGCGATGAAGCTACTGCGCAGACGGTTTGAGCAACCGGACGTGATGCTGCAGGGCTGGGTATTGGATGGATTTCCACGGACGTTGGCCCAGGCAGAAACCTTTGACCGGTGGCTGCTGGCGGTGGGCCATGGTGCGGCTCAAGTGGCCTACCTTAAGTCGCTAACCGGGCTTTTGATAAAACGGTTGGTAGCTGAAAATGGGCAAGATGAACCGATTTCAGCCATTCGTCAGCGCCTCACGCTCTACAAAGAAGAGATTGCACCATTAACTGACTACTATCAACAGCGAGAGCAGTTAACCATGGTCAACGGCAATCAATCTGTTGCTGAAATAGACTATGCCCTGTCTCAGTTAGGTCAAGAAGACGCCGGTGCCGCTCGCTTTATTCAGGACGAATCAGAACTGGATTCACTGATAGAAAAAGAATCATTGCTGGTGGTAGATTGTATGGCCTCCTGGTGCGGCTCCTGCAAGCTAGTCACACCGCTAATCGATCAGCTAGCAGAGACCTACAGGGAGCGGGTCAATGTGATGAAAATTGACTTTGATGCCAATAAGCAAGTGCCCAAACGGTTTGGCCTAAAGGGAATGCCAGCGGTCATGTTCTTCAAAGATGGCGAACTAATGGAGACGCTAACGGGGGTAAAACCTTATCAGGCCTACAGCGCTGCCCTCACACGCTGTTTGGAATAACGCTGAGTCGCGCGGCACCCTATAGTTTATCCCCACAGCCATGTCTTCTCCTGCTATCCAAGACTTTAACCAAAAATTTGCCCAGTCTCCTGAACTGCGACAAAAAATGGGTACTGTCGAATCAGTCCCACAGCTAGTAGCTTTGTTGCAGGAGTGGGACTGCCAGTTGACAGGACCAGAACTAGTAACCCTGGCTCAGCAGGCTTATCAAGCCTGGTTAGCATCGCTGGATTTAACGGTACGCCCTTTTTTTGTGGAAGCACACGACAATAAAACCTTAAATAAGGCAATTGAAACCTGTAATACCCCCAATGATGTTGTTGTCTTGGCTCAGACCCATGGTTTTCAACTCTCTGAGACAGACTTACAAGCTGCAGCGGAAGCTGCGATTAAGATTGAGGGTTTCAGTTTTGAAAAGATTTGGTTTAAGAGTCTGGGATTATTAGATTAGCTCAGCTCTGAGTGCATTCCATTTTTGCAGACTTTAGGGGGCTGCACAAAAATAAAGGTCCAGGGAAAGACGATATCAGTAGGGGCATTGCATGCAATGCCCCTACTGATTATGGCGGTGGTCTATTTGGATGCAAACGCCTTAGGTTGAGAACATCCCATTGAGGTAGGCCACCGATAGAGGAGTACTTGTTGTACGTTGTCCAGATTTCACTGATGTTCTTATTCTCTAATCTAATCTATTCGGCTTCAATAACGTTGACCTCATAGCGTTTGTAGGTGTCAGCCAATTGTTCAATCACATGTATTGGCCGCACTTCGCCTGGTAACAACGCTGTGTCACTGCTACTAATCACGAATACTTCGTTAACACTTAGCTTGCGGTTATTCTCGGCGTAGAACGTTACGGCTAGCTTAAGTCCACGAATAGCCTGGTCGCCTGTGTTGGTAATCCCCCAGTCGGCCTTAAAATAACCGTTACCGGCGGCATAGGTACTAAAGTTTTCGCGTCGTGGGGTAAGCTCAAATTTGATGCCAGGGCTTTGTTTGGCGCTGGACCAGGTGTAGTCAAGGGACTGGGCCGCCGGGTAACTGGCGGGGGCAGGCAGCTGATCAACAGTGGTCACACTCAACCGCAGCTGGGTAAACGCTGGGTTGATTTGTTTTATCAGATCAAATGCATGGTGATCGCCGGGGCGCATCATGCCTTCGTGGGTATCCAGGGCCATGGTGCTATCGGACAGCAACACGTTGCCAGCCTTGTCCAGGTAATCTACCTGTAATCGGAGACTGTCGATTTCTTGGTCGCTTTCGTTGACTAATACCCCCTGAAGTTTATAAAAGGAGGAGTCATCGTAGTTGCTGAGTCGAGAGAGTCGGGGTTCTATGGTTAGACCAGGCTGTTCAAAGATTACGGGAATATCGACTTCGGGGGCATTTTCGGGGGCATTGTTATCGCTACCTGGGGTATCCGTTGTTGTCTCAGCTGCTTGTGGGACAGAATTCGCAGCACTGTCTGGCAAAATATCATCCAGGTTGAAGTCCCGCTGAGGAATATCCAATTCAATATCAATGGGTGGGGATGAATTACTGCCGCTGAACAACAGCTTAATGATGGGTTTGCTGCCATATACTCCAACCACCAGCAACAGGGTACCAACGCCACCGAGCACGCGTTTGAATGGAGATGTCTTAGGGGTATCCAGACTGGCAATCAGCTTTGTGGCGGTAACGTCGTCAGGGGCCACATCCAGACAACGTTTAGCTGTTTGGATAGCAGCGGTCTTATCGGCTGTTTTTTTATTTTTTTGGTAACGGCCTTCATGGGCGGCAGCGAGGGTCTGCAAAATTTCTAGATTAAGCGGGTCGAGGCTAGCGGCCTGGGTCAGTTCTTCGATGGCTTCGTCAAAGCAGTCAAAGCCGATATAGTTTTTGCCCCGCGAGAGGTGGTCCTGGGCCTGCTTGTGGATGGCGGCCATATCATCAGGGCTAAGGCCAATCTCGGTGGCTAGCTGATCGAGTGTTTGGGCAGTAATGGGTTCTTTCCAAGCCAGCAGGCGCTCGATGTAGGTTTCAATGGTGCGATCGCAACTCATCCGTATCCTTTGTTTGACAACCAGGTTTCTCCTTTCTGTTCTTCCCATTCACTTAGGCAAAATACAGAAAAAACGCTCAAAAGTTATGGCGTTGCTCCCATCATTTGTCCCATTCATGGGAAACCGATGACGTCAGCTAAACAAGCCTCAGCCATGGGGATATCGATCAAGCAGTTTTTGAATCGTTTGACGAATCGCTGGATTCTTTTCTGTGGCGACGGCGTGTCGTAAGTCAGCCAATACCAACCGGAGTTTGGGGCTAGCATGGAGCAACGTATCGGCAGCCCCAGCCCGGACGCGGGCTTTGGGATGATTGAGATGACGCGTGACAGCCTGCACGGTGGCAGGACACGTTATTCTCTTTTTACTCAGAATCATCAAGATGTCAATTTTGACACCCTCATCCTCAGTTTGGTTCAAAATCTCAATCAACCATGGCTCAATATTTTTATCCAAGCAAATAATTGCTTGTCTGGCCCGCCACTTGTCTCGGGGGGTCCCTTGGGTCAAGGTCTCCAACAATGTCATAAACAAGGCCATATCGGTATTAGACAATTTATCCATAGGGGTTTATACCCAAGCTGCCTAGGGTCATAGCCCAATCAAAAAGAAAGCGGCCCAGTCTCGCGGGTCGGGGTGTTCTGCCAACGTGCTCAGCATCGCCTGACGTAGGGCCACCGCCTTATCTGGCTCAGTCTGTAGCTGCTGGTAAAACTCCGTCATTAGCATGGCCGTTGCTTCATCTGGCACCGCCCAAAGAGAGGCCACCAGATTGTTGGCCCCAGCCGCTAAAAAGGAGCGAGACAGACCCACCACACCGTCTCCCGTAATCCGTCCTCGACCCGTGTTACAGGCACTGAGAACAACTAAGTCTGCCTTCAGCCTCAGCTGCATCACCTCTTGGGCCGTGAGCAACCCATCATCGGGCTGGTCCCGTTCGCGTTTTTCACGGGTGGGTGTTAGGGCGATCGCACTGCTTAACCCCTGCCGCTCATCAAGGATGCCGTGGGTGGCCAGGTGAATAATGTCGGCATCGGCCAGACGAGCACGGACAGCGATTTCAGTGGCGGCAGCCCCCAACAGAGGGTCAGTGTTTAGCAGGGGTGCGATCGCAACCGCTTCAGCCTCGGCCCCCGGCAGCTGACTCAACGGCAACAACGGCCCCCCAATGCGCTGCGGCAGCGACGGCATGTCAGGATTACCCACAATCACCGCTGACGAAGCATTTGCCCGATCAATACCCACCACCAGGGCCTGGCCAGATTGCGCCACCGACCGCTGTTGTAAAAAATGCAGCGTCTGTAGCGACGGGGCTGCACCCAGGGTATGGGCTTCGATCAAGTACTCCCCTTGGGGGTTTTGCAGGGCCGGAAAAGGAACTAAAAACAGTTCTCGATGGGGCACAACAACTATTTTCTCGGCAGCGGACGGAGGCAAATGGTCAGCGATGGGGGCAATAAGCAAGTCATAAAGACGCCCCAGATCAGTCTGGTCAGTCTGGTCAGTCTGGTCAGTACCGGCCTGGGCGAGATACCGATTGTCCCAGTGGCTAAACCCCCGTACCCCCAGGCTATCTTGACTCGCCACCAACAGATCTTTGACCCCCTGCGCCAGAGCCACCTGCTCAAAGTGCACCTCTCCGGTGGGTCTGACAACCCACATAAACAAGGCCCGGTCGGTAAACCGACTGCGCCCCAAGGAAGGCTGCCGAATGATGGAATACTGAATAAAGGTGGTCCCCTGGGTTTTGGCTAAAGCCTTAATCTGGGCAATGTTTAGCTCCCCATGGGGAACAGGTGAAGGTGTCTCCAGGGTTTGCTCCGCCAACAGCTCAGCAAATGCCCTGGCCCGCCCCCGTTCTGCCACCTCCAGGGCCGCTTCCACCTCTCCCCGCTCCACTAACACCTGCTGCAGCTGGTCATAAAGATAGGACTGGGTTTCAAACAGGGAGACTTTGTTAAGGTCCTGTAGGCCAGGTTCCAAGGCTTCGAACTTGTCTAGAGCCTCATACAGCGTTTCCTTAGCCTTAGATAGCCCCCCTTTAGCGCGTTCCACGTCAGCAAGACCGCTGAGGGCGTTTATTTGACCCACTTCATCCTGGTTAAATCTCGCCCAGCCATAGGCATCTTCAAAGTACTCAATCGCCTTTTCCCACTCATTTCTGACCGCATAGAGCTGTCCCAGATGACTCAGGGTGCGACTATAGTCTGGCCCCACATACCTATCTCGATAGCCTAGGGCTTCGGTAAACGTCTCTAGCGCTTTTTCAAACTCGCCCTGTTCCGCATATAGCTCCCCCAGACTATTGAGAATGCTGGCCAGCTCATGCCACTGCCCCAAGGAAATAGCCAGCTCCCGCGCTTCTAAATAGGCATCCCGCGCGCTGTCATAGGCCTGCTGCTGTAAGTACACATGGCCCAACCCATTGAGGTATCGAGGCATCCCCTGCCAATATCCCACAGACTTAGCGGCGGCCAGGGCCATTTGATAGGCGACCTCTGCCGGGCTATAGTCCCCCAGGGCATAGTAAGTATTGCCAATTTCCCCCAGGGCCCTGGTTCGATCCACCCGGTCTATGCTTTGGGAGAGCGACACCTGGAGGGTATCCAAGGCCCGGTCATACTGCCCCGTGTGACGATAGATTTCCCCCAGGGCCAGATTGATGCGATTTTTTTCGGCCAAATCTTGGATTAACCCACGCTGCACCTGACGTAGCTGCTGCCAGCTCCGGGTGATGTTGCCCTGCTCTAGCCAAATTAGGGACTGCATCAGCATCCCACGATTGCGTTGGATGGCGGCAGCGGTAGGGGGAATAACCAGCCGATCAGCCCGATCGAGGGTCTGTTGCGCACGGGTATAGTCCCCCAGGCGATAGTGGGCAAAACTCAGCTCAATCAGGCTATTGTGTTCCCCTACGGGGTCACCGGCACGGCGATACAGATCGATGGCCGTTTTCAGTGGCTGTATGGCGGAGCGGCTGTTGCCTAAGCGAATCAATGATTGGGCCTGCTGATATTGGGTCTGGGCCTCCTGGGACGATTTGACACTGGCCATGGAGACTGACGCGGGGACCGCCTGAGCTGTGCCCCCGGCCCCCAGCAGCAAACCGATACCCATGACCCAGCCAAAGCTTCGCAAAATTGCCATAAACGCCCAAACACCATAGATTTACTCTTCTATACAGTCTGACGCGGGTGATTTAAGGATGGATTCGCTGTGTATATGTGGATATTTATAGCCGCTGTGGTGTTTCTGTTATTTCCTGTTGTGTCCTGTTGTTTTTAAGGACATGCCTAAGGGCTGTCCTTGAGATTGGTCAATGGCTGACGAAGGTGAACTTTTATACATGTTTTCGTGAATGTGGCATGGGCCCAGTGAATACATGAAGTAACAAGAGTTCTTGGTATTAAGACGATGGCTAAAAAAACCATGTCCCCGCGTCAAACCTTAAACAACCTCCGCTCCCGTCAGATGGGGTGGCTGGTGCCTTTTTACTGCTCTGTTGACTCGTATTACACCGAAAATGGTCTGGCGGTACTGAGCGTTTTTACCTGGCGCTTTGGTCAGCAGGTTTGGGAAACCTGGCAGCTTAAGGAAGGCTTTGATGCCACTTGGGTGCAATCGTTAAAGGACTGCCCAGCCGACATGTATGACCGCTTAAAGCGGTCTGGCGATCTGGTGCATCGCCATTGTCTTGGGGGCAATTAACCCAAACATTTTCGCCAGTTTTCGCTCTCCCCGCTTGGCGTTCTCCGCGCTATGGTTGTATATCGGAACTAACGCGGGACGAATGGCATGAGAGGTTTGGACAGACGGCGCTGGATGCCAGCGGTGCTGTGTGGATTGACGGTGTTTGTAGTGCTCAGCTGTTGGCTATACCGTGGAGATGCCAACGGGGTGAGGGCGGCTGGCGGCATTTGGCCCCTTGGGGGACCAGCGGCCACCCTACAGTCGGGGTTTAACCAGGCTGAACAGGCGGCGTCCCTGGCTCAAACGGCCACCTCAGCTGACCAGTGGGATGACGTTGTTACGGCTTGGACGGGTGCGATCGCAACGCTCCAAACCATTCCCCCCCGCAGCCCAGAACGGTTCTTTGCCCAACGTAAGCAGCAAGAATATTTGAGCAACTTGACCACCGCTCAACAGCGAGCGGCGCAGCTCAGCTGGCCCGATGTGTTCCCTAGCCTGGGCAGTTCCGTCCTAGATGAGCAGCTGCGTCTGTACCTGAGCTATCTGGCGGTGGTGGGGCCACCCGATATTTTGATTGTGGGCAGTTCCCGCTCGCTCCAGGGGCTAGACCCCCAATATTTACAAACCACCCTGGGTGATCAGGGATACCCGGTGCGGGTGTTTAACTTTGGCGTTAACGGAGCCACCGCCCAGGTGGTGGACTTTGTGCTACGGCGACTGCTCACCCCCGAACAGCTGCCCAGGCTCGTGATCTGGGGGGATGGGTCTCGGGCCTTTAACAGTCGCCGCACCGATGCCACCTTTGCCCGCATTTTAAACTCACCGGGGTATCAGGCCGTCCAAGCCGGGAACAAACCAGGATTCCCCAAGCAGCCGTCTCGAACAGCGCCCAGACAGCCCAGCGCCATTAACGCCTACGGCTTTTTGCCAGTGCCTAGGGTGTTTGACCCGCAGATCTTTTACCAAACCTACCCTCGGGTCAGCGGTCGCTACGATGCCTTTTACACCCCATTTGCCCTGTCGGGGTTACAAGAGGGAGCGTTGCGATCGCTAGCGGGCTATCTCAAACAACAAAATATTGGCTTGATCTACGTCAATTTGCCCCTCAGTGGCGACTACCTAGACGACTATCGACTGCCCCTTGATCAACAGTTTCAACAATTTTTACAAACCCAAAGCCAGCGTCAGGGCTTTGCCGTGATTGACCTGCTATCCCAATGGGTGGGGCAAAACACCTTTTTTGCAGACCCCAGCCATCTCAACCAGGCAGGTGCCGCCGCCTTAGGGCAGCAGCTAGCCCGCAATCCCCTAGTTCTAGAAAGGCTTGGCAATAGACAATGAGACTAAGATGTGGACGCAGCGTCTAACCTCATGACCATAGTTTTGAAAATCCATCTAACCAGCTAGAAAGTAACGTGGCAATGGACCATCTAGTCCCATTAGGGTCAACAGATAGGGCCGTACTCTGGCTGTTAGCAGTCGCACTGATCTCAGCTCCATTGACGCTAAATTCATCCTCTGCCCCCACCCTAAAGGCAAGGGGCTCAACTAGACCCAGCGGTGCATCTGTCCTAGGATTATCAAACTTATTAGTATCAGAAACATTGACCAGCTCATTGTTTTCAATCACGGCACCGTAGCTTTCCAGATTGCGCATCAGGGGACGAGGGACTCCCTTGACTTTGATCAGATTATTTTTAATCGCAATGGTGCTAAAGTCTGTCTGCTTGTTAAACCCAAACAAACCATTAGTGCGTGGGGTTTTGGTTTGGTTGGCAATAATCTCATTATTATAAAACGAAAAATTGTTATAGATACCCTCATGCCAGACCACCCCTCTACCGGGATTGACAATCAGATTATTATGGAACTTTGTTGGCCCATTAGAGGGTTCTTCACCAAAGTTGGAAACCAGGTTGCCTCCGTCTTTGTCAGGGTTAAACATAAACACATTGTGGTTCACCTCGACTCCGTTACGGGCCCATTCTAGGGAATAGGAACGGGTGAAGTAGTTATGATGGATGTGGAATGTAAACCCATCCTCAGGAATGTCACCCCCAGCAAACTTTGGCACTGAGATCGCACCGTTTAGATAGTTGTGGTCAATTTCAACAAAGTGGTCATTTTCAAAGGGCAGCTCAATGGCAAAATTTGTATTAATAGTGTTGTTATAGATCCGAGTATTTCTAAACTCTCTGCCTTTAATTCCGTAGACGTTGCCATCGCGCTGCCGGGTTTTAGAAATTCTGTTGTTATAAATTTCAGAGTTCTTGAGATAGGTGGCAAAAATTGAGCCCCCAGTAGTGCCACTATCGCCGTTAGACTGGCCACCAGCGTCGATAAAAACGTTGTTATGAATTTTGGCATTTCTGACGTCAAAGAGTCGCACAGCACTCCATAAAAAGTCATTAAACTCTAGGCCTTTAATCCTCAGCCCGTTATTCCGACCGCTAAAAATAGCACCGTGTATATCCGCCCCACTAAGGGTCATGTTGCTAAAGGAAACATTGTTTGCGGCTGGCTTGAGGGCAAACAAGTAAGCCTTCTGATTGATCGAGTCAAACACCGTTTCACCATCGGGCAGCTCTTCGGTGCCGACCTTAAACGAATTGGCGTTTTGTAGGGTTGTTCGGTTTGCACCAGCGCCTTTAAACGTAATGCCCGGTGCATTCACATTGAGGGTTTTTGCCAGATCGTAGACACCCTCAGGCATATAGATGGTGGAAACCTGGGTGTTACCGGCTGCCCGCTCAGCCTTTAGCCATTTAAGGGCGGTCTGGATCGTCCTTGAATCATCTTGACCATCGTTGGGAACCGCGTTATCTAGACCTGGATGGGCCACAAAAACGGCTTTAGGAAGATTGGTAATATCGATCACGTCAGGTGTGCCTTCATCGGCTTTGGGCGCAGAGGCCACAATACTGATGGGGGGACGAGCGGCGTAGGTGGCTAGGGCTGAAAAATCTGCAACAGGTATATGAAAGAACATCGGTGGCTAGTTCCTAGATGATTGTTAACCGGTTTACATTCACAGGTGGGTGGATTATTCTCGTCCGCAGCAAAAATTGTCGCCCTATCCAATAGATCCGGATAGGGGTGGGGTATATCCGTAAAGAAAGCCGATTCTTGGCTGATTAATTTGCCGTTGCTGATTTAGAGGATGAACCGATCGGTTCGATAGGCCATAGGACAGCATCTTGCAGATAACATCATCCCGAGGATCAGCAACGCCATTAATTTTTGGGCGTTGCTGTCCTCGGGATGGATTGGTTAGTTGACCTGCTGTGAACGATGGCGTTCGCTATAAAGCCTAATCAACGCTCGACAGACGTTCCGAGCATTTGGCCCCGGTAGATACTGGGGCTTTTTTGATGGTTAAGGTCAAAACGACTCATGTAATAGGGTTTTGCGATCGCATACGATGGCAAAACCCTATTGCACTCGCGGCTAATGACTGCTTCACTGACACAGGATGCTTATTTGCAGACCACCGACATCATCGATTGGCAACATCCAGCCATTCTAGACCTGGCTAAACACCTGGCCACAGGGTATGAGACTCCCAACGACATTGCCAAACGTTGTTTTCAATGGGTGCGCGATCAGATCCGTCACAGTTGTGACTATCAGCTAAACCCAGTCACCTGTCGGGCATCGGATGTGTTGCACCATGGCACCGGTTACTGCTATGCCAAAAGCCATCTGCTGGCGGCCCTGCTGCGAGCAAATGGCTTCCCCGCCGGATTCTGCTATCAGCGTCTCAGCATTGATGAGCACGGAGCCCCCTACTGTCTCCATGGGTTAAATGCGGTTTACTTACCCGAAACCGGCTGGTATCGCATAGACGCACGGGGCAACCGTGATGGCATTAATGCCCAATTTAAACCGCCCCAAGAACAGCTTGCCTTCACACTACAGTTTGCCGAAGAAACTAGTTTTCCACACATTCTGTCAGAGCCCTTAGAGGTTGTTGTAGAAGCTTTAACTACGCAGGACACCTGGGATAGTCTGCTAAAAAATTTGCCAGATATTTCCCCAGAAGACGCATCGAATTATGGATTGATGATCGCTGCAAGCCATAGGTGACAATAGCTATGTGTGCAGCAAATCAATCAATGCATTCATCGGTTTGCTATAACTTGACCATGACTGATACGTTGCAAACCACGGTGTCCAACAAAACATTACAAGAGGCTGTTGCCGATCTGCAGTCTGTAAGTTTTTGGCAGGGTTTCAAACGCTTCAGCCTGTTAGGAAGTGTGGTGCTGAGCTGTCTGGCCCTTGCGTGGACAACAAGTTCTGATATTGTCTTCTGGGCATGGACCGTAATAGCCGGAGTGTTTTATGCGCTTTGGCTAATGTGTACCCACGATGCCACCCATCATACTCTCTTAGGCTGGCCCGCGTTAGAAGAAACATTGGCGCGGATAATCTCCTGGCCCATGCTTTGGCCAGTGGGTGTTTATTCCGAACTGCATCGCTTGCACCACGGCTGGAATGGTCTAGACCTGCGAGATCCGGAGCGGTATCAGTGGAGTGAGCCAGAGTATCAGCAGGCTACCCCTTGGCTGCAGTGGTACATCCGTCATCAGTGGGTAATTAATATTTTTGTATTAGGAGGTTTCGGGATAATTGTTAAAACACTGATGGATGGGCGACGGTTTCAAGGACTCTTGCCCCGTCTCAGGGTGCAATTATTTACCGACCTGTTGGGAATGACGCTGGTACAGACTGGTTTGATTACGGTTGTGTGGCTTACGCATACCAGCGTTCTACGTTATCTGTTGTTTTGGTTTTGTTTAGAACGCGTGGTAGGAGCCATTGCCCAGCTTCGCGCCCATCTAGAACATTACGGTCTGTGGCATCAGGCAAATGGTCATCTTCTAACTCAGCTATATTCTTCTCGGAATTTACAGACCAGCCCCTGGTTTAGTTGGTTAAT
>ERZ1740072.403-NODE-403-length-17737-cov-11.381065_pt1 | contig 17737 bp, 23 predicted proteins | sample MGYA00581733_ERZ1740072 | MGnify/ENA primary metagenome ERZ1740072 (study PRJEB43018, sample SAMN04849741) | marine metagenome | isolation source: floating plastic debris | place: Pacific Ocean | collected 2008-08-30 | study: EMG produced TPA metagenomics...
TAACATTAATGCTTACCTAGGTTTTAGTGATATGAATATAGTGGAGTTTTTCCGAGTTTAGTATCATATTAAACAATAAATATACTAATAATTAGTATCTAGGAGGGGCGTGGAGCGTTACTAGACGCTAATTATTATATCTGATGGGGCCCATTCTACCAAAAACAAAAATCAAGCCTGTAGAGCGAATTATTCAAGAACAACTAATATATTTTTCTTGCTGAAAAGATAATGACTCTGTTATGATATTGTTTATGGCTGAAAGGAAAGAAGTTTTAGCCTAAGTCATATTTATTGAGCAGCAACTCAACATATGACTTAAGACTTTAAAATTTAATAACCACGAGAAGCGGTTTTATATTTAAAGGTCTACAATTTAAACTGCGAGTAAAAATAAATGACCTTCCTTTATAGGTATCACATTTTTATTCGCTTGATCAATAACTTTTTTAAAATATTGGATTAATTAAGAATGAAAATATGTCATCAATCACGAATAATAAACCAGACCTTAGTGTCACTAACTTAATTATACCACGAACAGCAGGATATAACAACTTTAGCAGGCTTCTGCTATATGTATATTCGTGCCTTGATTTTGGTATTCTGAATGCATTTCCTATTCATATGAAAGTTAACCATTGTATGACGTTTGCACTTCGTTTTGTATTGGAAATGCAATATTTAATTAGATTAGAGGTTAGATGATATGCACAGTGAATGTGAACAGATAGGTATGCTTCTTAACAAAATGTACGTGTTAATGGACAAAGTATTTAGTAGAGAAGATAAATATTATAGCAGGCTAAACCGCCATACAGAAGGTTATTATGTTGTATATGACGAATTTCTGCTCAACCATAAGAAGCTACAAAGAACAATAAGTGATGCATCTTCTGCAGTTAGTGATTTAGAAATCACATTGAGATCGTTGAAGCAGGAAAAAACTAGGATGGAAACAATTAGAAATAGAAGGAGGCAATATGATTTAGATAGGCAGACAAAAGCACTTGAGCGTGATAGTGCATTATTTAGTAGATAATAATCCAATCAATATGAGGAAAAATAATATGGGATATTTAGACGATTATTTTGAAGATGATAATAGCTACTACAGTGTATATCTGAACTGTGGTAGTGATAAGTGCGGGCACCATGGTGTTTGTACTGATAGAGAAACAGACACTAATATAAAGAATGAGGTAACAGAAAATGGCGAATAGCTTTTTAAACTTTAATAATGTTGAAAGACAAAGCAACTTTCCACTAATACCAGATAAAACTTTAGCTAAAGTAAGACTGGATATTAAGCAAGGTGGCTATAATAACGAGAAGGAAGGCTGGGACGCTAATATGGCGACTTTAGGTAAGACTGGAGCGGTATATTTGAAGTGTGAGTTTAAAATACTCGGCGGGGAATATAATGGGCGTAAGGTGTTAAACTTAATAGGTTTATATAGCAAGAAGAGCCCACTATACCAAGAAATCGGCCGACACTTATTATTATCAATCATTGAGAGCAGCCAAGGAATAGACCCGAAGGATGATAGCGATATAGCTAACAAGAAGCGTTATATTAAGAGCCTTGCTGACTTAGACAACTTGGAATTTGTAGCCGAGATAAGTGTAGGTAAGGATGCTAATGGTAATCCTAAGAATGAGATTAAGAAGGCAATTGCCGTTACTCATCCAGAGTATGTGAGACTCATGGAAAACGACAATATGCCCTTTTAGTTCACGTTTGTTATTTGGTGATTGCTAAGTTTTAGAAGGCTAGCAATCACCATAATTACAGAATTATTTTATAAAATTAATAGGTAATAAATATGAATAATAAAAACAATTCAGGTAACGAATCTGAATCAAAAACCAATGAAGCACAAGAAGAAATTAACTCTGAGCTTCAAAAAAATAGAGATATTGTGTTGGCAGTTGGGCAAGGTAAGACAAACAACCAACTGACACAATATACAATAAATTATAACACATTAACAGCTAGAATTAAAGCTTTTGACGTTATAGAGACGCCATATATTGATGAAATATCAGTAAGTGGTGAGATAAGAAAACTATTACCTGAAAAGGCGTTAAAGCATTCATATAGGCTAGGTAAGGAAAAAGCAGAATGGTTTATAGCTGGGTGTTTTGAACCAGTTATAAGAAAGACTGATAATTTAAAATATAGATCAGCCATAGTTTTAGACCTAGATAGTTATGATGGTGATATATCAGAGTTAGAAGCATTTATTAAAGTAGAACTAGCAGAATATACCTATATAGCTTATTCAACAGCTAACCATACTCCAAATAAGCCTAAGGTTCGTATATTTCTGCCAACCGCAGAGAACATAGCAACTGAAGACTATAAGCAAATATCATCGCAGTTTGTAAATAGTCTTAGTTTTAAGACAGCAGTAGACGCAGCCAGTTTTAAGCCAAATCAATTTATGTTTTTCAGTAGCCAGATAAATATTACAGGACTACCAGAAGGTGTAGAGCAACCAGTGTATCATAAATGGGTGCTAGAGAATGAAGCTGCATTACTAGAGCCAAGTAAATTCAAGAAAGCATCTACATTTAGTAATAGTGCTACAGTATCTAAAACATCAGGTTCGAATAGAACAGAGTATAAAAATATAGATATAACTCAGAAGCAAGTAGATAAGAGCCTAGCAGAATATAAAGCTAGTGAACTTTCTTATGACGAATGGTGTGAGGTTCTTATGGCATTGCATCATTACTACAAAGGCTCTGAAAAAGGACTATCTATTGCAGATAATTGGTCTAAGCAGGATGCAGATAAGTACCAATCATTTGAGGAGATAAAGTATAAATGGCAATCATTTGGCAATCAGACAGGTGATGCTCAGATAACATTCCTAACTATTCTCAGGCGTATTACAGATAGAAGGCGAATTAAATTTGAGCAAGAAATCATTCAGAGGATAGAAGAGCTTACACATAAAGTAAGTGATAAGACCTATTTGCCTATAATTCGTTCAATAGCTGAATATTGTAGTGATGAAGAAGCCAAGTATTATTTAGAGAAGATAAAAGAGCGCACATCACTTGGTGTTAGTGTTTTGTATTCAAAGCTATCAAAAGAAAGGCGTAAGCTAGAAGCTGCCCAATTTAAGAAAAGTAGTAAACTTAAAGCTATATATCCGCTAGATCAGAAATTGCCAGAAATGATATTTGAAGCAGAATATCAGGAGAAGACCTTACCAAAATGCACAATTGAGAATTTTAAGAAGTTGATAGATGCATATGGCATAAAGATAGTGCGTAATGTTGTTTCTAAGCGAGACAGTATAATACTACCAATAGATAAGTACCTAGAAGAAACTGGAGATGCTGCGAGATTAGTTAGAATAGAGAGCTTACTTATTGACAATAGTTTTGCTGGTAACAAAAGAGTAGCACCTGAGTTATGTACTCAGGAAGCATCGCTTAACCCATATAATCCAATATCAGAATGGATAAAGTCAAAGGCGTGGGATGGAGTAGATAGGCTAGAAATGATGTACGATACTGTCAATCAGCAGCAGGGATATAAGGAAGAGGATAAAAGGTTATTCATGCGTAAGTGGTTTATCAGCTTTGTTGCAGCTATGGAGGAGCCAAAGGGAGTCTTCTCAAAAGGAGTATTAACATTCCAAGGTAATCAGTCTATTGGAAAGACATCATGGTTTAAAAAGCTGCTACCAAAACCAGTGAGTGAATATTTTCTGGAAGGTGCAACATTAGACCCAACAAATAAGGACAGTATATCTAGAGTTACAAGCCATGCTCTTGTTGAGCTAGGTGAGGTTGATAGTACAATGAAAAAAGATATAGCAGCTCTTAAAGCATTCCTAACCAGTAATAAGGATGTATTTAGACCATCATATGGGCGGGTAGAGAATAGGCTACCAAGGCGTACTGTATTTTGTGCCTCTGTTAATGATATTGAGTATTTAGTAGACCCAACAGGTAACTCACGCTTTTGGAGTATACCAATAGAAAGCTTAGACTATAAGCATGAAATAGACATGCAGCAGTTCTGGGTGCAAATACTCACATATTACCAGTCAGGTGAATTATGGTGGTTGGATAATGCAGAGGAAAAATCTCTCAACATCTGTAATGAGGAGCATCTAAAAACTTGTCCTTACGCTGAATTATTATTAGCACGTTATATTTTTCCTAACGAAGATGATAAGGATGCAAATAATAAATGGTTAGGTGCAACAGCTATATATCAAGAGCTAAATATGAAAGCTAATGAAGTAATCGGAGCAAGAGAAGTTGCACGTTTTCTCAAGAAACATGGCGTTAAGTATCATAAAAAGAACAAAAAATTTTTGGTAAGAGATAATCCAGGTTGTAAAAAGCCAAATATGTTTCAAATATTTGATAACGGGTTACCGAGGTTACCGAAGGGTTACCCTAAAATCAGAGGGAGGGTAACCCACTAGATACCAGTATATAAAAGGCATTGGGTACCATAAGGTTACCATGGTTACCCTAAATTTTAGAAACTTTATAAAGAGTAAGAATTATATATTTATAGGTATATATCACTATGTAGATATGGGTAACAGGGTAACCTACCCCTCAATACCATATAAATCTTGGTGTTGGAGGGTAACCAAGAGGGTAACCTATGGGTAACCCTTGTAGTTTTAAAGAGAAATTAACAGCATAGGAAATAAAATTATGACTAATATAAAAAATAACAAAAACCAAACAACTGCAATAACACATGTATTAAACAAGGCAGTGTATTTGGATAGTGAGTGCTATCCTAATTATTACTCCATAGGCTTTTTATCAGGTGGCAAGCGTAAGTATTATGAGATACGTGGTTCTGATAGCTTTACTACTGGGCAGATAGAGGAGATAAAGCATATAATGTCTAATTACGTAACCATAGGCTTTAACTCTAATGAATATGACGTACCTCTCTTATCTGTAGCTCTAGCTGGAGCAAATACAGCAACGCTTAAGAATGCTTCTGATAAGCTAATACATAAAGAGAAAGGAGTATTTGCATGGCAGATATTAGCAGCAGCACAAGTACCTAAATGCAAGCTGTTACATCATATAGATATATTCAAAGTAGCACCTAGTCTAAATACATCACTAAAAACTTATGCAGCTAGAATGGGCTTTAAGAAATTACAGGACTTGCCATATGAGCCAGATACTGTTCTAACTGAGCAGCAAATGGATGAGGTGCAGGAATATTGCTTTAATGATATAGAGGTTACAGAAGCTCTAACATACAGAATAGAGAAGGAACTAGAATTACGCTATTACTTCTCAGAGCAGTACCAAGTAGATCTAATGTCCAAATCTGACGCCTCTATTGCTGAGACTGTATTTAATACTAAATATAACATTCCATACATAGATGGCGTATATAGCTACGATAAGCCTTATATAAAATATTCAGCACCAGAATATATACAATTCTCTACTAAGCCTCTGAAAGAGCTATTTGAGAGCATTAAGAATAACGAATATAAGCTCGATGAAGAAGGTAAGCTTATCAATATTCCCTATACAATTAAGATAGGAGATAGCACTTATACTATTGGAGTTGGTGGAATGCATTCAAAAGAGAAGAATGTACATTTTGACAGTAACAATAAAATATTAGCTGATATAGATGTAGTAAGCTACTATCCGAATATAGTAATTAACAACAGATATGTCCCAAGTAATTACCCAAGCTCTTTTATTGAGGATTATAAGAAGTTCTATGATGAGCGTTTAGCTGCTAAGGCTACTGGTGATATAATAAAAAGCAGTACGTGCAAAATTATTCTCAACGGAACATTCGGCAAGCTAGGTAGTATGCACAGTAGCTTATATGCGCCTAACTTACTACTCAACGTTACTCTAACAGGTCAATTATCATTACTAATGCTAATCGAAGAGCTAGAGCAGAATACTATAGCTGTAGTATCTGCTAATACTGATGGCATACTTGCAAGCTGTGATAAAAGTAATGAGTTTGTATTAAAAGCCATAATAAATAAATGGGAAGAACGCTGTAATTTAAAAACTACATTTACCAATTACAAGGATGTATACAAGACAAGCGTCAATAACTACATAGCTATAAAACCAGATGGAAAATTAACAACCAAAGGAGTGCTGCAATATAGTTCTCTGTGTTCTAATAGCATTGATATAGCAAGCCGTGATGCTGTGGTAAAATACCTCAAGGATAACACGCCTATAGAAGAGACCATAGAGTCAATGACTGGTGATATTAGAAACTTCCTAATATTCAAAAAGTCTAAAGATGGTGCATATTACAAAGGGCAAAGCTTAGGTAAAACTGCACGTTGGTATTATGCCAAAGATGGCGATGTCATATTAAAAGGTAATGGCAATAAAGTACAAGAGTCACAAGGTGCTATACCACTCATGGAAATACCAGAGGAGTTAAATATTGGTAATATAGACATAAGCAGATACATACAAAGAAGCTATAAACTGCTTCATTCACTTGGAGTTACCTAACTGCATATACTTAGCGATACGTTCCTTAATAGCCTGCTTTCTCTGCTTCTGCTCATTCAGTAGGCTTTCTTCTTCAATTTGGTCAATAAACTTAGGTGATTCAGTATAGGTAGGCTCAAGCGGTTTGTGTATAATAGATATGACATTGCTAATTTGAAAGGCTACATGAATGTATTAATTTATACATACTCATTCAAGTATAAAATGTAAAAATGCGAGCAACTAAATAAGCTCTATACCAACGTTCTTAGCAACTTGTATAACTTTTTTATCCAAAGTAGCAATAGGGCATTTTATGCGTAAGGCTAATTCAATATATGCTGAGTCATAAATTGATAGGTTATTTGTTTTAGCAATATTAAGAATATTATTTGCAGTTAAAGTAAAGCTATTATCTATTTTGATAGGAAGCTTTTTAACTAATCTGGTAATGCTAGAAGCTTGCTCGCCATTTAAACGCTGTCTGTTAATGCATGTAAGAATTACATTGTAAACTTCATAAGGCCAAATAGAAGGAGCATAGCATATACTACTTTTTAGTAGTTCAGCAACTTTACTAGAAATATGATTCAATTCTTCGTCAGGAAGAAACAATGACATAGTAGCAGAGCAATCAAGGACAAAGTTTTTATTCATTTTCTTCCCTGCTCTTTAAAACTAGTAATTTCAGCTACAGAAAGAGTATTTGGTGCAATAGAGCTTTTAAGTGCAGTAATTTCAGAGAGTAGATTATCAATATTGTTATCAACAACTAAAGGGATTATTTTAGCTACTTCAACACCACGTTTAGTTATAACAAATTCCTCACCTTCGGCAACACGACTGATAATATTATTTAAGTTGGTTTTGGTTTCAAAAACTCCGAGTACGTTAGGCTTTTTCATACAGATAATAAACTAGTTTTAATACTAGTATAACAAGGCTAAAATAAAAAGCAATATTCGCTAGATAATTCCTTAGTCTCAAACTTGTATTTTTTGGGTATACCTAAGCAGAACTACCATAAATAAGTATTGAAATAAAATAGAAACTATTTATAGTGTACCCTTTAAGAAGAACTATATATACTGTACCTATGAATAGAATTTACGCTTACTTGAGAGCTAGCACTAAAGAACAAGACGCAAATCGCGGAAGAAAAGCCCTAGAGGATTTTACTCAAAATGCTTCTCGTTCCGTAAGTAGTTGGTTTGAAGAAAATGAAAGTGGAGCAATACTTAAAAGACCAGAGTTATTTAGGCTCCTTGAGATAGCACAACAAGGCGATATATTACTAGTAGAACAGGTTGATCGTATTAGCCGTCTGGGTACACAGGACTGGGAACTCTTAAAATCCATAATCACAACAAAAGGTATTGCAGTAGTTGCACTTGATTTGCCTACGTCTTACCAATTCATGAAAATAGATTCAGATGAATTTACAAAACGCATGCTTGTTGCAATTAACAGCATGATGTTAGATATGTTAGCAGCAGTAGCCAGAAAAGATTATGAAGATAGGCGTCGCAGGCAAGCTGAGGGAATAAAAAAAGCTAAAAATCTGGGAAAGTACAAAGGACGCAGAATTAACCACAACTTACATGAAAATATAACTGCCCTTCTTAATTCAGGCAAAAGCTACAATGCCATTGTTAGTTTATTAGGCTGCTCAAAATCTACGATTTCTAAAATTGCCAAATCTAATCCGAGGATCTAATTTTTGTACTATTACAAACTATGTCATATATGCTTTGGGATTTAAGTTGTGTAAAAGTAAAGTTAATAAATGTATGTAAACTTGAAAAAATAATTTTTTATATTTAATATAAAATTACAATTAATAAAAAGGTCAAACTTATGAAAGTACAACAATATAATGAATTTCAAGAATTAATAATGAAAAACATAAATAATAAAGAGAATCTTCATAAAATTATTCAAAATAAGGCAGATTTAATTAATGAAACAATAAAACTAATTGGTTCAGGCAATCCAATTTTAGCAAAACCTTACGATTATTTATATGAATCTGGTTTATATGATATGGCGTCTTTTTATCAAACAGAATTAGAACAAATTAATGAAGTAGCTCTATTTGGAGAAGACGGTTAAATGAAAAACTATGATTACGATATAGATAAAATTGGTAAAAAAATTTATAACTTTCAATCAATCAAAAATGATTTTAAAAATTTTTACTCAACTTCTATATGTAATCTAGAAACAGGAGAATTATTATCTCGTAACATAGAAATAAAATGTTCTTCTATAAAAGATATGATCAAAAATCAAAGATTAATAGATATATCTCTTTGTAATCATTTAAAAAAAATGGAACAACAAGCAAAAAAAGATAATTTTATATATAAAGATTCTTTTTCAATATCCTATAAGTTCCCTAATTTTATATCAAATATAGAAAGTGTTACTTTAAATACTTGAACATCTGATAAGCCTTATAGAATATCAGAAATAAAAACTTTAGGAGCCTATTCTAATATGGAGTTTAATTGTTGGAGCGTTCTGGATAATAATAAAATTCAAACAATTTTTAAGGGAAAAGAAGATACATTTATTTCTTATAAAGAAAAATATGCTCTTTCACAAGTAATTAGCTTATTTGCATGTGAATCAAGTAGAAATCCTACTACATATATAACAGCTCCTATGATTTTAGAATTAGCGGAAAATAAAATAAAAAAGATACAAGATATCAAAAATCATTATGGAATAGAAGAAATAACAGAAGAAGAAATTAACAATCATATTGCCAGCTTATTTCAAATTCGAGATAGGATGCTAAACAACCCTCTTTATCTTTCTAAATATAAAAACACAAATGAAATAGATAACGAAATAGAACATTTTAAATATTTATACGTGATGTCCTATTAATAGGTTATGATTTGTCATTGACTTAACTATAAAACCAAGTTACAATAGTTATACATCAATAAAACTAAAATAACTTGGCTTATGAATATAATAACAATTTTCAATAAATTTCCAACCCAAAAATCCTGCATAGAATATTTAGAAAAAATAAAATGGTCAAACAAACCTACTTGCCCATATTGTCATTCACAAAAACATCATTCCTATCCAAAAGAACATAGACATTATTGTCAAAGTTGTAAAACATCCTACCGAGTGACTATTGGTACTATATTTCATGATACACGCTTGCCATTACAGAAATGGTTTTTAGCTATTGCATTAATTCTAAATGCAAAAAAAGGCATATCCTCAAGGCAATTAGCAAGAGATATTGAAGTCAATAAAAATACGGCTTGGTCTATGCAGATGAGAATCAGAAAAGCTATGATAGATACTCCTAGTTTATTAAGTGGTATAGTAGAAATGGATGAAACTTATGTAGGAGGGAAACCAAGAAAAATGAATAATAGCTCTGTAACGTTAAAGAGAGGACGAGGCACAAGTAAAATTCCTGTAGTTGGAATGGTTGAACGTAGCGGTAATGTTGTAGCTCAAAAACAAAAGGAATTAAAATTTAAAGACTTAAAGAAAATAGCAAAAAAGTCTATTGATTTTGAAAATACTGTTTTAATGACTGACGACTACAAAGGTTACATCCCTTTCAAAAAATTAGTTAATCACCAAACGATTAATCACAGCCAAAAACAATATGTAGATGGAAATAAACATACAAACACTATTGAAGGTTTTTGGAGTTTACTAAAAAGAGGAATTACAGGACAATATCATTATTTGAGTAATAAGTGGTTAAATAAATACATTACTGAATTTTGTTATAAATATAACAATAGGAATAACCAGAATGTGTTTGAAAATTTATTAATAAATGCGTTGGGAGTGTGATTTTATGAATAAAACACTAAAGGCTACGCATGAGGGTACGCTAAAAATTATTGATAAATTTTTACCTTGTGCAGTGTTAGAAGATGGAACTAGAGTATTAACTCAATCTACTATATTTAACGCTTTTGAAAGACCAAGAAGAGGACAAAGAAAAGAAGATAAGCGGATCAATCTACCCAGTTTTATAGCGTCTAAAGTCCTTCTACCCTATATAACAGAAGGGATACAAGAGGGGATCAAAGAATTAGAATATAAAGATTTAAGTGGTAGAATAAAAAAAGGATATAATGCTGAAATTCTACCAATAATGTGCAATATTTACCTTGCTGCCCAGAAAGACGGAGTGTTAAAGCCAAGTCAGCAAAAATTAGCAGAAATTTCAGAAATAATGATTAGTTCTTTGTCAAAAGTAGGAATTATAGCTCTTGTTGATGAGGCAACTGGTTATCAGAATATTAGAGTGAAAGATGCGTTGCAAATAATATTAGATAGATATTTACTTAAAGAATTTGCTACTTGGTCAAAAAAATTCCCTGATGAATTTTACATCCAAATGTTCAGATTGAAAAAGTGGGATATTAATAATGTATCTTTTTCAAAAAGACCCGGAGTAGTTGGAAAATACACTAATGATATAGTATATGAAAGATTGGCTCCCGAAATTCTTAAGGAGTTGCGAAAAAGAAACCCAAAAAACTCAAGTGGTAATAGAAAAAGTAAACACCATCAATTTTTAACTGAAGATATTGGACATCCTGCACTATCTCAGCATTTACATACAGTGATTCACTTTATGAAAGCTGCTGCAAATTGGGAGGATTTTAGGCGTATGATACAAAGAGCATTACCTAAAAAAGGAGAGCAAATGTTGCTTGATATGTAAAACTTTACACTTGATATAAAAAATAAGTTGAATGTATATTTTATATTGATTACGTTATTTACAACCTATTAATAGGACATCACGTATTTATATGTAACTGATAAATCTACAATAATAAAAAATGGTTTTTTTGAGTTATTTCCTATGGCAATAGATAAAGCTGTTTCTGGTTCTAGAACGACTAGTGATAAATTGAATAAATTAAATAAAAAACAGTATTTCCATCAATACGATTATGGTAGAGCTAACATTAACAAAGAAAAAGAATTAGAAGAAAAAAACACGATCATAAAAAATTTATGGAACGAAGCCTTTCCTGATAGAGATATAAACGATCTAGTAAAAAACTGGTATGATATTGAATTAATTGGTGACGAAGAATAATTGGAATAAACACCACTTACAAATTCATATCCTTACACAGCTTCCTATAATCCTGTATAAGCTTATGTATTTGTGAACGCTGGGCAATGTTTTCTCGGCAATAATAACCATGTTTAAAGGCATTCTTATTGCCTAACTGACCGCCAGAACCTTTAGCTCCTCCGTGTATACGACAACGTCTTTTGCCTTCTTCAGCTTGGGCAGTGCATGGAGTACCAGAGCGGGTTTTGGCTCCGCATATAATATTTCCCTTTTTTCCTAGCTCGTTTCTCATTTTAATTTTCTATCCCCTAACTGTCATTATCTAAATTTGTATTGGCTATATTCCCAATAACAGCCTTACCGCCGTCAGCAATGTTAATATGCTCAACAGTTATTTTCTGCTGCCCCTTGCCCCTGTATTTATTCAAGGCTTCCATTTGCATGTTATAGGTACGCATTAATGTAGAAGCTGTATTAAAGGTTTTAGAGCCGAGTGTGATTTCTTGATAACGACAGCTTTTTAGTAATTCTGAAGCCTTGCTTAATGTCTGCATAGCTACGTTATGAGTTGCAACCATTTGATTAATCAGCATAGCTTCTGTGGTGTCCTTAGGTGAAAGGTCTTTTATAGCTGCTAAAGTGTTTTGGTATTGAGCCTGTACGTTGAGTTCAAAAGGATTTATGGACAAGTTCTGCTCTAATAAATGTGCAGATAAGCTACTAGTGTTATTGTCTTCATCAACAATATTAAAAGCCTCTTGTATTTCTTCAATCTTAACGGATAATTTCCTACCCTTCTCATTATTTTCAGTTAATTCTTTAGACATGATTTTCTCTATATTCTTTTTCTACATTATACCATAAAAGCTAGGGTAAAACTACTATTCGAGCTATTATTGTGGTATAACAATTATATAAACAAACAATATATTACAGTATGAAATTAGCACTAGAAAATAACGGTAATTTAAGCAAAGCTGAATTAAAGGAATTGCTCCTTGATAAGAGGAAAAACATTAAAAAACTAGTCAGCCAAGTAAAGCATTGTAAGAACATAACCTTATCACTAGCCATCACTGGCGAATATATGGTTTCTACAATGAGAACAAAGCTAACGCCAAATAAACAAGCCACCGTAGACCATTGGCATTATTCTTATTTGGTTAAGGTAGATAAGGACATAGCCAAGAAAAAGAACTTTTTAAGTGTAGTAACTAACCAGCTAATTGATGGGCTATGTAAGGCAATAGAAAGGATTACTTGGTACTCTGGACTCACTCCTATTACTGTTTAAGCGAGATCTACTAGTGACTGATAAAATATAGTGGTTAATTTAATACATAAAAGATAAAAAATTTAATGCAACTATACTGGACTAAGAAGAGCAAATATTACAAGCTGATAGAGCAAAGGACTTTATTTGGTACAACTGACATAGTATGTGTTTGGGGTAGAATTGGTGGTAACTTAGGCAGTTACAAAATAATCCCTTGTTCTAGTAAAGAAGAAGTTGATCAAATTATAGATCAGATAAAAACTAGGCGTAAGTATAGAGGGTATAAAAGTGCTAATATATAGCCTAGCAAGGCATTTTGTGGTCGGATACAAATTTATGTTACTATTTGAAGTTGTTTAACTTCTTTATGTCTATTTTTACTCAAAAATATACAATAATTTTAAGCTGGGAGACTAGTTTAGAGTCAGTCATATAGTTTAATACCATTATGCTAGTTCAACTCTTTAAACTTAGTTTTTTGCTTTTATAATTGAAAACTCTTGAATTACATACTAATACTGTAAATTGTAATATTATAATAATTACTATGTCGGATCAAAAAGTATTTAGTAAAGAAGATTTACAAACTATAGAAAGAATGGCATCTACCACTTATATTAATGATATTTGTGAATATTTTGGGATTAGTAATCAGCATTTTCGTAATTTAAGAAAGTCTAATCAAGAAATTGAAGATGCTTTAAATAGAGGATTCAATAAAAGGGGTCCTGATTTTTATGAAAGGAAATAGATTAAGCCAGTCTAATGGTGATAGTAATGTTCAAAGTATTAGAAAGGTCACTAATAGTAGTAGTGGGAAAATAAATTCTGCTATTGTTAAAGCTTTGAAAAGTTTACCAATCCCTATTAATTTAGATTGTGCTGCTTTTGTTATTGAGAACGACTTATTGAATACACTTAAAAGCCCACGTTGGCTTAGTACGGACAACAGCTTAGCAAAGTCTTCTACATTAAGTGCAGCAGGGTGTTATACAAAAGAAGCAAAAAATGCTTTATCATTACACCCAATATATACATGCCTTAAAGCAATACCTTATGCGCAAACTAATCAGAAAGGTTATCTACTTACACGCTTCTTCCCACATAAAATAGCAAAACCGATACTACTTCAAGAAAGTGTGGTAAAGTTTGTTAAGGCTATATGCTTTAATTACCCATCATGTGAACCTAAAGGGTCTTTTTCTAGTTCAGATCGAGCTATGATGGAAGATCTTAAGCTATCAGGAATAAGGATATATTGGCAAGATCCAGTGTCTCAGAATTTGCTTGAATATATGGGGCAAAATGAACAAAGTTCTGGAATTTTTATGCCAGCTAATCGTTCACGGCAGATAAAAGAATTTACCACAGTAGGAGTATACGGCTCTAACCTTCAATCAAGAAATATTAAATCTATACTTTATGAATTATTAAGAGGGTTGATACAAATGCAGTCATTATGTAATCACAGCCTGTTAAATTTACAACGTGAGATACGTTTAGTTACAGGAGGTGGCCCAGGAGTTATGGCTATTGCAAATGAGGTAGCTAAAAATTTAGGACTTTTATCATGCGCACATATTGTTGATTTTATTAATCCACAGCATAGAGTTGTAAATGAACAAACTCAGAATAATTTTATAGATGCTAAAATCACTTACCCATTAAAAGAACTAATACATAGACAAGGAAACTTCCAACTAGATTTGCCAATTTTTTTTGCAGGTGGTATTGGTACTGATTTTGAGTATTCTATTGAAGAGGTAGGTCGAAAGACTGGTGCACTCGCTATTACCCCTGTTCTTCTAATAGGAGAAACTAGTTATTGGAAAAGAAAAATAACACACCGCTTTCGTTTGAATATGGAAACAGGTAGTATTTCTGGGTCTGAATGGGTTAGTAATTGTTTCTTTTGCGTACAGAATGCAGAACAAGCTTTATCAGTATATAATGATTTTTTTCATCATAAATTGCAGATTGGATTAGAAGGACCTATCTTTTCTGATGGTTTTAGAGTTTTGTAAGTGAGTATGATCACTACTAATAGGTTTGTTATATGGATTAAATTTTAACGTTGGACTAATCAACAAATATAACCAATTATAAAACAGATATTTTGTACAACCGAATATAATTATGTGTTTGAAAGTACTAAATATACCCTAGAGTTTAAATACTTTCTATAATTATAAAATATAAATTGATTATAATAATACCTTGGCTTATAATTTATTAAGATTAACTAACAAAGGTTATTATTGTGAAAATTAATTTAGGATATGAGAATAGTTATAGTAAACAGTTATTTAGTAATACTAATTTAAATCAAAAAAGTCTGGCTAGTTCAGATGATAAGACTTTAATTCGTAGAATTCCTACTACAAATGATAGAGTTATTGAGGTAAATAAATCAAATAATAGTAGGACTAGAGCTTATATCCTTGATCTAAATAATAATGATAATAAAAAAGAGATTAGAGATAGTTATTTACCTAAAGAACTTAAATTAATTAGTGATCCATTTAAGTTAGATAAATATTTAAGATCTACTTGGGTAAAAGTTATTAATTTAAGTGATGGTGATAATAAAATAGAAATTATTTCTAAAGTTATAGGAGGAGGTGGTGATGAGGATATTGATGATTTATTTGATAGTTTAAAAACAAATGTAAAGTCGTTAACTAAAGAATCTAGACTTACAGTAGTAGATGAATTAAAAAAAGTAAAAACAGTATTAGAAACAAAAGAAACAAAAACTATTTCAGCAACAGAAAGTAGATCTTTGTTGAGTAAAGTAGTTGATGCAATTAAGAATGTTGCAGAAAAGTTTGTTAACTTTTTAAAAGGCATTTGGGAAAAATTAACATCAGCTTGTAGAATTTTTTAATTTTAAGAGTTTATTATGAAAAAAATAGAGAATACAAATCAGCAAATATCAATATATAATACAAAACAAACACAAAAAATTATAGAAGAAGAAAAGAAAATAAAACATGAAGTCTTTATTCCTAAAGGTATTACAAAACCACAAAATGCTTTTCTACTTCAGCAGATGAATACAAATAATATAGCATGCAATATAATATCTTTAATTGAACAAGCTTATACACAATTTGTTCAAACTCCTTTGAAAGATAAGGAAGTTATTCTTGTATGTGGAGATACTGGTTCTGGAAAGAGTACATTAATAAATTATATAAATAATCAACCTCTGGAAATAAAAACTCTAAAAGATCAAAGACTTCCTGTGTTGGATTGTCAAAATCAAATAACTAAAATTGGTCATGGTATGACCTCAGAAACATTTATTCCAAAAAGATGTTCTTTTAACAATATGGTTTTTTGGGATTGTCCAGGTTTTGAAGATACAAATGGACCAGATATGGACATTACTAATGCTTATAGTATTACAAAAATAAAAAATAAGGCTGAAAATATAAAAGTGATGGCTGTAATAGAAGAATCATCTCTTTATGGAGCAAGAAGAGGGCAAGCTTTTAGAGACATGATTATTAAACTAGATAAAATGTTTTTAGGTAACAAAAGGCTAAAAGATAGTATTGTTATATGCTTTACTAAAGCATATAACATAAAAGATTATAAATCGTTTATATTAAATGAAGTAGTAAAATCTAAAAGTGAATTAAACTCATTTCAAAAAAGTTTTGTAGAAGAAATAATAAAAAAAGAAAGATTTGTGGTTTTTCCTAATCCAAAAGAAAATAGCAAGGGACTCTATCCGATAAGTTATAGAAATAATCTATTGGAAGCTATTAATAATATTAAGTATTTAGCAGACCCATTAATGGATCCAGTAATTTCACCTAAATCTTTGCATCATATTAATGAATTACGAGAACATGTAAATGATGAGATAAAAAAATATTTAGAAAATATATTAATATCCGTATCAGATAATTTTCAAAAAATTGGTTTAAAAAATTCTCTTAAAGTTGCAAGTAAACTTTTTTCTGTAAAAGATCAATATGATAATAAAAAATATAATAGTGATACAGAGATGATTGTAACATTAAATTCTATTGTTGAAAATATATACGATGATTCTAAAAATCAGTACTTTAAAAAAATAAATTTTTTATCTACAGAAATATTAGAAAATATAGTAGGAAAATTTATTCCAACTGGTGACAAATTTGAGTTTCAAACAATTACTTTACCTTTTTTAGAACTATCAAGAAAAACATGTCACTTTTTAATATCTAAAGGATATTCAAAAGAAAAAGCTCTTTTTTTTGTAAAAGAACAGTATAAACAAGATATTGTTCTTCCTGAACAAAGATATGGGTATAATCAATATACCAGAAAGCCTTATAAGTAAAATTTTTAGGCATATAAATACTTTACAGTTACATTTAATATGTTTGTAGTTTTTAAAATTTTTGTAATTACAGAATCTGGAGAATATTAGTTGAGAACTTGCTGGCTGTTGTTGTAAGTTTTTTTAGAGGGTCTGATGATCTAATTATGTAAACTCAATCATAAGTAACTTAATTATTAAGGTAACAAAATAATCCTTTTTCAAAAGTGTTTTCTTAAAATAAAACTTTGATAAATGTTATTTTAAAAATAGTATTTTGGTGTTAAAGTTTTAGGTAATAATATAACAAAGATAAGTTGGTGTGTTATGCAAAGTAATGTTAAAAACTATAAGGTTGAGTTAGCTAATAAAAAATATATTAACCGAATAAATAGTAAAGATAAATTGGATAATATAGGAAACTATTGGAAACAGGTTAACAACATTGAGATAATTGAGCCTTTTCAAGATAAAATGTCAGAAAGCACAGTAATATCACGAGAAAACGTAACAGATAAAACAGGTGATGGTTCTATTACACCAAAAACACATATACATG
>ERZ1740072.404-NODE-404-length-17713-cov-5.043210_pt1 | contig 17713 bp, 14 predicted proteins | sample MGYA00581733_ERZ1740072 | MGnify/ENA primary metagenome ERZ1740072 (study PRJEB43018, sample SAMN04849741) | marine metagenome | isolation source: floating plastic debris | place: Pacific Ocean | collected 2008-08-30 | study: EMG produced TPA metagenomics assembly...
AGCCATTTAAGTGATCTGGCTAGATGACGAAATCCTCAAAGAGCTTTCTGAAACAAAATCTTAGCAACCTTGAAAATGTCGCAAACAACTTTGCAAGAAAAAACTGAATCTGACTTATCAGAGCTGAGTTCCTGGAGTCTTGCTGATAACGTTATTGTTGTCGGTATAATGCTATTCAGCGTTTTTTATTGCATTGCTCTATTAACATTGCTGCCATTTGATCAGATTCAAGGAGGAGATGCGGCAAACATTGCTGGTTTTGCTGCTGGGTGGGACTATCCGGAAAACTTCTATGGGGACGGTTTACTGAGCAACCCTGATAATTTTCGCTTCTATGCGACAGTTCATATCCCAGTCTTACAATTTTTAGCTCCTTTGACAGGGGGATATGGCTCAGCTTTCAGCTCTCTTCTTGGCTTACATGTCTTTTTGCAATCGTTTGGTTTTTACATTCTAGGAAAACTTTTATTTCAAAATAAGTATTGGGCTGTATTGCTTGTTGTCCTCAATTTGATGCCCGTTTGGTTTAATTTGGGAGAGTTTTGGGGAGCCTATCCCAATGCAATACCCCGATTTTCCTTTCAAGCACTTCTCCCATTTTTGCTGGCTGCAGTCTACTACTGGAGACTTACCCCGAAGGCGTGGCCTTGGGTAATGGCATTTGCAGGCCTGCTGGTTTACGCCCATCCAGTTAGTGCGCCAGGATGGGCATTTGCCGTTTGGCTAAGCTTGTGGTTATTTCTCCCAAAGGCATATACTTTGCCACGAAAGGTCGCATATATGGGATTTATCGGCCTGATTTGCACTGCCGTAGTCTTGCCATTTTTGATTCATTATTTAGCCAATCATGAACATGGAGCAGTTGAAAATCAGAGGCAAGTCTACGAAATTATGAAGGGTCGTTTTCTTGAAGGTTACCTAGAACTTCCAACTGCAGTTAAGCAATTCTTTTTGATTCTTCACAAGAAATATCTTCTAGTTCTATCGGTTATCGGTTCGAGCATTACTCTGGTTTTACATCGTAGTCGACGCGATGTTTTGTTGGTATTGCTGTGGATTGTTGGCTTACTCATCTTCAACGTCTGTCTCCCAATTCTGGGTCATACGATTGCCGAGATGAGGGGTGAGATACCCGCTCAAATAGATTTGATTCGTGGAATCAGGTACTTGGTTCCGCTTATGCTGCTTTTCTGCATTTGGCCGTTGGTAGAATTAAGCCATAGATTTAAGGCATACCATTTTAAGATTTCTGCCATTGGTGCTATTCTCGTCTCTATTTGGGTGTACTGGCATCCAATTGGTTTTTTCCCAAAAGCAGTGGGATGCTGGCAACAAGGTGATTTCCAGTGCTTTACAGATCGAATCCATGGTACGGCTGAATTGCTTGACGCCTTGCCTGGAGGTGTGCCTCCTGCTTCTCCAATTTTTGTCGCCCCTTCTGCTATGGATACAAGTCTTGCCATTCGCTACCATAGTCTGCTGCCTGTTGTTTACTCTTCGAAAGACGGGGGAGCGCTGGCTTACGCTAATCATGCTGAACTTCTAAACTGGAATCAGATCCGAGGAAAAATGGATCTGATTAACCAAGAGTCTGATCCTGAAAATGAGTTAAGAATGCTGTCTGAATTATCCTGCGACACGGATGCGCAATATCTCCTTACTAGTAAAGTGTTTACCGAAGCTAATCAGACAGTTCCTAGACCTTTCCCTAATAGTAGTTACTTTAGTCAATTAAATTTGCAGGAAATTTATTCGAATGATATATTTAGCCTTCTGAAAATAGAGGGTTATTGCTCAAACAGAAAGTAATTGGGTTTTATCTTGTCGACCTGATTCCTTCAAGGTTTTGTCCATTGCAGCGTTTCGAGTCAGTGATTTCGAATTCACATCAAGCGGCCAGAAGTTTCTAAGATGTCAATAAAGAGGCTCCTAACTTTGAACTTATACTTGAGTGGTACTTGCCTAAATTTACTATTAGAACTGGATTCGTACTAGTTTTATGGAATTGTCATGCGGACAAGATAAGGTAGCTGTCATCGGTCTCGGATATGTGGGCCTTCCTGTAGCGCTGGCACTTTCTAAACATTATCCAAATACAATTGGCTTTGACATTAATCCCCACCGTATTGATGAATTAAATCGAGGGTACGATCGCACCCAAGAGATCGATTCTCAGGCTTTGGCTGATACATCACTCCACTTTACTGCTGAAATCACTCACCTGGTTGACACGTCATTTTTTATTGTTGCCGTTCCCACTCCTATCGATAAAAACCGCCGCCCAGACTTATCGCCTCTAATCAAGGCTTCTGAACTGATTGGAAGCATACTTCAACCCGGTTCTATCGTCGTGTATGAATCTACTGTTTATCCTGGTGTGACCGATGATATCTGTAGCAATACATTATCCAGGATTTCTGGCTTGAAGCGGGGTATCGACTTCAAACTGGGATATTCTCCAGAGCGCATTAGCACTGGAGATTAGCAGCATACTTTGGAAAAAATTACTAAAGTCGTTGCAGGCGAAGATGAACAGACTTTAAAACGCGTTGCTGAGGTTTACGGAACCGTTGTTGAGGCCGGAGTTTACCTTGCTCCATCCATTAAAGTGGCAGAGATGGCTAAGGTGATCGAAAACACTCAGCGCGATCTCAACATTGCATTCATGAACGAACTCGCAATTATTTGCGATCGCCTTGATATTCGCACCCATGATGTGCTCAAAGCCGCTCAAACCAAATGGAATTTTCTTCCCTTTACGCCGGGCTTAGTCGGGGGGCATTGTATTGGCGTAGATCCCTACTATCTCACAACTAAAGCAGAGGAAGTTGGCTATCATCCTCAGGTTATCCTGGCAGGGCGGCGTATTAATGATGGCATGGGCAATTTTATTGGGCAAAAGTTGATTAAGTTGCTGATCCAGACTCAATGCCCTATCCAAAGTGTTCGGGTTGCTATCTTGGGGCTCACGTTTAAAGAAAACGTACCTGATCTGAGAAATAGCCGTGTTCCGGACATTGTGAGAGAATTGCAGGAATTTGGCGTCCAGCCGATAGTTCACGATCCTTTGGTCGATATACAGTTGGCTAAGCGAGAATATGATATTGCGTTGACTGAGTGGCAATCTCTAAAGACTTTGGACGCCGTCATCCTTGCCGTGAGTCATCAGTTTTACCGTGAACTTCCTCTCAAAAATCTCCTGGAAATCATTCGCCCAGGCGGCGTATTCATGGATATAAAATCAGTCTTCGATCCAGCAACCATGCCCCAATATATTCATTATTGGAGTCTATGAGTCATAAACATGGTCAAGGTTCTAGTTACAGGTACTGCAGGGTTTATCGGATTTCATCTGAGTCAGCGCTTGCTCAGCCGGGGGGACGAAGTCATTGGTCTAGATAATCTGAACAACTATTACGACGTTTCTCTCAAAGAAGCTCGTCTCGCTAAACTTCAGGCCCACCCACAACAGCAGAGATTTACCTTTTATAAGGTGGACTTGGCAGATCAGGATAGTATAGAGAGCCTATTTGCTGAACATAATTTTGAAGTCGTCGTCAATCTGGCGGCTCAAGCTGGAGTCCGGTATTCTCTCACTAATCCCCGCGCCTATATCAACAGCAATGTGGTGGGCTTTACTAATATCCTAGAAGGATGTCGCCATGCTTCTTCAGTAAAGCATTTAGTCTTTGCATCTTCCAGTTCCGTTTATGGGGCGAACACCAAAATCCCCTTTTCTGTTCATGACAATATCGATCATCCAGTCAGCCTCTACGCTGCCTCGAAAAAGGCTAATGAATTAATGGCACATACCTATAGCCATCTGTATCGGATTCCTACAACTGGCCTCAGGTTTTTTAGTGTCTATGGTCCCTGGGGGCGTCCTGATATGGCTCTTTTTCTATTTACGAAGGCGATTCTTAATGGTCAGCCCATTGATGTGTTCAATCGAGGTCAGATGAAGCGTGATTTTACCTACATTGATGACATTGTTGAAGGAATTGTCCGAGTGATGGATCTCATCCCGACTCCAAACCCAGAGTGGTCTGGAGATCGCCCCGCCCCTGCTACTAGTCTCGCTCCCTATAAAATTTATAATATTGGTAACAACCAGCCCGTTGAGCTGATGTATTTTATTGAAATTATTGAAACTTGTTTGGGGAAAAAAGCTGACAAAAATTTCCTGCCCATGCAGCCAGGTGATGTCCAAACTAATTATGCAGATATTGATTCTCTGATGAAAGATGTGAGGTTCGGCCCCAAAACTTCTATTGAAGATGGAATTGCTCGCTTCATAAGTTGGTATTGTTCTTTCTATTCTAGTTGATTCACGTACAAGATTCTAATGGCAAATATTTTCGATTGATTGGAACTCTCTTAGAGCTCGAACATTTAACGTACCTGCCATGCTTTTGGACGTAGAAGATATATTACCAATACTGCGCTGCCCACTATCAGGAAGTCCGCTAGTCAGAGTTGAAAATCAGCTTTATTCGTCGCACGATTCAGTGAAATCTGTTTACAATATAGTACAGGGGTATCCAGTATTAGTTGACTTTGTTGAAAGGGTTCTAAGTCCATAAGATATTAAAATCTTGGATTCTGTTATAACAAGACATTCATATCAAGGCTTGGCAAAGATAGCCAAGCGCTTGGTTTCACCTCCTCAATCTGTTACTGCTAAGAACATAGAAAAAATTTTTAGCTTACTAAGTAAAGATAAAGAACCGCCAAATGTCTTGCTTATTGGCGGTGGCATGGTTGGTCAGGGAATGCAGCGTTTCTACACTGATCCATTTGTCAAGCTTGTAGCTTTCGACATTTATGGGTCTTCTAGCGTTCAGTTCATTGCCGATGCTCATAATATTCCTCTGCCAGGTGAAAGCTTTGATTTGGTCATTATTCAGGCTGTGCTTGAGCATGTTTTGGAGCCAGGGCAAGTCGTTTCAGAAATTCATCGAGTTTTAAGACAGAATGGAATTGTCTATGCTGAAACGCCCTTTCTACAGCACGTACATGAAGGCGCATACGATTTCACTCGCTTCACGGAAATTGGCCATCGTTATTTATTTAGGAATTTCACTCTAATCGATTCAGGAGCCTCGGCAGGAGCTGGGACTCAACTCCTTTGGTCATTAGACAATTTTTTTCGTGGAATATTTAGAAGTCGCAAAGTTGGCAAATTTATAAAACTATGTTGCTTCTGGCTACAATATTTTGATGATTTCATTCCTGAATCCTACAATGTAGATGCGGCTAGTGGAGTTTTCTTCTTGGGTCGAAAAAGCACTTTTCCAATATCTAGAAGTTCAATAATTCCTCATTATAAAGGCGCTCAGCAATAATTTTCTCCATGAAAATTCTATTTTTAATTACCAGATCAGATACGATTGGTGGTGCGCAGGTTCATGTAAAAGATCTGGCTAAAGCTCTTATCCACGATCAAACTCAGGTGGTAGTCCTCACAGGAGAATCTGGGTATTACAACCATGCTTTAAGTAAACTAAAAATTCATAATATCTCCTTGGAGAGTCTTAAGAGGTCTATTAATCTCCTTGAAGATTGGAGAACTTTATTCGAAATCCGAAAAATCATTCGATCACACCAACCTGATTTAGTCAGCACACATTCGAGTAAAGCAGGATTATTAGGACGTATTGCGTGCCAATTAGAAGGAGTTCCCTGTTTGTTCACAGCACATGGGTGGGCATTTACCCAAGGAGTTCCTGGGGGAAAGCGATACTTGTATCGGTCTCTCGAATCGTTGGCTTCCCCTTTATCAAAACTCATTATCTGTGTCTCTGATTATGATCGGCATCTCGGCATTCAAGCCGGGATAAATCCAGATCGACTAGTTACCATTCACAACGGGATGCCTGACATCCAGCCGAAATATTGGGCAGATCCCATCGGTAAAGGCACAATTCATCTCACAATGATTGCTCGATTTGATCAGCAGAAAGACCACATGACTTTGCTGCAGGCGATTCAACAGATCGAGAATGTGCATGTCAATCTAGTAGGTGACGGGCCTAGTCTAAACAACACAAAAGCCTTAGTTGAACAACTGAATATTGAAGACAAAGTCAGTTTTTTGGGCTTTCGCTCCGATATTCCTGAGGTGTTAGCCCAGTCACAGATTTTCGCGTTAATTTCCCATTGGGAGGGCTTTCCGCGCACGATTATCGAAGCCATGAGAGCTGGCTTGCCTGTTGTGGCTAGTCAGGTGGGGGGCGTAGCCGAAGCGGTGATTGATGGTGAGACTGGCTTCTGTGTCGCCAGACAAGATGTGGCAACCCTGAGAGAACGGCTTGCTAAACTGGTGGCTGAACCAGAACTGAGAGTGCAGATGGGGCAGGCCGGTCGACGGCGGTATGAGGCGAACTTTACGTTTCAAAGAATGTATGACCAGACTTGTCAGGTTTATGAGCGAGTTTTAGCTCGTGAGGGCAAGTTGTGATGCCGAAGCCGGTGCCAATAGTCATGACGGGGGCAACTGGTCTGATGGGGCAGATGCTCGTCAAAAAGTTGAGGCAGTCAGCTCCAGATACCGCGCTGACTTGCATTACGAGATCGCCTACTCAGCATTCTGTGTTGCAAGCCGTGAACCCAAATCTTACTTTTATCTCCGGAGATACGGCTCTACTAGAGACTTGGCAATACATTTTTGGGCAACATGCACCTGACACCCTCATCCATTTGGTTCAGCTCAGACAGATTTCAACAATTCTGACCGCTTTGGAACAGGTACACTCTTTACCCAGGCTTATTGTTATTGGGACAACGGGCGTTTATTCACGCTATAACGTCTATTCTCAAGAATATAAAAAGGCAGAAGTGGCTTTGAGCCAGTATCGCGGCTCTTCTTGTTTGCTCAGACCCACGATGATTTATGGGTCACATCGAGATAAGAATTTGCATAAGCTGATCAAATTTTGCGATCGCTATGATTTTTTCCCTGTTTTTGGTTCTGGTAAGTGTTTGCTGCAGCCAGTCCATGCTGACGACTTAGCCCGAGCACTCCTCGCGGTGTTTCTTAATCCTGAAATTCAGGGAACCTATGATCTGTCTGGGGGGACGGTTGTTTCATTTCTAGAACTTTTGGCATTGGTCGAAAAGCTGTTGGGAAAATCTGTTCGCCTGCTAAAAATTCCCTATGGTTTGGGCGTTTGGTCAGCGACGATCGCCGAGCGCCTGTTAGGAACCCGCTCGCCAATTCGCAAGGAACAAATCTTGCGCCTTCAGGAGGACAAAGCATATTCCCATGCTGCGGCCACTGCCGACTTTGGTTATGCGCCTCGCTCGTTAGAAGATGGACTAACTCAAGAGATTGCCCTGTTGAGAGCAGAAGGAATTCTTTAAACTAATGGGCCTAGAAATACTTGCCCTGGCTATCGTGAGTTTCGTCATTGCCCTCGGACTGACTGGCTGGCTGAAGCAGCGTTTCGGCCAAGCTCTACTCGATCTCCCTAACGATCGCAGCTCCCACACCCAACCGACACCTCGGGGCGGGGGCTTGGGATTTTGCCTGGCTTTTGCGATCACGAGCTTATTGGGTTGGGGACTATCATATTTCTGGCCAACGGCTGTTCTCAATCTTTTTCCCAATCCGCTCTATGTTGTGTTGGTATTGCTGCCGCTGGCAATTGTGGGGCTGTTGGACGATCTCTTCACCCTGTCGGCTAAGGTACGCTATGCCGTGCAGTTGAGTGCAGCGGTGATCGCCTTTTTGAGTTTTGGTGCGTTTTCGTTAACTGGGCTGCCGGAAACTCTGTGGGTGGCGGTGCTGATGGGCGGTGTCACGTTGATTGGCTTCACGGCGCTGGTTAACTTCTATAACTTTATGGATGGGCTGGATGGGCTGGTGGCCAGTGTGACGGCCCTTCAGTTGGGGTTTCTGGCGCTGTATCTACAGCAGCCGATTTGGTGGCTGCTGGTGGCAGCCCTGCTGGGCTTTTTATGGTGGAACTGGTCGCCCGCCAAAATTTTTATGGGGGATGTGGGCAGTACAGTGCTCGGTGCCAGCGTGGCGATCGCCCTCATCGTGCCAGCCGCTGACCCCATGAATGTCGCGGCTCTAGCGATTACCCTGCCCCTCACTGCCGACGCAATTTACACATTGACGCGTCGCTTGCTGAAGGGCGAAAACATCTTTCAGGCCCACCGCACGCATCTCTATCAGCGGTTGCAGCAGTCGGGGTGGAATCATGGCCGCGTGGCGATCGCCTATGGCCTGTGGACGGTACTGCTGGCAGTACTGATCGGGGAGTGGGATGGTGTCGGTAGTCTGCTGGGACTCGGCATCAGCGGCTTAATCATCATTGTGGGTGAATATTATTTGACCGCTCGGCTTAAGACGACTAGCCCCAGTCAGTCCTGATGGCTGCTGACCAACTCTATCTGGCTACCGGCTAATCGCTCTGGTTCGGTAAGCCGTGATCTCTGAGGCCTTTTGGTCGTTACGTCCCCCTTGGGAGACGAGCTCAGGGGGTATCGAGGATGATGTGTTATGAAGATCGCCGTTGTTGAGAGAGGCAAACGGTTCCTGGTCTGAACACTGCGATGCTGCCAAATGTAATCCTGGATACCGGCCCTGGGGGATCATCAATGCCTATTATTGAGTCAATCTTTAGCTGGCATAAAGACTTCTGAGCTTTAGCGTGGGGCTTTTTACTATGGGGCTTAGAGAACGCAAGGGTCGTGGTGATGTCGATCCAGTGGATGGCAGCGCTAACGCCGGAGTGCCCATACTGTCCCCATAGGAGCCTCGCATGGTTGACGATTATCAACCTTCTTCAGAGCAAACGCTCGATCGCGATTGCATGACGCTGTCGCGGCACGTGCTGCAGCAGTTGCAAAGCTTTGGCCCCGACGCTCAAGACTTAAGTGCCTTGATGAATCGCATTGCCCTGGCAGGTAAATTGATTGCCCGTCATCTCTCGCGGGCGGGCTTGGTCGCCGATACGCTGGGATTTACCGGGCGCACAAATGTGCAGGGCGAAGACGTCAAAAAGATGGACGTGTTTGCCAACGATGTCTTCATTTCGGTCTTTAAGCAGAGTGGCCTGGTCTGTCGGCTGGCTTCAGAAGAAATGGAGAAGCCCTACTACATTCCAGAAAACTGTCCGATTGGTCGCTATACGCTGCTGTATGACCCAATTGATGGCTCTTCAAACGTGGACATCAATTTGAACGTGGGGTCGATTTTTGCGATTCGCCGGCAGACGGGGGATGACCTGGATCGCTCAGCGGCAGATCTGCTGACTCACGGTCGGGATCAGCTGGCAGCGGGCTACATTTTGTACGGGCCGACGACGGTGCTGGTGTATTCCATCGGTCATGGCGTACATTCCTTTACGCTCGATCCGAGTTTGGGTGAGTTCATTCTGACCGCCGAAAACATTCAACTGCCCGCGCACGGGTCTAACTACAGCGTGAATGAGGGCAACTTTTGGCAATGGGAAGAGTCGATTCGCGACTTTACGCGCTACGTCCATCGCCATGAGGGCTATTCCTCTCGCTACAGCGGAGCGCTAGTGGGCGACTTCCATCGAATTTTGCTGCAGGGGGGCGTATTTCTGTATCCCGGCACGGTCAAAAATCCCCACGGTAAGCTGCGGCTGCTCTATGAGACGGCTCCCTTGGCCTTCTTGGCAGAGCAGGCAGGCGGGCGGGCGAGCACTGGCAGCCAAAGACTGTTGGATGTGGTGCCAACGGAACTGCACCAGCGGACGCCGGTGGTGATCGGCAGTGCTGACGATGTGGCTCTAGTGGAATCATTTATTCAAGAACGCCTGCGAGAACAAGAAGCGATCGCGGCTCCCTCGTGAGGGTGAGGGCGATTGAAGGTTCAGTCTTGAGGAAGCTGACCCGGTGCTCCCCAAGCGATCGCGACTGAGCGCTCACCGATGCTCTGGCACCGTAAACCGCCGGTAGGTCAAAGACTCCCGATCGCTGAAGGGGCGATTTAACCAGCCTCTAAGTTCGCTTTCCGACTGCTGCTACACCACACTCTTTCGATTAGCCTTGAGTCCATTTACCCCACTCGCAAAGCCCTATGGTTAGTCTGCTAGAAAATCCGCTACGCGTTGGCCTGCAACAGGATCGCATCCCCGATCCCCAAATTTTGGTGATTTTTGGCGCTTCGGGTGATTTGCCCCAGCGCAAGCTGGTGCCCGCTCTGTATCAGATGAAGCTCGATCGCCGCTTGCCGCCCGAACTAACGATTGTCGGCGTGGCACGACGCGAGTGGAGCCATGATTTCTTTCGTGAGCACATGCGCGAAGGGGTCGAGCAGTTTGGCGGCGGCTTGGGGAATGAAGCCGTCTGGAACAACTTTGCCGACGGCCTGTATTACTGCCCGGCCAATATCGACAAGCCTGAGGACTATCAAAGACTCAAGGCGTTTTTGGCTGAACTAGACGAAAGCCGAGGAACTCGGGGTAATCGTGTTTTTTACCTCTCGGTGGCCCCGCGCTTTTTTGGGGAAGCGGCGCGGCAGTTAGGGGCTGCAGATATGCTTGCTGAGCCGGACAAGCAGCGCTTGGTGATTGAAAAGCCCTTTGGTAAAGATATTGGCTCAGCGCGGGTGCTGAACCGCGTCGTGCAGGACGTCTGCAAAGAAGAGCAGGTTTATCGCATCGATCATTACCTCGGTAAAGAAACGGTGCAGAACCTGATGGTGTTCCGCTTTGCTAACGCCATTTTTGAGCCCTTGTGGAACCGGCAGTTCGTTGATCATGTGCAGATCACCGTGGCCGAAACAGTGGGCCTAGAAGGTCGGGCGGGCTACTACGAAACCGCCGGAGCGCTGCGAGACATGGTGCAAAACCACCTGATGCAGCTATTTTGCCTGACGGCGATGGAAGCACCCAACTCACTGGATGCCGACAGCATTCGCAGCGAAAAGGTCAAGGTGCTGCAGGCGACCCACCTGGCAGACTTGGAAGATTTGTCGAAATGTGCGGTACGGGGCCAGTACGCCCCCGGCTGGATGAACAACGAACAGGTGCCCAGCTATCGCTCAGAAGACGGCGCTAGTGAAGAGTCGCCCACACCGACCTACGCGGCTTTGAAGCTGATGATTGATAACTGGCGCTGGAAGGGCGTGCCGTTCTACATGCGGACGGGCAAGCGCATGCCAAAAAAGGTGTCGGAAATCTCGATTCACTTTAAAGAAGTGCCGTTCATGATGTTTCAGTCGGCAGCGAAACAGTTGAATCACAACGTGCTGGCGCTGCGCATTCAGCCCAATGAGGGCATCTCAATGCGGTTTGAGGTGAAAACACCGGGCAACTCCCTGCGGACGCGATCGGTGGCGATGGACTTTCGCTACGATGCGGCGTTTGGTAAACCCAGCACTGAGGCCTATGGCCGCCTGCTGGTGGACTGCATGCTGGGCGATCAGACCCTGTTCACCCGAGGTGATGAAGTGGAGGCCTCTTGGCGGATGCTGCCGCCTCTGCTGGAAGTGTGGGATGCACCAGCCGATCCGCAGGTGATTCCGCTTTATGAAGCGGGCACGTGGGGCCCCGTGGAGGCAGAACTGCTGCTGAACTGTGATCACCGGCGCTGGCGACGACTCTAGGATGTCTTCTCCTAAGTCTGGCGGTTAAGAGGGGAATGAGGGAGCAGTTTTCAGATTTCAATGGACGACTCCATTCAAAATTCCTAGCTGGAAACTTGCTCACTTCTGTCTATTTAGACACGATCGCATTCGCCTCCACGGTAGGCGCTAGGGACAGAAACCCAGTGATATCGACTCAATACTGTCTAGATCAGGCCAGACCCTAGCATCATCCTTAAGTTCCCGTAGATTTTAGTGAAGTTCGGTACCATAGACACGATGCCTGACTGTTGTTGGATTCTGCCCTTAAATTCCGAGAGCTACTATGATCACAACTCCCGTTGTTGCGCTACAAAAACCGAAGGATATTTCCATAGAGGAAATTGATGCCGAGCTGCGGAATATCTGGCGGAGTCAAGACTCTGGCACGACGGCTCCGATGGCGACCCGAGCCAGTACGTTTAGCATTGTGGTGTACGAACCAGAGGAGTTTCAACAACTCTTGGCGGCGCTCGCCTTCTATAAAGGCGACATCGACGGTCAGCATGGTTCCAAAACTCGGGACGCTATTCGTCAGGCGCAGATGGCCTACGATTTGCGGGTGACGGGACGAGTCGATGAGCCCACGTTGAAGCGCTTGCGAGCCGAGTATGATGCCCTCTCGCCGGACCAAAAAGCCTTCTCGAATCCGGATTTGCGGGGCTTTAACCTGAGTGAGGCGATCGCGGCCCAAAATCCCTGCCGGGTAATCACCCTCTGCCCCACTTTGGGCGACGATACCGGCGTGACAGCGCAGGTTTCGGCCTATTGCCCCGTGCAAAAGCGCAACGCCACCAACCTGATCTGCTGCGAATACATTACCCTGCGCGGCACGAAGGCGGCTCTAGAGCGCGTGTCAGGAATTGTTTCCTCTTTGCTGATTGGCGACTTGCCGAAGTTTGTCTGGTGGAAGGCAACCCCCAATCCCGAGCAGGCATTGTTTAACCAACTGTCAGAGACCAGCAACTGTTTGATTGTCGATTCCAGCTACTTCAGTGAGGTGGAATCAGAGCTGAACAAAATTCAAGAAATTACCGAATCAGGCAAGTACATCGCTGACCTCAATTGGCACCGCCTGTTTCCCTGGCAGGAGCTGACGGCGGAGGCTTTTGACCCGCCCGAACGCCGGGATTCACTGACCGAAGTCGATCATGTCAGTATCGACCATGAGCCAGGAAATTCGGCTCAGGCCCTGATGTTTTTAGGCTGGCTGGCCAGTCGGCTGGATTGGACGCCGATGCGCTACGTCGAAGAGGGCGGCGACTATGCGATTCGCAAGGTGTACTTTCAAAGCAGCTATGGCAGCCGAGAAATTGAGGCGGAGCTGGCGTCGATTCCGGTAGCCGATGTGGGCGAGGTGATTGGTGATCTTGTCGGCATTCGCCTCACCTCCGACAATCAAACTGCTGACTGCTGCACGATTCTCTGCTCCGAAACGACCGGCTGCATGCGCATGGAAGCAGGCGGCGGCGCTCAGGCCTGCCGCGTCGAAGAAGTGACGGCCATTTCGGATCAGCGAGCTGACCTGATTTTGGGCCAGCAGCTGCAGCGTTGGGGTGAAGACATTCTCTATCAAGAAAGCCTGGCGATGGCTGACCAAATTTTGCGGCTGTGTCCGTGATTGCGCCTGGCGTCAGTGCGTAGTTGCCGTCATCCAGAGGTCACTGGAAACGAGGAGTAAGTTTGGCAGCGCTGGGATGAGATCGCGCTCCAGGCTGCTGGGCTAGCGCTTGGCCGTAACTGATCGGGGCTAAAGTCAGTCCCCCTTGGCGACTTCGCAGGAGGGGCTCGTGCCTGATTCCCTGGCCGAAACGCCGGCTGAGCGCAGTTGAAGCAAGCCTGCTGGCCAGAGATAGGCGATATGGCGAGTGCGGATAGTTGAACCTCTGACTGAGCCTTTCTGCCAGGCTGTTATACCAATTCTCTGAAACTGGACTACAGATCTTCCTTTCGGCTCCGCTCAAGGAACGTCGGCTGAGCGAAGTCGAAGCCGACTTGTATGTGTAGCTGTAATTTGTCGAACTGGTATTAGAGCTGTCCTGAGCAGAGCTTTAACGGCTGGCAAAGACGGCTAATTTTAGTGAAAATAAAGCCATCTCAAATAGTGGAGTCTCATGTTTGGCACATTTCAGCAAACGACGCTTCGGATTGAAGTCAACGCACCGGTTGAGGCCATCCGCGATAGCTTGCTACAGCCCCGTCAGTTTAAGCAGTGGCTTTGGCCTCAAACGTTTTCAGCAGGGCTGCCTGACGTGTTAGAAAAAGAGACGACTTTTACCGGTTATGTGGGGCCAATCAAAGTGCAACACCGCGTTGCTGATCTATCCGCTCAGCACGTTTGTTTGCTGCTGTGGGAGGGGATCGATGGCTTCCACGAATGGCGTTGGGGCGATGAGTGGGTACAGTCGCGGATTGAGGGCATTTCACTACTGCCGATCAATTTAGCCCAGAGCCTCAATTTGTTCCGACTCAAGCGGTTTTTGGAAGAGTCTTGAAACACGATAAAAGGCCATAATCGTCGTGAGCCCCTTCAGGTGAACGCGGTTGGCGAGCCTAACGGTACAGTGTGCTAGCGATCGCCTTGATGGGTTTAAGAATCGTGCTCCCTTGGTAGTAATTCTTGGACAGCTCTAACAATCATTTCAGGTTGGTCGATCCAAACAAAATGTCCGCTCTGATCGGCTTTGATCTGAGTATGGTGGGTGGATAATTTAGCAAGTTCATCATGCATGCGATCTCTCAGTCGATTAGCCGCTTTCAATGGCATCAACAACGTAAAAAACGAGGGCAGAAAAAATGACTTTGCCTTGACTGTTACTATGGGCAGATTTCCCAGATTGTCAGCCTGCTGCATTTGTCGTCCGCTTTTATCTAGACCTGAGATTTCTTGAGCCATCGTTATCCAGTGTTTAGGACGGCTAAAAGAGCGCTTGACGGCTCTACGAGTCCTGTGAGAAAACTGGCGCAACCCTGGTTTTAATACTTCGAACATCCCGATCTTTTGCAGCAAGCGGATGATGCCTAATAGCGCTCCTAAAACAGACATGACAAAGCCTGAGGCAAAAAAGAGCTGCAGACTGCGTAGAACAACGGACATTTTTAGCATGCCTGTTTCGTGTAGCCCGTCCACCAATATCAAGCCCACGACTTTGTGGGGATAACAATGGGCATAGAGACGAGTGTTATAGCTCCCAAAAGAATCTCCTAGCAAAATATAGGGCGGCTCGATTTTGGCAGCGACGAGTAAAGCCTCCAATTCATCGACAATGTGCTGACTGGTGCGCGGACGGGGACTGCGATCGCTCCAGCCATAGCCAGCGCGATCGTAAATGACCACTCGCGATCGTTTTGCCAGCTGCTCAATTAGAAAATAGCCCTCAATTCCTCCCAGACTATGGTCTAAAACAAGGGTTGGGCTGCCACTGCCTGCCACAACATAGTGTAGAGAATATCCCCCGACATCTATTTTTTGACCGGGCACAGGCTGACGATCTTCTTGCCAACAAGCGATGGCTTGATAAAGGGTTAGTCCTAGCAACACCAACCATCGCACCAAAACAAATGACATGAAAACACAGCCAGGATGTTTCAAACAACTGACACAAGATCAGTTTTGACACGGGTTGAATCCCTGTCAAAACTGAAAGAGGACTAACTGTATTCTATTAGCCGGTTTGTCCGAAATAAACGCCAGGCTGTCAAAAATCGACACTAGCTGTGGTGATGTTTGTGAGCCACACACATGAGCGACAGCGCCGCCTTGGGTGAGTTGGGGTTAATGCCAGACAGCCGCTGAGCAACGCGGTATTTGAGCGCTGGGCGATCGCGGTGACCTTGAAACAGAGCAGCACCGAGGGTGTGACTGTGAGGATAAACGTGAGTAGCAAATCCCAACGGCTCTAAAATCGAGTGATAAAACTCAATGGTGAGGCCATCGCCGGGGACGTGGTGCGCTTCGGTGGCCAACGCACACTGCTGCTCTGCGGCTGAGGCATGTCCGCCGCGCTTGAGCAGTCGATAGATCGGCAAACGCAACTCCCACAGGGCTCGAGCAATACCGGTGAAGTGCCACGCTGTTTTTTGCAAATCGTGGTCGCACACCAAAATGCCCCCTGGTTTTACCAGACGGGCTGCTTCTTGCAGGGCGGCGACCATGTCATCGCAATGGTGCAGCGTCGCATTGACCACTACGACATCGGCAATTGCTGAGCGCAAGGGCAGATCTTGGGCGTCCGCCAGGAGGGGCTGGTATCCAAGGCGCTCAGCCATCTTCAACCCTCCTAAACTGACATCTACCCCAATCAGTAGCTCCGGCTTGCCCCCGATCGCGGCAAAGATGTTACCCGGTCCGCAGCCGATATCAACCACGACTTTGTCGTCCCAACTGCCAACGGCACTTCGCCAGCGCTCAATAAACGCATCGCTACGATGGCACGCCTCTAAGTAAGACTTCGCCCATTGGGCATGGCCAAAATATTCAGCATTGGCGCCGAGGGCAAGGGTTAAATTTTGGGCGGCGATTGGCGTGCAGGGCACTCCATCCGCCTGATTAACAGCAGCAGTGTGCTTTAAGTAATGCGCGATCGCCGGTTTATATTTTTGAAGCATACTTGGCCAGTTGGTCTAATAGTTCGATCAAATAGGGAATTCATGGCAGCTGCGACTCACGTAAAACGGGTTGAAGTTTGGTGTCAATGCCAAGGAACAGAGCGACAAATGCTGCGTCAAAATAAATGAGTCGTCATCGTTGGTGTAACTGGTTGAACCTGGGCTAGAGGCTCTAGCTGGTTGAGGTGTTAGGCGCGGGTTGGCCTGGCCTCAACGGCTTTGGTCGTTAATTGATGACGCGCCCTAGTCAAGAAGCAGAGTTTTGTCGTCAAGCCTTGGCCAGCTGACGTTAACTGATCAGGCCTACAAGCCATGGGTCTGAGGCTTGTAGGCCGGCTCTAGGCATAGCGAATTTGAAAAATAAGGCGGTTTTGTTGGCGAGGCGGTAGCAACTTATGAAAGCAGGCTGGATCTTGCATGAATCCAAACCCAGCTTTGCCTTCAATGAGCAGCTCGTTCTCTTGGCCGTAATAGTCGAGCAAGACCTGATCGGGGGTGCGCCCTGACCAAGGAGCAAACAACGTGTGCAAAGGCTTCTTGTTGTGCGATCGCGCGATCATGACATGGGCACCCGTTTGCACATCCATATCAGTGATGTAGAAATAAGCTGACATAAAGTTATAGCCAGCGACATCGTAGTGATAGCTCAAGGGCAAAAACCGATTCTTTTGCTCTTGGTCATTGAGGTCTGAGACAAACGTCCAGGTGAGGTGGCGAGTCACCTGGGTAGGCCAATATTGCAAATAGTCATGGGCAATGCTTAATAAAACCGGGTCTTGAGCAATGCGCTCAATGGCCGGGCAGTTGCTTGGGTTTTTGACTAACCCCCGCAGCACCGAGCGACCCGTAGGCAGCTGACCATTTTTGACATCATGCAAAAAAAACTCATCGTCGCTGCCTGGCTCGTACAGCACGTTTTGACAGGCAAAGTCGTGGATTTCCTGAACCATCGCGGCCGGCAGTTCAAACCCGAACGTCACGCTCTTATCTCTCAGGGCATCGCCCGCAACAGGGGGGGAAACGTCAGGAAAAACCGAACTTTCTCGCGGTTGTAATCGGTTTCGATAAAGACTGCCGTTGGTCTGTTGACGCTTCTTTTGAAAAAAGCTGTAGGTTTTACGGATCGTATTAAAACGACCCACCGTATGGTGCAGATCGCGTTTTTTGAGACGGGCTGAAAGGCGATTCCAGGCGACACTCAAATTCATATCAAGACTTCCTGATTACGTATAGCTACTGACGCCAAACAATTAGCAATTCGCCAATGTTGGGTGTTTATCCGGAAAACTCGCGAAACTCAGTATATATACGGAGCTGATGGATTTGTTTTCAGCGACTAGAGAGGAGTGAAACTAGCGATGAGGCAGACACCAGACTTTCTGTCTGGGGATTAAGGAACAGCTCGGTTTGAATGCTTGAGTCTTGATATCCAAAGGCGCAGTCGCGGCTGCAATGATTTTGATAGATGACATCGTGAGAATCGGCAAGCACCGCTGCTAT
>ERZ1740072.405-NODE-405-length-17705-cov-4.366006_pt1 | contig 17705 bp, 16 predicted proteins | sample MGYA00581733_ERZ1740072 | MGnify/ENA primary metagenome ERZ1740072 (study PRJEB43018, sample SAMN04849741) | marine metagenome | isolation source: floating plastic debris | place: Pacific Ocean | collected 2008-08-30 | study: EMG produced TPA metagenomics assembly...
TTACAGCAAAAGCGAGCTCTTTGATCATGGAACAAGTATGGAACTTCAACTAAGGCGTGCCAAGAAAAATAAGCGTGCCCGGCTGTATCGTGCTGAATTGGGGCTAAAATCCGAGCGATTCTGCAATCGCTTTGACTTTCGCTTCCCGATCAGGAACCGACGCCTCGATCATTTTGTAGTATCGGTCGAGGATATGTGGCGGCACTTTGTCCGGCGACCCGGCATCAAATGGCGGGTTGGGGTCATATTCGATCGATAGCTGTATGAACTTGGCAAAATCCTCCCCGCGAATGCGCGCGGCCAAGGCCAGCGCGAAATCAATTCCGGACGTGACGCCGCCACCGGAGAACCGATTCCGGTCCTCAACGATGCGTTGCTTGACGGGGATCGCGCCAAAGAAGGCGAGCTGGTCAATCGATGCCCAGTGACAGCCCGACTTATAGCCCTTGAGCAGACCTGCGGCGCCCAATACCAGCGAGCCCGTGCAAACACTGGTCACCCATTGCGCTTTCGCAGCCACGGATTGCAGCCAGGCCAGAACGTCCGTGTCTTGCATAATGTCCATCGTGCCCAAGCCGCCGGGGACACAGAGAATATCCGCGGATTGAATCTCCTCAAATGTCGCCGTCGGCAGCAACGGAAACCCTGCATCGGTTGGCACTGGATCCGTGTCTTTCCAGACCAGGTTAAGCGTTGTGTTACCCAGGCGCGACAAGACCTGCGCCGGGCCGGTCAGGTCGAGTTGCGTGACATTTGGAAAAACGAGGAATGCGACGGATATCGGGGATAATTCTGGCATGGCCATCTCCTTTGTGGTGACTGGCCCAGGCGAACGGCTCGGATTGAATTTGAGGCGACGCTCCCCGATGGTGCTCCATCCTGATCTCGCCAGTCGCGTCGCACTTGCCAGCATAGCTCAGGATCAAATGGATATCCATCTGATTCCCATCACCATGAGCCCAAATCCCAAAAAGGGTGGTCAGCGCCGCAAGGTATAGTCACGACGCTGACCGGGGGAGGAGGACTGTCTTTAGAAGGCGGCCCTCAACCGAGCGGAGAAGTCATAACCCTGATAGTCCGCCGAATCCGTCGACCAGGATCCTGGCTGATTGTTCGGGGAGGTGGGCAAGTCGTAAGTCGGAATGCCGGGGATCACGCCAAACCGATAGCCCGCGCCGAGCGAGAAATACTCGGAGATGTCGACATCGAATCCGAACCGCAGACTGCCGCCGATATCGAATGAGCAATCGCTGAAATCCTCGTTTAATACGACATTGGACAGCGCGGCCCCGCAGACGCCCGGATCACACGTCGTCGTCTGATTGAAGCGTCCTGTTGCGTCAGAGTTCATAAGCTCCAGCAAGCCACTGACATTGAAGCCAATGCCTGGTTGAACCCCATCCCGCGGCAAAAGGTCGAACGTTCCGATGCCTGAGAGGCCGACGCCAAACTGTTCAACCTCGGTCTCGATCTGATTGGTTTGACCAATGCCGCCAAATGGCGAACCCGCAAATGATGCGGATGCGCTGCTCCATAAATTGGTTTCGCCTTTGCGATGAAAGCCAAACACGCCGGTGTTCAAGTCAAAACCGTCATTGCTCCACTTCAGCTTGTCGACACCAAATTTGAGGAAATCAAGATCACCTTCACCCCGCGCCGATCCGTCGAGGCCGAAGGCGTCACCGAGGAACAGTCCGGTGGAGGTTTGCGTTTCACCGCCCGTTCCGCCTTCCCCGCCTTCTCCACCGTCATCAAGGAAAGCGAATTCATCGGCATAGGTCAGTGCGACACCAAATTCGCCATTTTCGGGATCGCTGCCAATCCGGTCCGTATCTGAACTGTAATGGCCATATTCTGCCCAGAACCGTGTCGGCTTGCCGCGGAATTGCGGACCCGTAATGGCGCCATTGACATGCCAGCCATCCCAGTCTTCCAACTCGGCTGTTACCAATGGACCCTCATCGCCACCTGACGATGGCACCAGGGTGCCGGCCGAAATGGCGCCCATGCCATCGGCTTCAAACTCGCCAAAGCCGCCGGAAACGGCGACGCCGCGAACGGGGGTTTCCTCAGGTTCTGTATTGCCGAGGGCGACTTGCGTTTCACGGTCCGCATCGACATCCTCGCCAATTGCCGCTTTTGGCGCTTCTTCCGGATCGCCGCAAACCTCGACGGTCAGCTCCATGCTGCGCAGATTCTGCTTTGGATCATTGGTTCCGGTTTCAACCGCATCGAACCGGATCGTATATTCGCCCGGCGCATCCGGCGCGCGGATGTCGGCCACATAAGTGTTGCTGCCATCGCTCTTCTTGAGCTCCTGCGGCTGACCACCGGGCAGAAGGGTGGCGGTCACTTTCAACGTGTCGCCTTCTGCGTCTTTCACCTGCGCGGCGGCCGTGAACAGATCGCCCGGGCAAATCCGTTTGGTCGGCACCACTTGTGTGCCAGACAGGAAGCCGATGGCGCCGACTTCCGGGGCTGTGTTGCCGACCGTGATAAAGGTGCTGAACGGCGTCGTCGTCGCGGCGACGTTTTGTTCAGGTGCCCCGTCATCGCCAGCGGATGCGCGGATTTCATGCCGTCCGCTATCATCCGTGTGGGGAAACTCGTCCGGCACGATTTCAAACCGCACGGTGTCGTCGCCCGCTGGCGTGACATCCAGCGTCTTGACCCCGTCAAACATGCGGTACGCCCCCCCACCCGCATCGGTCGCATCAATCTCGATCGAGGCGATATCGTCGCGGCCATTGGCGTCTTTGACCGTTCCACTGATCGCAACCATTTCACCATCGCCGGAATGATACGCATTGCCTGGCGCGCGCGGTGAAGTGAATCGCGGCTCTGGCGGTGTGTTCAGGATGGTGATGTCGAACGCTTGCGAGGTCGACTTTCCGTCTCTGTCAGCGACACTGACGGAGGTTCCGAAGGTGCCGTGAGCATGCGGGTATTTCGCACTCGCCGAGCGCTCAATCTTGAACGTGTATTGTCCGGTTGTTGGATCGTGGCGGCGGTTTGTAACCGCCAGGTTGCGTCCGAACGCCCCATCTGGCGTTGTCACCAGGCCAGCCGGATGGCCATCCAGTTTTACGTTTTGCTGAACAATTTCACTGCCGTTACGGTCATCTGCATTGGTGTCGATAATGACGATATCGCCCGACAGCGAAACATCTTCGCCGGGCTCAGCACTTGGCGCCTCCGGCATGGAGATAATGCGCGGCGCGGCATTGGCCACGGTATAGCTAAATCGCTGCGTATATCGCGTGCCGGTGGCACTGGCCGGTGCCCCGGCCGGCGCGCCTTGGACCGTAATCCCAACTGAGAATGGTCCTTGCCGGCGGACATCATCAGTCTTGAATGTGATATTGGCGGCTCCGCCTGGTGTGCGTGTATTTTCGCGGGTTGCAAACGCAGCCATTCCCGTGACCGTCACGCTGGAAAGGTTTACGGCCTTGCCGCTCGCGGTCCGCGCTGAAATCGCAGCATTCACGCGCGTGCCAGGCTCCACGCTGGCCGGGGCGAAGCTGATCGACGCGACGGGATCATCCGTGCCATCACATTCAGCTTCTGTTTTCGGTCGGCTCGCAATGGTCCTTTCCAGCGCGCCAATGTCACGCCCCACGGCTTGTTGCGCGCTGCGCATCGCAGCGAGATTAGCCGTCCCGAAATCCAGGCTTTCGAGGGCTCCGGCAGAGGTTTCGCCAAGGACCGAACGGTCATTGATGGCGTCGTTGTATTCGCGCTGCAATACGCTGATCCGTCGGCTGATCTGGGTCACCCGGCCCTTCAGCGCTTGCGCCGCCGTCACATCGCCCGCGCGGGCGGGTGTGCCGGGCGGGCAGGCATAGCTTGCCGGCAAACCGTTCAAGGTTGTCTGCACGTCGATCCGCAACGTCGCGATCGCGCCATTAATTGACAGACCTTCTTCATAAATTGCCGTCGCGCGCGCATCTTGCGCCACGGCTGATTGAACAATCGCCAAAGGTGCAACCGCGATGACTGTCGCCATCCCGGCAGATTTGAGTAGTAAATGTCTCATCATGGTATTTCTCCCGTCCCGCTCTTCAGAAATTGGAAGAGCTGGAACAGCAGACGCGATATCGCTCAGCGACGCATGATCCGTTTGTACTATGCGGTATATTTCACATATTTTTCAATGTGTTAAAGCTCTAAAATGCGAATTCCCAAATGCTAGTAGAGCATGTCTGCGCCTTCAAACCGCCCTCTGACGAATCGCGCGGTTTCCATAATCGATTGATCGGCGTCGACGGTAAAATCATGTTCCCAGACATGCCCGCCCGTGGGCCAGACCCGCATCAGCATTTTTCCGTCCGCTTCCTGTATGCGCCGGGCCAGAAGTTTGGAGTCATCGAAAAAGGAATCCTCCTGACTGACATGGACTAGGATGGGCGGCAGGCCGGACAAATCCCCGAACAAGGGCGATGCGTCCGGGTCGATTGCAAGGACCTTGTCCTGTAGATACAATCGGGCGCACAAAGCCGTCATCTCCATCGTGAATGGGCTGATACCAGACAGTCCTGACGACAGCAGCGAATAACCCGTCAGCGCCAGATCGAGCCAGGGCGAGAACATTGCCAGTCCGGCCGGCATGGGTTGACCGCGCGCCTTGAGGCGCAACAAAACCGCCATTGCAATCGACCCCCCTGCTGAATCGCAAGCGACCACAACTTTGGACGGATCATATCCATCATCATAAAGGCCCAGCAAAGCCGACTCGACATCATCGACCGCTGCCGGACAGGGATGCTCAGGCGCAAGGCGATAGTCAGCAATTCGCAACCTGGCTTCGGACATCCTTGCCAGACGCGCTGCAAGCGCCGTCATGCGATCACTTCGCTTCATGATAAATGCGCCGCCGGGGACATAAAGAATAGCCGCATCATCTGGCGCGCTTTTGGCGGAAATCCACTCGCCCAAACCATCCACCACTGGTTCTCGCGTTGTGTCGCGGAAGGCGTCATCCATAAGCAAAGGTTTGACCGCGGCTTCTTTGGCGCGGGCGTCCCGAAACTCGCGCACAGATTCGGCCAGCGCCTGATGCTGCTGACGGTCCATCATCTCAGCCCAACCCCGCGCCTTTTGCCGGGAGACCCATTGAATGAGGCGATTGACCTGACGGTCTCGCCAGCGCTGAAAACCCGAGCCGGGATGCAATAGGGGCATGTCGATCAGTTCAACACTTTGAGCCTTTGACCCTGTATCAGCCATCGGTGGTCCCCCACGAAACGAATTTTGCGCACCGCCGGACTGTAGTGTATGCTCAACTATCTGTCATGTTGAGCGAGTTAATGTCGAAGGAAAAGGCCGTTCAAAGAGCGCACTTATTGGTCGAAAGATCGGTCGAGCTGAAGCGATTTCGCAAGGCCTATCCCGGCAGCGACAAACGGTTTCGCGAGATCGAAAAGATTGCGCCGGACGAACTCAAACCGATCCTGGGCCATGTCCTTGAATTGATGGACATGCCGGAAGACGACGATCATTCTGAGCTCAGCCAGTTTTTTGGTTTCACGGCTGCGGAAGCCAAGCTGGCGCTCTTTTTAATGGCCGGGGGCAGTCTGTCGGCCTTTGCCAAGGAAAACGGCATCAGCCGGAATACGGCGCGCAATCAGTTGCAGGTGGTTTTTCAGAAGACCAATGTTCGCCGACAAGCAGAGCTGGTTGCCCTCTTGCGTGATACAGCCGGGTCCTTGTCCTGATCAAGTTCAATCAAACCGATTGATCGCTGATGGTTACAAAAGCCCTTCCGCCCGCAATCGTGTCTCTAAACCGTCCGCGCCCTGAAAGTGATGCGCCTTGATGCCAAGCTGTTCCGCCGCCTCGCAATTTCGCTCGCGATCATCGGTGAACAGGACCTCGCCCGGATCCGGGTTCCCCATTCGGGCCAGAGCAATCTCATAGATCCGACGTTCCGGCTTGATGGTTTTCTCAGCGCCTGACACCACGACATCCCGCAACAGCTTGATCATCGGAAACGCGTCAAACGTTTCGTCAGCAATCTCAGCCGGCAGGTTGGACAGGCCGTAAAGCGGCACGCGGGCTTCTTCCAGACGCGCCATCAAGGGCGGCATACCCGGAACATAGCCTTCAAACATGTCGAGCCAACGCGTCCGCCAGGCGCGGATCTGCGATCCATATTGCGGGTATTGCGCGATCAGCGGCCGAGCATTGTCAGCCATAGAAACGCCGCGATCGTGATGAACATGCCAATCCATGTTGCAGACATCGCGTACAAAGGCCTCAGCCTCAGCTTCATCATCGAAGAGCTGGCGATACAGCCGGATCGGTTGCCAATCGACAACCACATGTCCAAGGTCGAATATAACGATGAGAGCGCCCATCTCAAATGAGGCTCAGCTGTTCTTCTCTGACTCAGCCCTGTTTTGCTTTGAAACGGGGGTCAGTCTTGTTGATGACATAGGTCCGGCCACGGCGGCGAACGACCTTGCAGTCACGGTGGCGCGACTTGAGTGCTTTGATCGAGGATTTCACTTTCATGGCTTTTGCCCAAACGTTAGAACTGTTTTCACGAAAGCGCGGGACATACACATGTGGCCCGACTGAGTCAATCACGGCTTACAGGCTTGTCCGCAGAGGGGGACGATTGATGAGCGATTTTCTGATGAGGCGGCCTTTATATGGGCTGCTCGCTGGCGCAGCGCGTATGACAGCCTGCGCATCGACCCCGCAAAGCAGTGATGGCGGGTCGTCCATGGACGCGGGTTCGGGCGGTGGCAGCGAGGTCGCGATCACAGTGCCGTCCATCCCGCCTTTTGAGGCATCAGGCAATGTCAGCATGGATGCCTGGCGCGATGATTTCGCCGCCCGGGCATTGGCCGCTGGGCGCGATCCGGGCATTGTCCATGCGACGCTGTCCAGCATTTCACCGCTCGACCTCTATCTCGGCGGGGATGCCAGCGTGGCCAGGACCGATGTTGCGGATCAGGCTGAATTCGCCAAACCGATCTGGGAGTATGTCGACTCCGCTGTCACAGACGGCCGCAAGACCCGCGGGGCGGAGCGGCTGACGGATCTGATCGCCACATTTGATCGGATTGAGGCCGCCTATGGCGTCGATCGTGAGGCGATTACGGCCATCTGGGCGATGGAAACCAATCTGGGCTCCTATATCGGCAATTTCGACGCCGCCAACACGCTCGCCAATATGGCCGTAGAAGGCCGGCGGCGGACCCTGGCTGAAAGCGAGCTGATTGCATTGATGAAATTGCAGGAACGCGGCGATGTTTCGCGCGACGACCTAGTCTCAGGTTGGGCGGGTGCAATGGGTCAGACCCAGTTCATGCCGTCGACCTTCCTAACCTATGCCATCGATTTTGATGGCGATGGCAAGAAGGATCTGTGGAACAGCGCCCCGGATGCGCTTGCTTCGGCAGCCAATTATCTGCGCGCGTCCGGCTATCAGAAGGACCTGCCCTGGGGCACGGAAGTTTTGGCGCCGGGCGATTTTGACTGGTCACTGGCCGATGGCGAGGATCGCCGATTGTCGACCTGGATGAGCTATGGAGTCTCACCCATGGCGGGTGGAACTTTCGCCGCCCCAGATACGGCTTATGCCGAGCTTTGGCTGCCGACCGGGGCGACTGGCCCGAAATATCTTCTGTTCAAGAATTTTGATGTCTTCAAGGCGTATAACCGGTCTGACAGTTACGCCTTCTCGGTCGGCCTTCTCACCGATGGTGTGGCCGGCCAGAATGGGCCCGTTGCCGTCTGGCCCACCGAGCTGGAATTGCTGACCCGGCGCGACATCATGGTGTTGCAGAACAATCTCAACCGGCTCGGCTTTGATGCGGGCGCCGTGGACGGCATTGCCGGGCGCGGCACCAAGGGGGCACTTAGACGGTTTCAGAAAGCGAGCGGGATTGTTCCGGCGGATGGCTATCCGACCACGATCGCCCTGGATCAGGTTCTGGCGGCGAACTAGCCCTCGACTTCGTCGGCCTCGCCCACCCCGGGCGCGATGGCTTTCCAGGCGAACAACGCCATGGCGATCAGCAAGCCCACACAGATCCAGAAGGGCAATGACGGGTCGACAAATTCATACAGGAACAGTCCGAAGAGCGGCGTGATAATATAGCCCATACCATTCGCGGATATGACCAGTCCCGCGACATCGCCCTGCAATTGTGGGGAAACCGCAAGCGACGCACCGCTGGAGAAGCCGGGGCGGGTCAGGCCTTGGCCAATGCCGAGAAAGAACTGGGCGAAGATCAAAGTCGCGAAGTCCTGGGCCGGAATCAGGATCAAGGCGCCGATGAGCAAGGGAATACAGCCGGTAATCATCAGCGTTTTGTTTTTCAGCTTTAAATATGGACTCAGCTCCTGTTGTGCGGTCATCACGGCCATCGCGCCGACCATGAAGGCTGGGCCGGTATACTTGGCTGCATCGGCGCCTGTGACATCCAATTTATCCATCACGGCAAAAACGAAGACTTGCGTCAAAATCCCGGTGACCAGTGACAGAGTTACGGCATAGGCGAGAAAGGGTAGCACGTTGCGGGATCGCCACAGGCCAATCGCCCCGGGTACGGAGTCAATCTTGGTCGCATCCTGTACCGGCTCGCGGTTTTCCGGCAGAAATTTCCATAGCAGGACGGACATCAATCCGGCCATGATGGAGGTGATCAACATCGGACTGAGCAAGCCATAATTGGCCACCAGGACCGCCGCAAAGGCCGGCCCGACCACGGTCCCGAAACTGAAGCCGGATGTCACAAACGCGATCTGGCTTTGCCGCTCATTCGGATCGGTGCGATCGGCGACATAGGCCTGCGCCGACGGGCTCGACCCCGATCCGATCAGGCCGAACACAGATCGCGACAGTGCGAGACAGGCAAAGATCGCAAATGGCGCAGTGATCCACTCCGAAATCGCCGCCCAGGACGATATCAGAAGCAGAAACATGGACACGGAATAGCCCGCCAGCCCGAACGAGGCGATGCGCCGCCGTCCATATCGGTTCGAGCGCTTGCCCCAGAACGGGGAAGAGAGTGACCAGCATAAAGCGGACAGGGAAAAAATCGCGCCAGCCATCCAGTCCGGCAGCTCCAGCGTCCGGGTCAGTGGCGGAATCACCGCGGCGATCAGCATCGTATTGCCCGCCCCGATCGCCATGAGCGAGAAGAAGAGCAGAAAAAACGCCCCGCGCCGATTGGGCTGAGGCGTCAATTCAGAAGAGGCCGAATCCGCATTCATGCGCTCTCTTTGAGCCGATGCGCGACAAAATCAAGACATGACGCAGGGCTTTTTCGTGGTCGCAACCGGTTCGAAAGGATATTCTGAAAGTGTGGCGTGGAATGTGTGAGATCCTGCCCAAATGATTCAATTGCTCGGATTTGTGATTGTGTTGCTGGTCGTGTCCGGCGCGCTGCTGGTCAGTGGCGGTCCGGCGGTATTTGCGGCCCTGCCCTTTGAACTTGCCTTGATTGGCGGCGCCGCGATTGGCACGGTGATGATCGGCAATTCCGCACCGGTCGCGAAAGCGGCCTTTGTCGGCTTCGGGCGCGCCCTGTCTGGCGCCAAATGGACGAAAAGCGATTATGCGGGCCTGCTCACCTTGATGCACGAATTGACGCGGCGCGCCCAACGCGGCGGCATTATTGCCATTGAACAGGACATCGAAAACCCGGATCAGTCTGATCTGTTCGCGACGCAGCCGCGCTTGCAACAGGCCCCCCAAGCGGTCGGTTTGATCTGCGACAGTTTCCGGTTGCTGGCCCTGGACCCTGCCATGCGGGAGAGGTCCGTTTCCTATCTTCAGGACACAGTCGGCGAAATTGTCGAGGCGCGCCAGCGCGCTGTCACCGCTTTGCAAACCCTGGCCGCTGCCTTGCCGGCGCTCGGCATCGTTGCGGCTGTACTCGGTATTATCAAGACGATGGCAATGATTGACCAATCGACCGCTGTGCTGGGCGAAATGATTGCAGCGGCCTTGCTCGGGACGTTTCTCGGCGTCTTCCTCGCGTATGGCCTGGTCGGGCCCATCGCCAATCGGTTCGGACAGATTGTTGAAGAAGAAGCGGTCTATCTCGACACGATTGCACGCATCATAACCAGCTATACTCAGGGCATTGCGCCAAGAACGGCGATCGAAATGGCCCGCGCCAGTCTCCCCGTGGGACTGCGCCCAGACGTATCGGATCTCGACTCACGTTTGAAAGTGGTTCGCCTGGAACAGGCCGCCTGACCTCCGGTTTCGTTTACACGTGATCAGAAATTTCTTCGATAGATTTAAAGCCGCTTCAAATCTGACCTGAGATAAAGTGGTCTTTGACTTGATGGAGGACGCGTTGATGCAGGTCATGAATTCAAATGCGCCGCATGCAGAAGATGCTGCTTTGCTGAAAGGCCTTTCGAGGACGCTTGCCAAAGGTTTGTGCGGGATTATTGCCATCCTGGTTGCGATCAAGGCCGCCGCCTATACGCCCACCGTGCCCGAACTGTTCACGCACGAACAGCATTTCATGCGGGTACTGGCGTTTACAGCGTTAACCGTGTGGATTGCCCTCTCGATTGACGTTCAGCGACGTGGGGCGGCCGCCATAATTGCTCTGGCATTTGCGATCTTTGTCGAAATGTTTCTCGTGCCGGCGCGCGACCTCGCCGTGCCAAGCATTGTTTCCGCCAATCTCGGCATCGTTCTCGCCTATTGCGGGCTGCACCTTTACGGCCTTTCGAAAGAAGCGACGCAACAAAGCTAAACTGCAGGCGGATCGATCAAAACACTAGCCATTGTCCAAAGACCACCCTACTCTCCATGATAAGGTTCAATGGGGAGTTTGGGCTTGTCTCGATTTGAAGATCTCATCTCTACGGTCGCGCATTATCAGGCATTAGCAGCTGAAAACTATACACGCGTCCGGACTCTTGCCGAAGAAATGCGCGCCGGTCTGTGTGCCCATATTGGATCGAAAGACGGTGTCTGCGTGCGCTTGGTGCCGCCCGCGGGCGCTTTCGAAGCCAAGGATTATGGCGATCAGGCTTTTTCCATCCCACCACAAGGCTTTCGCCCCCTGGGCGCAATATTATTTGGTCTTGCTGTACGGGTTTCCATGGGGACGGATTGGATGCGAGTCACCATTCAATGCCAGAAGATTGGCGATGAATTCATCGCTCAGATCGTAGGCGGCGAAGAATATCGGCTCAGCATTCCCTTAAAGGAGAATGATCCTGAGCCCTTTTACGATCACATATATGACCATGTCCTGGACTGGTTCAAAACCCAGATCGATCGCTATGAAGCCGGCGATTATGGCGGCCGGGAAATTGGCTTTGATTTCTCACGCAGCGAGACTGACACCCTGGTCTGACCAGGGCGCGAAGGGCTGAGCCATGGAGATTGGACTTCTACTCGCAAGCGGCGCCGGGCAAAGCGTGATCTTTGCCTGTGCACTGATTGGGGCACTGGGAGTCGGCGCGCAATGGCTCGGTTGGCGCTTGCAGGCACCGGCCATCGTCTTGATGTCATTGGCTGGGCTGGCGGTTGGACCGCTCTGGTCGGTGGCCTTTGGCGAACCGCTGCTCGATCCACAAGCGACGTTCGGGGACGTGTTCAGGCCCATTGTATCCTTGGCGGTTGCGGTGATCTTGTTCGAAGGTGGCCTGGTTCTCAAATTTGAAAACCTGCGCGAAGCCGGCGCCGCGGTACGGCGGATGATCTTTGTCGGCGGCCCACTGGCCTGGTTGCTGGGAACCTTCGCGGCGCGTTACGCCGCTGGCCTTGACTGGGCGAGTGCGACCGTCTTCGCCGGCGTGATGGTGGTGACCGGGCCGACTGTGATCATTCCCTTGTTGCGCCAGTCAAAGCTTGGCGGCCGTCCAGCACAATTCCTCAAATGGGAAGGCATCGTAAATGACCCGATCGGGGCCCTGTTCGCAGTCGCCGCGTTTGAGTTCATACGGGTCGCATCCGAGGGTCAAAGCCTGTTCGGCGCAGGTCTGTGGATCATCATGGCGGCCTGTTACGGGATCATCCTGGGCGTGGTCTTTGGCTGGTTGATGTCCAAGGCGTTCCGCGAAGGCTGGACCCCCGAATATCTCAAAGCGCCGCTTATCCTGGCCTCGATCATCCTCTGCTATACGCTGGCCGAGATGTTCCAGAAAGAGATCGGGCTCGTCGCCGTGACCGCCTATGGAATGATGCTCGGAAATTCCAAGCTGGCGGGACTGACGGAACTCCAGAAGTTCAAGGAAGATATCGCCATTCTCCTGGTCTCGGGCGTGTTCGTGATGCTTACGGCCGACCTGACCCCGGCCATCATTGCCCAGGCAATCAATATCAACACGCTCGCTTTCCTGCTTTGCATGCTGTTCGTGGTGCGGCCACTTTCGGTCTGGATCGCTACTTATGGCACGCTGTCGCGCAAGGAAGCGATCCTGCTCGGCTGGATCGCGCCGCGCGGGATTGTGGCGGTCGCGGTGTCGGGCCTGTTCGGCTCCTTGCTGGTCGGCCTGTCTCGCGAAGGGCGGTTCTTTTTCTCCGGGGCTGATCAGATCACGCCTTTGGCCTTTGCCATGGTGTTCACCACCGTTGTCATGCACGGATTCACAATCGGACCGCTGTCCCGGGCGCTGGGGCTCGCCCGGAAAGAGAAGCCGGGCGTCCTGATCGTCGGGGCCAATGCCTGGAGTGTGCAATTCGCCCGCGCCCTGGAACAGAGCGATATCGAAGTCATCGTCGCGGACAGCAATTATCGCCGCCTGAAATCGTCCCGTGATGCCGGTCTCGATATTTTCATGGGCGAAGTCCTGTCTGAGGATGCCGAGATCAAACTGGATCATGCCCGGTTCTCAACCGTCATCGCCCTGTCCACCAATGATTCCTATAATGCGCTGGTTTGCAGCCATTTTGCGCCGGAAGTTGGCCGGCACATGGTTTATCAGCTCTCCATCAATGATGATGAAGAAAATGATGATCGCGGCCTCAGCTCGAATGCGCGTGGCCGCACGCTGATCCGGCGCGGCCGTACCTATGACAGCCTGATCCGGGACCAATATCGTGGCTGGGAATTTGCCCGCACGCGCCTGACCGACAAATATTCGCTGGATCAGTTCCGGAAGGATAGGCCCGACGCAGACATCGTTGCGGAAATTCGCCCGGATGGCACGCTTTTACTGCTTGGACCGAACCGTGAGGCCCGCGGTGGCGAAGGGGCGATCTTGCTCAGTTTTGCCCCGGAATTGAGCGATGATCCTGCACCGCAAACGGATCTGGCGCCCGCTTAAGCCGCCTGTACCGCATGCAGATCGCGACCATTTTTTCGCAACCAGGCGCGCTCCGATTTCCAGCGCGGTCGACACTTTGCGACATGCGCCCAAAAGGCCGGACTGTGATTCATTTCCAGGAGATGCGCACATTCGTGGGCGGCGACATATTCCAGCACTTCCGGCGGCGCCATGATCAAACGCCAGGAAAAGGCCAGGCGTCCATCCGAGGTGCAAGATCCCCATCTTGACCGCGTATCCTTGACCGTGACCCGGCGCGCTTCGACGCCAAGCTGGTCACAATAGCGAATCACCGCGTCCGACAGATCCGTCTTCGCGGCTTTTCTCAAGAATCGTTCGACTCTTTGCCCCGTCGTCTCGATTTCTCCAGGAACGCGAAGAATCTGGGGCTGTCCCGGGTCCAGTTTTGCGAGCCGGCCGGGTCCGTCCAGAGAGATGTGACAAGGGTCGCCGCGCAACATGAATTTGGCACCGGGCTGTAGCGTCACCTGGGTCGGAAGTGCCTGTAAATGCTCAGCAATCCAATCGATTCGGTCTCGAGCGAAGGCCGCTGCTTCGCCAATTTTCTTACGACTGGGTGCGACCGCCACAGCCTCTCGCTTGCGCTCATCCAGACGCAGGATAAGGCGACGGGCCTTCGGGTTCACTTCGAGACGAACATTTATCGATTCACCGGATTTTGTTACCAGTGCCATCTTGTCGTCTTTATCGATAATCATTAAATACGTCTCGACATCTATATGCCATAAGTCTATCGGAAACCGCCTAAAAGGGGAATCGACAATGAAGAAATTAATGTTTGGTGCAGCTGGGTTTGCGCTTCTTGCCGCATGCAATGGCGGCGGCGACGCAACGCCGGAAGTCACCATCGCAGAACCAGTCCTGAAAGAACTGTCCATTCGCGCCGGCGACCCAACGCAAGCTGCTGATGCCCTCGCCGCCATGTCCTTAAGCGACAGTGGCAGCGGAGTCCTCTCGTTCGCGGGCAGCACAACGGATGGCGCGACCGCCACGTTCACAGACCTGACCGTCACCGGTGAAGACGCGCTCAAGGCCGGATCTCTGGTCTTTGAAGGCCTCGATATGGAAGGCGGACAGGCCAATTTCGGCAAGATGAGCCTGAATGACATCACCATCACCGACGAAGAAGAAGATGTCGATGTGAAGCTTGGTTCAATCGAACTGATCAACCCATCGCCAGAACTGGCCGCCTGGCTGGCCGCAAGCCTGAATGGGCAGGAAGTGCCCTTCCCGTCGGCTGACAAAATCGTATTTGACAGCTGGTCAATGAACGGTCTGACCGGTGATTTTGCTGACACAGATGCCGAAGGCACATTCGGGATCGACAAGATTGAAATCCGCGACATGACCAACCTGAAAGCCGCCCAGGCGGTAATTAGCGGTCTCAGCCTGAATGGCAGCGACACCGAAGAGGGCATTGATTTCGATATCAGCCTGGGCAGCGTGACCGCCAGCAATGTCGACGCCAAATTCGTTCAGGCCATTCAGGAGAATGCCGACGACGAAGAAGCGATGATGTCTGCGATCATGGATCTCGCTTATGCCAATCCGATGGAGCCTGGCTATGACTCCTTCAAGCTCGACGAGCTGGCGATTGATGTTGCCGGGGCGTCCTTCGCCATTCCAAGCATTGTTGCAGGTGTGGAGCGCAACGCGGCTGGTCAAGCCGTGAAATTTGTCACCGAACCTTACTCCATGACGCTGAAAGCGGATGCCGCTGGCGGCGAAGTGGGCGAACAGCTCCTGCAAGGCCTCAGCGTAGTTGGCTATGAAGAGCTGGAACTTAAGGGCGCCAGCGTCGCGACGTACGATCCGGATACGGACATTGTCGAGTTTGCCGCCGGATCGAACTATTTCGAACTGGTCGATGGTGCCAAGTTCAGCATGGGCGGCAAGATTGAAGGCTATAGCTCTTACGCTCAGGAAGTGGGCACTGCCTTCAATTTCGAGGACCTTGCCGCCGGCGCAGAGCCGGACCCAATGGCAATGACCAATGCCATGGGCAAGCTGACTTTCCATAATTTTGAGATTTCGATCGCTGATGATTCCCTGCTCGATCGGGCGTTCAATGCTGCGGCGACGGCGCAAGGCGCAGATCCGGCCGAACTCAAGTCGCAAATCGGCATGGGACTCGCTATGGCACCGATGATGGCTCAGGGATCTGGCGTCGACATGGCGCTGGTCACAGAGGCCACAACGGCGCTGTCCAGCTTTATCAATGATGGCGGTACGCTGACCCTGAAGCTGGATCCTTCAACACCGCTCTCGGTGGCCTCCATTATGGAGAACCCCGATCCAGCGGCTTATACGAAAGATCTGCTGGGCTTCTCAGCCACGCAAAAATAGGGGTTCATCCCTTAAAAAACAGATCGGCGCGCGGTGCGGAAGCATCGCGCGCTTTTCTTTACAACTTAAAGCACGCATAATCGCGAAATGAGATTAGCTTTCTTTGGTGATGTGGTGGGCAAACCCGGCCGGCAAGCGGTGCGCGAACACCTGCCGTCGGTACGCGCCGCCCTGGCGCTCGATTTTGCCGTGGTGAATGCGGAGAACGCGGCCGGCGGATTCGGTCTGACTGAAAAGATTGCGAATGAGTTTTTTAGCGCCGGCGCCGATTGTCTGACGCTGGGCGACCATGCCTGGGACCAGCGCGAAGCATTGACCTATATCGAGCGGGAGTCACGCCTGCTGCGCCCGCTCAACTATCCGGACGCGGCCAAGGCTCCGGGCAAAGGCGCGCATCTCTTTGTCTTGCCGGATGGGCGCCGCGTCGGTGTGATCCAGGCCCAGGGCATCGTCTTTATGCGACAATTGCTCGACAATCCGTTCGGGGCTGTTGATGGCGCCCTGGACGAGATGCCCCTCGGCCTCGTTGCCGATGCCGTGATTGTCGACATGCATTGCGAAGCGACCTCCGAGAAAATGGCTATGGGCCATCATTGCGATGGCCGCGCCAGCATGGTGGTCGGCAGCCATACGCATGTCCCAACCGCGGATCATATGATCCTTGCGGGCGGCACGGCCTATCAGAGCGATGCCGGCATGTGCGGCGACTATGACAGTGTCATTGGCATGCAGAAGGACAATTCCCTGCGCCGGTTCGCGACGCAATTGCCTGGCCATCGCTATGAGCCGGCGCTTGGCGAGGGGACGCTGTGCGGCCTGTTCGTCGAAACCGACGATGCGACCGGGTTGGCGAAACGCTGCGAGCCCATTCGGGTAGGTGGGCGTTTGAGCGAACTATTGCCTGGTTCTTGATTTGGAACTTGCGAAACAAACTGGCGACTTCTAATCCCTAGATTGAAGACAAAGGGATTGTATCGTGGAGTTTGGAGAAAACGGAGCCGTCATCTTAAATAAAGGTGACGGGAATTCTGGAGAAGACAGCGCCCCGAGCATTCACGTGTTCGAAGACGGTCCGCGGAGTCTGAAAGGCCTATACAAATGGACCCGGTACAGCCTGATCGGATACATGATTGCTGAGTGCTTCATGTTCCTGGCGGTTTTGTTTCTGATTTGGCTCTATATGCCATCGACCGTCGTGCCATTCGACCTGCCAATACTCGAGCGGTTCGACCTCGCGATCATGACCATAGTGTATACGCTTGTCGCATTGTTCTGGGGCAGTGCATTTTTAGTCGCCCGGTGCACCTATCGCGCGATGCGCAACCTCTACACAGTCGGAAGCAAACATGCTGAAATGGCTCCAGGTTGGACCGTTGGCTGGTATTTCATTCCCTTGGCCAATCTGTTCAAACCGGCAGAAGGGATGAGCCAGATTGTACATGGGACACGCCATGCGCTTGGCGAAACAAAGTCCGTGCGTTCGGGTATTCCGCTATGGTGGTCGTGTTGGCTTTTGACCAATATCACGCAAACGATTGCGGACCGGATAGTTCGTTTCTCGGGCGAGACCATTGACCTGTCGACGCAATTCATCGCTTTTGGGTTTGAGGGATTCTCCTCGATCGTGGGTATTGCGAGCGCCTGGGCACTGATGCGGATCCTGCAGTCTGTCTCCGATGGTCATGAGAAAATCAAGAATGGCGGGGTTGCAGAGGTTTTCGACTGACCACCCCCTTTGAATTCTGCCGCGAGCTGAGCTAAGCAGCGCAGAACAATTTTTACAGCAGGAAACGCCATGGCCGGCCATAGTAAATGGGCAAATATCCAGCACCGCAAAGGTGCCCAGGACAAGAAACGCGCGGCCCTGTTCTCGCGCTTGTCGAAAGAAATCACAATCGCCTCAAAAATGGGCGGCCCAGACCCCGACGGCAATCCACGCCTGCGCCTCGCCATCGCCAATGCCCGTGGCCAGTCCATGCCCAAGGACAATATCAAGCGCGCCGTCGACAAGGGCCAGGGCGGCGGCGGCGAAGACTATGTCGACATTCGCTATGAAGGGGTTGGACCGGGCGGCGTCGGCA